>MDTG01035080.1_pt1 | contig 22524 bp, 20 predicted proteins | sample 811421 | NCBI WGS metagenome assembly MDTG01 (sample SAMN05326645, study PRJNA326480) | marine metagenome | isolation source: seawater | place: Pacific Ocean: South East | collected 2011
TCCTCTAAAACGGACGCTTATTTTAGTCTTATCTCCATCAAGAATAAAGCTTTTAATCTTTTTTAATTTAATATTATAGTCTCCTACGTCGGTTGACGGTCTAAATTTTATCTCTTTCGTTGACTTCTTTTTTGTCTTAGTTTTAGATGAGCTTGGTTTTTTTTTCTTATCAAATAAGTATTTTCCATAATCCAATATTTTACAAACAGCTGGATTTGCAGCTGGAGGTGAAACCTGAACCAAATCCATAGATAAAGATTCTGCCTTTTTTAGAGCATCATCAATTGATAAAATCCCATGCTTTTCACCATCAACACCAATCAACATAACTTTCTCGGCATTAATATCCTGGTTTATAGGATTATAATTTTTTTTACGAGTAACTATTGTTGATACCTATTTGAGTATGATTAGTTTGAAATAATTTTTTAAAAACATGTAAGTAAGTTTAATTGATATTACTAACTATAGTGATGGCGACATTAATAAACATATTAGAAGTGAGATTTTAAACTATATGTGGATTTTGGCAAACTTTTTATTAATACTATTTTTAGGGCTGAATTATATAATTTTTCCATTTGTCATTTGATATCTTAAAGATATTTCTTTTATTGATTCTAGATTCATGCCCATCCCAAAATTCAAAATAAAAAGGAGTAAAAGAGTATCCTCCCCAATATTCAGGACATTTAGTTAAATTGTCTAATTCAAGTGATTTTTTATGGTTTTCTATGACCTTCTCATATGAGTCGATCTTTTTTGACTGTTGTGATGATATTGCTAGTGCATTCTTTTTTTTTGATCTGTTAGAGAAATAGATATCATTAAAATCTTTAGTTGTTTTTTTAATAAGTGCTTTAAGTCTGATTTGAATATTAACAGTACTCCAATAAAAAACAGCTGTGATTTGATTATGTTCTTTGAACTCAACAGATTTAGGAGATTCATAATTAGTAAAAAAAATAAAATCTTTCTTATCAACTAATTTTAAATTAACAAATCTTGAATTGACTTCATTCAAACGAGATGAATATGATGAAATACATACAGCCTCAATATTTTTTTGATTTGCATTTAAAGCAATATCATATTTTTCTTTAAAAATTGAATAAGGAAGATCATTGCTTAATTGAGTAAATTTAATCATTTTGTTTTTTCTGTTATAAAAATATTTTTCATTACTACTTAGTGTAATTAGTATAAATTAATCTTTGTAGCTTAATGCTAATTTTAATTCATCAGGAGGGACTGGGAGTTTCTTAAATATTTGCCAAGCAACTTTTGTATTTGGAAACAAAACCGCCCATATAGTAATAAATATTGCCATAAAATAAATATAAATGCTCTTATTAGACACAAACCATTCCTCAAGGCTTCCTTTATATGGTGCGATAGTGTGCGTATAAAAATCAACAGATGCATTTGCTCCGTGCATAATTTCCTCTTCGTTTCGAAAAACTATTGAACCTACTCCAGAAAGACCTGGCTTTACTTTTGTTATGATATTCTGGGTGGTTTTTGGATATGCACTAAATGTTTGGTTTGTCAGAGGTCTTGGGCCGATAAGACTCATATCACCAAAAAAAATGTTTAGTAATTGAGGTAACTCATTTATCTTAGTCTTCCGAAGAAATTTACCAACTGGTAATACTCTTGGATCATCTTGCATCGTAACTGTTTTTGATCCAATGTATGGACTATCTTTGAGCATAGTTGCAAACTTAAAAAGCTTGAATGCCACTCCATTTTTGCCAATACGCTCTTGTAAAAAAAATATCTCTCCTTCACCGCTTAATTTCAATATTACTATAATAGGGATCAAAAAAGGTGATAGGATAATTAGAGCAGTGCCTGAAAAAAAAATATCAAAAAAACGTTCCAATATTACATCCTCTGATCTAAATATTTACCAGTTTCTTTATGATTAAAGTCAGGTAAAAGGCTAAAGTAAAGTTCAATAATTTCTTTTTTATTCCAAACACGCCTCTGTCTTAGTTCTTCTATTCCATTTATAAATGCATTTAATTTGTGTTCATCAAATTCGGATTCATTTTGAATGATGCCAATAGTTTTAAAACGATTCATATCTAAATTTTCATTATCAGTATAAAACTCTTCAAAATCTTTTTCGCCAGTGGTATCACTCTTAAAAAAATAACAAGGCCATTTTTTTTTACTAATAAGCTCCTCTGCTCTGACACGAGCCTCGTCCTCAGTTTGACACTCAAAAGGTTCATATCCTCTTGTAATGAGATAGCGAACAGCAATATCTGAAAATTTAATCAAGTGTAATTTTTCACTTAATTTAGGAAAGAAAATATCTCTATTATTTCCCAACAAGCCCGATAGCAAACATAGCTCACCTGATTCTTGTGGAGTTACGAAATAACGACGAACATCGTTTGGAGCTGTTAAAGGTTGATTTTTTGCAAACCTTTGATTGAAGCCATGGAGTAAGGAACCATCAGAAAAAGCAACATTTGCAAATCGCGCCATCGAAAGATCTTGCGTTAAACTTTCCCGCATTAAAAAAATTTCCATAATTTTTTTACTTGCGCCCATCATATTAACCGGATTTGCAGCTTTGTCGGTAGAAACACAAAAATAATTCTTCGCACTCATCTCATTTGCAAACCTTAAAGATTTTATAGTATTAAATATATTAACTTCTATCATGCGCATAAGTGTGTAAGGATCCTTCTCGCTCCGCACATGCTTCAAAGCAGATAAATTAAAAATATAATCATATGGGCCCTCAGCTTTAATAAGAGCATCAAACTCAACTGATCCACAATCTATGGCAAAAGTTCTAAAATCTCCATCCCCATAACCAACTGTGCTTCGAAGATCTCTTACAAGTTCAACCATATTATTTTCAGATATATCTACAACATGCAAAGATTTTGGATTTCGTTTAAATATCTCTTTAGAAACAGCGCTGCCAATAGAGCCCGATCCTCCAATAACTAAAAATTTTGAATTTTTAACTGTATCATCAATGAATAAAGACTCTTGTTCAATATCGGATGAAAATAGATCACTAGATCTTCCTATAATCTTTAAGGTATCCTTATTATTCAATGCTATTGCCCTCTAAAAATAACAACAACGAATTACTTATATTTTTATAATTAAGTTTTTTAACTACTGAGAGGCATGCTTTTTTACCAATTTCTTTTTTTTCGTTATTATCTAGTTTTTGTAGCCTATATATTGACTCAATGACAGCTGTGGGATTATATTTTCTTACAACCTCCCAACAATTCAATTCATTTAACAAGCTATTAGAATTAGTAACATGAATAATTGGTTTTTTAGATTTAATGTATTCAGGCAACTTCATTGGAGAAATTCCATAAGAGTATATTTTTTTGAATTGATTTGCCAGAAATAAAATGTGCATAGCCTCCATTATAATTGGAACTTCATTTTTGACTACACCGTCATAAAACTTTATATTTTCAAGGTTTAATTCTAAGCACCTCTTCTCAAGATACTTTTTTATTGGGCCGTCACCAACAACTACAAAGAATAGATTGTTATCTTCTTTTGCATCAAAAGCCGTCTCTATAAATAAATCCATTGCATTTGCTGGCGCTAATCCTCCGATGTATCCTATGATTAGTCTTCCTAAATTACTGTAATCACTTAAATCATTTAAAATATTTTTTGAAGAAGAAGATATTTTATTTTTATTGATGGGTAATGGGTCTTCTAAAATGCCATTAGGTGAATAATGAAATTTTTTAATCTTAATAGAGCACTCTTCTATATGTTTCTGAAAGTCTTTTAAATTACTAATAATTCCTTTAGAAGTTTTGTATGCAAATATCTCAATTTGTCGAAGAATCAAAATAAGTGGATTATTTTTTGAAAATCCCCCTAACTAGATTACACTTAGGGGCCAAATGTCCCTTACTTCTAAATATAAGTCACAAGAAAATTTTTTAGACAAAAAGTAAGCCCCTATATAGCCTGGTAAGGCTGGAGAACTATAAACAATGACTGATGGTTGAAAGCCAATATCTTTTTTACTTAAAAAAAATAATTTTAATGAAAAAACAAACCAATTAACTATTCGAAGCAAAGATCTTGAGCCAGAATATTTGAAAAGCTTCAGTGATTTTATTTCAAATGAGCTCCCATTGTTTGTTTCTGTATAAGAGATTTGATGCATTTGAGATCTCAATAAATGATTAAAACTGCCGCAGACTAAAGTTACTTTATTATCTTTAGCTAATGCATCAGCAATGTAATATGAACGCCCTCCAAATCCTGTATTTGGGTTTGAGGCATATTGATTAATAATTAAGATATTTTTCACATCAAATGTTTTGCATCAAAAAACTCAATTTTAGCATTTTTACAAAAATGCTTATCAATTAAAGAATCTCCAATGTATATTGGTTTTTTTGCTTTATACTTTTTATCAAATGCAATAAAAGAATCTGGATAGGGTTTTGGTCTAAGTTCATTTGCATAAATTACGTTTAGATGACTGCGGGTGTTATGAAATAAACATTCAATCTTATTTTTTTGTTGGATGGGGTTACCATTTGTGATTATATTAATTTCATCCAGACTTTCACACAAATAATTTTTAAACCAATCATGTAATTGTATTGATGCTTTTGGTAGCTTTGAACGCATTATTTCTATCATATCTTCCTTATTTATTTTGATATGAGGCATTGATTTTAATAATTTATCAAATAGTTTTTTTCTACCTTTTTTTTTAAAACTTTCGAGCAAAAACCTATAAATATCTTTGGACTCATTTTCATTATTGGATAAATTTTTTGAAATACATTTATACCTATTTTTAAGGAATTCATTTTCATTATAAAGTGTATTATCGAGATCAAATATTAAAGTTCTGCCTTTTAAATTTTGATTTATTAAATATTTAATTGTCATAAAAAACTTCTGAAAAGTACCTTACGAAAGAAACTCCAGTTTTCTTTTTATTGATTTTTAATTTATTTCCCATCGCATGTTCAACAGCTAAAACAGGTAAATTAATATTTAGGCCCATCGAGGCGACGCTTGTTCCCTGAATTCTTGGATTAGATTCCAATAATAAAAATCTACCATCAATAGCCTGTTTAACTTGAAATCCAATGGGACCACTTAGACCAGGTAGAGTCTTAACGATTTTGTCGATATATTTTGTTACATTGCTGTCTTCAATAAATGTACCCGATGTAGATATGCCTCCTGACATTGTTTTACGCTTTCTAATTAAGCATAATAAAACTTTTCCATTGTCTATCAATGTATCAATTGTAAGTTCTGGTCCTGGCAAGAACTCTGAAACCACCATTTCCGGTATTTTCATATCTTTAATTGAATCTTTAATATTTTGTAAGTTTGAAAAAATAGCTGTTGGCTTATGATTAAATAATAAATCATACTTATTAATACTTTCATCTAACACTCTTATTCCTCTGCTTCCATTTCCAACAGAAGGTTTTATAACAACAGGACTATCTGGATATCCTAAGGCATAAACTTTTTGAATTAAATCATCATTTTCTTTAACAATATAAAAACTAGGAACATCAACGCCATGGCTATGAAGATGCTGATACAACCTACCTTTATCATTCGCAATTTTGAGGTGAGTATAATCAGATACAATAATTTTTATAGCATTTTCAAAAAAAATTTCTCTATGCTTTGCTAATTTAAATAATTCCATGGTTACCAAAGGAAAAATTAAATTAATTTTATATTCTTTACAATAATCTAAAAGACAGCCAATAAAATTATCATCTGTGGCTTTTGGTATATGAAAAAATTTGTCCGCTAGGAATTTGCCTGAAGCATATTTATTAATATCAGCAACGTGAAGTTCAATATTATCTTTCTTATTAAGTGCTTTAATTATACCTGGGCCACCAGGAGCTCCTGCTCCTGTCATAAGAACTTTTATTTTATTACCCATCTCACTACTTCAAAAGTCTCTGCGAAGTCTCTTCCTATTTGCACACCTCTTACTTTTGCTAAACTTTGAACAAATTCTGAGTTAGCATATGGTCTATGTTCTTGCGATTTATAGCATGACATTGCATCTATTTTCTTTGTCAAATTAGATTTAGAGATTTCAAAAAAACATGTAGTTTTGAAATCTAAATTATTCCAAGGCATTTCATACGCAAGCATAGTATGCCTTTTAAAAGCTCTGAAACCTTCACTAGCAACTGTCATGTGATCTTGATGAGTATCATTTTCACTTGGTAAAAATACAATATCTGGTTTATATATTTTTTCAAGCTCTACCATCTTTTCCAAAATTTCTTGACGAAATTTTGGAAATTGTCTTACTTCAAAATCAAGAATAATTAAATTTTCTTTAGATATGCCAAGAACTTTTGCTGCAGCTTTAATCTCAGTACGCAAAATATCTTTGGGCAAGTGAGGCATAACAGATTGCTCTGCTGCAGAAAAGGCAACATAAATTACTTTTACACCTTGATCAATAAATTTAGATAAAGTTCCTCCGCATCCAAACTCTCCGTCATCAGTATGAGGAGCTAAAACTAAAACAGTGTTTATATTTTCTATTTCTTTCATATTTTAAAATTGATACATCTTTGGAATGTTATTAATCTTTCTAATGGTCACTTCAAAATCTAATCCGATTGAATCAAGATACCATTGGAGATTAGGGTATCTGGGCCTATTTTCATCCTTCACTAATTCAAGCGCCTTTTCTCTAGTTAAATCACCTTCTCTTATTTGATTACTTCTAAAAGTATCATGTTCCGTAAAACCAGCAACATTGTAATAAATATAGTTATAAAATGCTGCTGTACCATCGCCTATTCGCCAGGTAGTATTGGTATCAGGTGCTTTTTCCCATGAATACTCATTTAATAAACACTCATCAATAGTTTGCTCGTCCCATCGCCAATAGTCAAAGACATGAAAGTAGTCAATTTTTTTATGATAACTCCGCCAGTACTCTCCAGAAATGGTATCCCATAATGACGAATTGAAGTATGAAGGACTTTTAAGCATTTCTTTTAATCTCAATGATTGATATCTTAATTGCTTCATCCCACCACTACTGTAAACTTTTTTTTCTTCAAAATCTGGAGGTATGCCTAAGAACCCTGCTTTAAAATGGGTAACTTCAAGCGGATTAACTCCCCATAAATTTAATGAAATATTGGTTTGATTCTTTACTGTTTCAACATGTCTGAAAAAATGTTTATCGCCAGCTGTGAAAATACTTACCATTCCTAGGTTTGGATTTTTTAACCAAGCAATAACGTTCATTTTTATATTTTTTCTTTTTTTTGATATGTCATCTGCAAAGATGATATTTTCTACACCTAATTTTGAACACATTCTACTAATATTTCTTCTACCTAAGTCAGTAACCATGCCCCAATCATAGGTATAAGCTACTGGTTTAAGTTTTAACTCTTTTGAAATTAAATGTAGGCTATAACAACTATCCCTACCGCCAGAAAAAGGAACAATGCAATCATTCCCCTTTTTTCTTCTATACCTATCTACTAAGTCAAATAAAATTTCTTTGTCTTTTGGTACATTTCGCAATTTATAATTATTGCAGTAGTTACATACTCCTTTATCATCGAATGATATGTATGGCATTGTTTCAGGTAAGATGCATTTTGTACATCTTTTAAGTGAATGTTCATGATATTCTAATAATTTCTCTCCCGAACTTGACAGTTTGAGTTTAGGTACTAAATCTAAACGCTTATTCTCAATCTCATGTATTTCTTTTAGTTTATTTTCAATTGGTATATCAAACAGTTTATGGTCATTCAAAATTTGCTCAATACCAGAACATTCGATTTCTTTAAGAGGATACTCTTCTGATGCAAAAAAAATACAATTATTTTTTTTTCCGACATACAAACTACCATTATTTGAGAATAGGAGCATTTTTCCAAGTTTAGGCATAACTACTGCAACAGATACTACTCCTATACAAAGTTTCTCAATTTTTGATGACAATAAATTTATATCTTCACCATTGCTAATGTGATCCGATGCGATGCCACCAATCACTTCAGTATCTATTGCACCCGATCTATTACTTTTTAATTGATTCCATATCTGATCACAATTAACAATTATGCCGTTGTGTAAAACTAATATTTCATCCTTAAGAACAGGTTGATTTTCTGAATGACTATTAGTTATAAGTCTGCTATGCCCTAAGATGATATTAGAATTTTCTAGATTAGTCTTATTAATTAATTTTGTTAACGAATGATCTGCCCTGGAAACATGGTAGCTATCATTATAATAATGAATAATCCCGCTTGAGTCTTTGCCTCTTTGTTGAGAGTGCTTTGCAATGATGCTTAAATCATGTTTTGATATTTTTTCATTTGATATAATTCCAAAGATTCCACACATGTAATCACATCCCCTCAGATAGATGTCTGTATAATATACTTAATTTTGATGTTTGAGAACTCCATGTAAATTTATTGTCAAGATTAAAGTTATTTTTGGTTTCTAAAAGATAATTTTTATTATCCATCAAGAAACTTTCAACTCCATCTAAATTTTGATTAAAAGCCTTACCATAATCTGGTTCTATTGTTTTTTTTATTTCAGGAAAGTCACACGAAATACAAAATAAGCCAGCATTCATGTACTCAAATATTTTATTTGGTAAGGAGTAATAATCACTTAGAGAAACCTCTTCCAACAAGCAATATCCAATATCTGCAGATGATAATATGCTCACAACTTTATTGTGATCTATCTTTTCATGATAATGGATATTTGTGTTCTCTTTGGATGCACTTTTAACAGTTTCAATATCAGTTCCATATCCAAGAAAAATCAGGTGAAAGTCATTATTTAGTTTTTCATATAAACTTATTAATTTTTCAATACCTCTTCCAGATTGAAATATTCCAACATATACGCCTACAAGTTTAGAATGTTTTATATTATATTTAGTTCTAAAGTAATCTTTATTTAAATTTGCAAGTTCTCTGTCTTCCTTATCAAATAAAGGAGCGTTATAAATTATGGTTACATCTTTAGTACCATATTCATTAAGATACCACTCTCCGACCGACTCACTGACTGTAATAAAACTGTTAATTCTTTTCCAACATATTTTTTCTATAAATTTTACTAATCTACCGTTTGTCTTAGAAATGCCATTTCTATCTGATTCTAACTCATGAGCATCATAAATAATCTTATATTTAATGAGAAAACTCATCAAAGTTACCAATGGAAGCGGATTTACATCATGACAATGAACTATATGCGGTTTTATTTTAATAATCTCTATAAATGCAATCAAAGATAGTTCACAAACCTCAAAAAAATATCTTAAAGTTGACGGTAAAAATTTAAATTTTAATGCAAGAATCTTTTTTGTATTAATAGATAACTGTTCCGATGATTTTGATGGAAGTTGGCCATCAAATCTATTAATACCCAAACCAAATAATTTAAATTCGCTAAGTTTGGAAATAGCTAACATTTCTTTTAGGATTCTACTATCGGATCTAATATCGGTATGAGAAATATGTAATACTCTTTTCATTAACTACTCTTTTATTTTTTTCTGATCTTTTCTTGCAAGAAATAATATTAATAGACTCATTATTAATCCATGAGTTAATAAGGTGGTAAATAAGTCTGCACTTATAATTAAAGATCTCAAAGGTGCAAATAAAATAGCAATCGATAGCCATAGTGGTATCTGCTTATATGAAAAATAATTTACCATCTTTAAAATAAAACCAATAATCACAGAATAAAGCAGAACTCCAAAAAACCCTGCTTGAGCATATCCACTTGAAACATAGCCATTATTCATGCTGCCGAGTGAATTCATATATTCTCCGATGGCTCTTGGTATGCCCTCTGGATATACACTTGAAAAGAGATACTTTAAAAATGAGTTTGACCAATATGCATATTCATTTAATGAAAAAAATTCATAATATACATAGCTTAAGTTTGCAGGAACATAAAATAATCTTCTTGAAAAAAGCCCGCTAAGCACTACAGTTTCAAAATAGCTGTCTAATGCAATAGAGAATAACAAAACTAATGAACATGCGATTGGAAATATCAAAAGTGATTTAGTTTTTCTAAAGAAGTACCAAGAAAATAATAAAATTGCTGGAAAAAAGATAATTTCTTTTTGTGTTACTGCCCCAAAAAAGAATATTTGAAATATGATAAAAATGAATACAAACAAATAATTTTTTTTCATTAAGAAAAATGCAATCAAAAACATATTAAATATCTGATACGTCCATGAAGTTACATAGCTAAAAAAAGGTCCGCCAAAGGCAAGATTGTTATCTTCTCTAAATTCATAAACTCTCTCAAAATTAAAATTAAATGTTATATCAGAGGTAAAAAGCCTCAAGGTAACGAGCAAGACTGCAAATAAACTTAAATAGAATGCTATAGATGGTCCTGACTTAACATATGGCAACTGTGATATCTTTATTGTACGAGTATACGTAATGAAATATACAATTAAAAAAGAGACTATGGTTATCAATAAAACAAATGCTGATCTTTGATAATCAAAGCCAGCAATACTGGAAATTGGTGCGATAAGAAAAACTACAAATGTTATAAAAAAATAATCACTTATTTGTTTTAGATAATCAGATATTAATAAACTGCAAAATAAATATGCGCACCATGATATAAGATAATTATAAATATTAAAGTTAACCTCAAAACCCTCATATTCAAATATTTTGCTGACACTATTAAGATATGAAAAATCTAAAACAGCTCTGAATACTATCAGTGAAATAATAAACAATAATTTATGTTTTAATGAATTCATTTTAATCTTTAATTAATTTTTTATATATCTTTATATCTTCATTCCTAATTAGTGAAGAATTATGCCAAAGCAAAGTAAAGTCTCCGTTAAACTGTTTGCAAATATCTTTGAAGTATTTAAATTTAGATTTTGCTTTTTCAGAGTATCCCAATCCCTCATATTCGATAATAGTTCCTTCCATTAATATTAAAGGTCTTTGCAGTAGATTCATTGATTTTCTTGACATTAGGTCGTACATAGGAAATTCATAGCAAATTCCACATCTAAATCCAGACTTTTCAGCATATGCAAGACTAGAATCATATTGCAATTTCATTTTCTCCCAAATCATTGGAGTCGTTGAAACATCGAATCTTAAATAATGTTGCCTGCCTCCAATAAAATTGGTTGAGATATTTAATGACTTTAAATTATTTTTAAAAACATGTAATGAATCCCTAAAGGCCTCTTGGTCATTAAATGTATTATAGCCAGGGTGAAATCCTATTTTATGTCCGTTGCTATCAATGAGCCTTAAAATTGTTCTAGCCTGTTTTGACTCAAAAATTATATTTCTATCAAAATCTTTGTTAGTTTCAACAGGTATGAAATTAAAAGTTACCTCATTTCCAATCGTTGAATTCAATTCTATTATCTTCTTTATTCCATTGATACATGAATCAAATTTATAAATATTTAATTTTACTAAAAAGAAATTTATTAGGTCTTTAAATGCTAGTATTAACAATTTATCTCTAAAGATTCTAGCAAAAAATCTTTTAATTGTTTTTGTAAAACTACACGAAGCCGGATCAATTATGTGATCTACATCGCAAGTAATGAACTTTCTGAAATTACGATTAGTTCTTTTTAAATCTGGCCATACTTCTTTTAAAAAAAACCAAATTACCTCAATATATTCGTTAACAATTGGTCTGCTCAAAAAATTTGATCTGCTTGCAATAGTTGAGCTAGCAATTACTCTGCCATGCTTGTCTTTAATTGAATTAATATTTTCTTCATATCTAGACAGCATAAAGAAAATGCTTCCAAACAAATCTGCATTAATAAAATATTTCTCATTTACAATCTTGTATCCAGGCTTTCCATACAGGACTGGTAAATTTTGATCAACACAATTTGAAAAAATGTTATCTCTCTCTAAGCTCCAGTGCTGCAAAGGTAATTTAGGCAAGGTTCTCTCACTTAGCCAATTTTGGCTTGTCCTAATATAAAAGTCTGCATTCATAAGTATTGACTTATCTTTTCTACTGATCTCGATATGTTTATTGGCATGCTGTTCGATTTGAATAGAAATTCCAAAAACTTTTTCAAAAACAAAATTTAATACATAAGTTTGCTCATTAACACATGCATTTGGAATCTTAATTAAAAATTTGTTTTTCAAGGCTTTTTATTATTTAAATTTTTTAAGTAGATTTCATAATTTTTTAAAGAGGTGATTTGATTTTCTAGAATATTTATAAATGGTCTTGATTTTTTAATTAAGTTAATTGACTCATCAATCGATAATCCGGTTTTAATCAAATATGCTGCCACTAAACATGGAGCTCTACTTACCCCCTCACGGCAGTGAATATATACGTTTTGTTTGTTTCTTATACAATCATGAATTTGATTTGATCCTTTAATTAATAGATCAAGAGATAATGGTTTGAACTCTATTGTGGGTAAATGTAAATTATTAATTTGTATATTATATAAGTTTGGTATTTCTTCATCTCTGAGACTTATAATCATATCTATATCCCAAGAGTGTATGATTTTAAGTCCTATTTTCTTATATTGAGCTCCTACATATATATTTTCTGTAATTTTTGAATATCTTTTAATTGGAATCCCTGACTTTTCAGTAAATAATCTTATTAAAGCATTTTTCATACCAATACTTTTTGACAAAGAATAAATCCTCAAGATTCCAAAATATTTTAGAGGTGCTGATAAGATATTTCTTATAATGATATATATACTAGCTATGCTAGGCATAAAATCAGATAAATAAATATTTTTACTGACTTTGGGATTCAAGAAATCAATTAAGACTGGGAATATATTTTTTGGATTTTGAAAAGCATGTTTAAAATCTCCCTCGATAGGCCAAGAAAATTTCTTGTCAACTTTATATTTTTTATTTTTAATAAAAATATCTTTATTTTTATCTAAAGATACGTCAATAATATCTTTTGTAAAATTAACACCGCATGCGTATGAAAGGTCCAAAGAGCCCCATAATTTTGGGTTAATTTCCATAAAATAAATCTTTTTGTCTTGAGTATTCTTCTTGAATTCAACCATTGCTGGGCCATGCCAGTTTAAGGTTTTAAGCAACTTCATACCTAAATTCTTTAAATTTTCATCAAAAATACTTTTAGCACAGGTACTCGAGCCTCCTGAGGGAGGAATTTCTCTAACTCTTTCATGCATAAACTCAGAAACAACCTCACCTTTGTTGAAAACCGCAAAATAACCAATACCAGGACCATTAATTTTTTGCTGTATTATGGGGAAATTTAGGGCTTCTTTATTTGTAGATGAAAATTTTTTTAATGAAGTGATAAGTTTTTCAAAGTTATCAAAATACTGAGTTGACAATTCAAACAATTCGTGGGGGCTTTTAGTAATGACTGGAAAAATAATCTCTTTTTTATTGGCAATTACTTCATCCAATGACTTATAGTTATAAGTCTTTGGCACATTTATACTTAAGTCTTTACATATATTTGCAGATTTTATTTTATCTAAAGCAATATCAATTGTATTATCATTTGGTATAACAATCTTAGTATAATTTTCAATGCGCTTTCTAATTTTTGAAAAAATTTTTACACTATTACCTCCAACTGGAAGTATCAAGTTGTATCTTTCTTTTGCAATATGATCTAAAAGTGGATCTATTATTTCATCAGTGATATTGCTTCCAAACTTACCAAATGAATTATGCTCAAATCCTTTATGATTTACATATTTTGAAGTATTTGTAATACAGTAAGGACCTCCAACACAAGCAATTTGATAGTCTAAATTTTTAAGTGATCTAGCTGCGCAAAGTGAATTTTTGTAACTTCCGTCTGTGATAAGTATTTTCATTTTTTATTTGCGATAAATAACTTATGCCATCTGCTTAGATTTAAAATTCTCATCATTCTTTTGTTTTTTGATGGATTATAGGTAAATTCACTCTCTTTAACACCGTAACTAGATAAAAAACTTTTGCTGTTCTTTAGCTCTTCCTCAAACCAAGTTTTTAACGGGCCAGAAAACCATACTTGTTCAGGAACTGGCCATCCCATTTTATCTTTCCTCCAACAAATTTCATCAGGAAGCTTGCCATCAAAGGCAAGCCTAGAAATATATTTAGTCCATCCATTATGAATTTTATATGCTGAAGGTAAGTTAAAGTTAAACTCTACGAGTCTGTAATCCATAAATGGTAAGCGAGATTCAACTGAATGAGCCATACTTTGTCTGTCACAGTTGCACAATAAATTAATCAGTGCTTTTTCAGTATCTGATTTTAGAGCATTATTAAGCTCAAAGTAAAAATCCCTCTTAAGAAAAAACTTGATAGCTTTTTTAACTATCTTCCTTCCAAAAAATTTTGATAAAAGATTTAAAAAAACTCCTCTATAAATAAATGATTTAGCTCCAGGAATTTTTGAGCATGCTTTAATCCTAGGAATAATTTTAGATATTGGAGATGTTGCAAAATATTGATGAAAATAATGAAGATAGCCACCTAACTGTTCATCAGCACCCTGCCCATCTAGGGTCACAGTAACACCTTTTTTCTTCGTTAAGTAATATGTTTGATAGCCTGATAACGCTGTGTCATCAGTAAGCGTCTCCATTGCTTTTGTTATATTAGAATGGTTCTCAATAATATCTTTGTAATTAGGGAAGATTTTAAAGCTTATCAAGTTAAGCTGATCAGAAACTTTATCTATAAAAATAGACTCATCACAATCTGGATGTGTACTTTTGTCGTAAACTGAGGAAAATGTTCTTTGTTTTTCAGACTTGCCTTGATCATTTAAAATCTCATTTACGATATAAACAATTGATGAACTATCAATACCTCCAGACAAGGCACTTCCAATAGCAACATCTGATCTAAGTCGCAATCTGACTGCGTCATATAATAAATCGTAATACTTTTTTGCATAATTGTTAGCTTTTTTCATATCAAATACTTCGTTTGACATATTGGTTGTTAATTTCCAAAACTTTTTTTCTTCTATTTTCCCATCAAAATTATCCATATTAATTACAAAATTAGAAGCATGATTAAATCGATAAATATTTTTAAATACAGTTTCTTTTTCCCATTCTGTGCAGCCATGATTTAGATAATAATTTATCAGTTTGGAATTTTCCTCAAAACAAAACGTTGGTATATGTTTAAATGCATTTGCTTCGGATGCAAAATATATAGTTTCATTATGAACTGTATAAAAAAGCGGCTTTTTGCCAAACCTATCTCTAGATATAAAAATCTCTTTTTTATTTAGATCAACTATTATTAATGCCCACATCCCATTAAATTTTTGAACACATTCTTCACCATAGTGCTGATATGCTTTTAGTATTACTTCTGTATCAGAGTTGCTAGTGAAAGATGCGCCTAATTCAATTAATTCGTTTCTTAATTCTAGAAAATTATATATCTCCCCATTGAAAACAATGATATATTTACCATCGTTAGTTTTCATTGGCTGGTGCCCTAAAGAAGAAGTATCTAATATGCTTAAACGACTGTGACCCATAGCTATATTAAATTTGCTAGCATCATGATCTTTTGGCAAATCCTTTAGTAAAGATTTGTGTGAATAACTTTGAACTAAAGAGTTTTCATTGTTCAAGAATAAATAGCCTTCATCATCTGGGCCTCTATGAGAAAGCTCATCATTCATGTTCTTAATAGTTTTGAAATCTATGCCATTATTGGAAAAATCATAGGCAAATACAATTCCACACATTAGTCAATTCCTTTTAAGTTGGTTCTAGATGCGTAATATAATATCAAATACATGTATATAAAATATAACAAAAATTCAATAATCGAGAGTGAAATAAATAGTTCTATTTCATTAAAAAAAAATGACGAGATGTATATACCTGACGGAATTACTATTATTGCCAACAATTTCCACAATGAAGCTACAATAACTCTATTTATTGCTTCAAGAGTAGTGCTAAAACATGAGACAAAAAATTTAAAGAAAAATATTGGAATTAATATTTGAAGTATTTTTCCTGATACCGACCATTCATCATCAAAAAACAATCTAATAATATCATCTGAAATGATAATTAATAATGTCATTGGTATTAATAAATAAATAAATGGAAACATAAGTCTTTTTAAGGACTTATATAAATTTTTATTTTCTTTATAAAGACCAGAAACTGTTCTCAATGTTACCTGACTAACAGATCTTGATATCATCGATAAAGGTCCATAGCCAAGTCGCAAGGCCAATGCATATAAAGCAACAAGTTCTTCAGAATATAAAAGTCCTATCAAGAAAATTGGACTAGATGCAGCTAGATTGTCTAAAAAAGATGTTGGTGCAGAGACAGTAGCAAAATTTTTGTATTTATTGAAACTATCTTTTATTTTAGAAAAAATGTTTGATGTGCTAATTTGAACTTTATTTTTCATAAAAAAGCAGATCATGATTATTGATAAAAGTGGTGAGAATGATTGTGCAATTATTAAATTTTTAGTTGTAAAATCACCTTCAAGAGGGAAAAAACTTATCAATAGAAATGAAACTGGCGTTAAAAATCTTGATATCGATAACAATTTATAGCTCTGCTCTCTGTTAGAAAAGCTCTCAAGTACTATTAACAACCCGATCAGAAATATTCCAAAAAAGATAATTATGTTTAAATCACTTAAATTTTTAAGCGTATCCTCATCAAAAATTTCTGAAATGTTTAAAAAAGTAAGACTGATCATAATTATGAATACATAAAAAAATATTGACAAAATAGATAGGATAAAAAGTGGGAAAACTTCATCTTTTTTGCTAATTACAATTGCCATATCAAATCTACTTGTAATTAATGCAGACAGGGTTGCAAGGGTGCTATAAAAAATTGCATGGAAACCAAAAGAACTAGTCGAATATAAACTTGTGATTAATGGGAGAGATATTATTAATAGAAAGTTTCCTGATGCAGAGCCTAAAAATACAGTTGAAGATTGAAGAAAAAAATTTTTTACAAAACTTAATTTAAAGTTCATTTTCAAGGATTTTAGATTTCATAGTATCAATATTCATATAAGGATACATTGGAAGACTAAAAACCCTTGACGAAAGACTATCACTTACCAATGCACCTCCTTTTACAACAGGATATTTCTTATATGCTTCTTGCTGGGTAAGCGATTTTGGGTAGTAGATTACTGTTGGTATGCCTGCTTTACTAAACTTATTGACATCATGGTCTCTATTCTCTGATATAACAGTATATTGCGCCCAAGCACTTGTTATATTTTTTGGAATTTCTGGCTTCTTAAGATTTTCAGCTAAATATTGACTATAAGCGTCTGCAACCTTATTTCTTAAAATAATTTCATTTCGTAAAAGATTTAATTTCTCAATAAGTATTGCTGCTTGAATTGTATCTAATCTTGAGTTCATACCAATTCTAATATTGTCATATTTCTGTGATCCTTTTCCATGCAATCGTATTGAATTAATTATTTCAGCATATTCATCATTTGAGGTGAAAATTGCGCCGCCATCACCATAACAACCAAGAGGCTTTGCAGGAAAAAAACTTGTTGTAGTTATGTCACCCATTGATCCCACAACTCTATTATCAAGTTTTGCGCCAAAACTTTGAGCAGCATCAACAAGAACATAAATATTATTGTCCTTTGCAATTTCATTAACAGCATCTATGTCAGCTGGTCTTCCAAAAAGATCCACTGGGATTACTGCTGCAGGATTTAAGCCTAAACTTTTTGCATCAAAAATGGCTTGCTTTAAACTTTTAGGACAAATATTAAACGTATTTTCATCAACATCTACAAAAAATGGTGTTGCTCCTATTATTGCTGGCGCTTCAGCAGTTCCAACATAAGTAAAAGAGGGTACAAAAACTGCATCACCTTTACCAATATTCCATGTCATTAGAGCAATGGTAAGAGCATCTGTACCATTAGCACATGTCATAACATTTTTAGAACCAGTATAAATTGAAAGTTGATTTTCAAATTCTTTTACTTCCGGACCCATAATATAAATTCCGTGATCAAGAACTTTATCAACAGCGTTACTTATTTTTTTGCGTATTAGCTTTTGCTGAGAAGCAAGATCTATAAACTTAACTGATTCTGTGTATTCACTCATTTCTTTCTTCTTCTATATTATTCTCATCTAGATAAATATATTTTTTTTGTGTTATGGGACATATCATATCTGCATCTAACTTTTCGCCTGCTTTGCTCATCCAACCAACTCTTTTAGCGGGATTGCCAATCATTAGAGCAAACGCAGGAACATCTTTTGTAACAACAGCTCCTGCAGCTATAAAGCAATATTTACCAAGATTATTTCCACAGACAATAGTTGCATTAGCACCTATTGTTGCCCCTTTTTTAACAATTGTTTTTTGATATTCGTCTTTTCTGACTATTTCAGATCTTGGATTATTAACATTTGTAAATACGCATGAGGGTCCACAAAATACATAATCTTCAATTGTTACTCCATCATACACACTTACATTATTTTGAATTTTTACCTGATTACCAATATTAACATTTGGACCGACAACAACATTTTGACCTAAAGAGCAATTTTCTCCAATTGAACAATTACCTAATACATGAGTGAAGTGCCAAATTTTAGTTCCCTTTCCAATTGTTACTTCATCATCTATATAAGATGACTCATGAACAAAAAAATCTTTATTATCCATTTTCATTTTATAATTTAACTTTAGAGTTAGATTGTATAGATTCTGATGCAGCAGACAAAACTTTTAACACTTCATAGCCCTCTTTTGCATCAGTCCTTTGTTTTTTATTACCGCAAATAACATCAATAAAATACTTACATTCCTCTCTCAATGGTTCTGATTCCTCAATTTCCATATAATAGGGTTCTTTTTTTATTAAGTTTAAAATTCTATCTTTGTTTTCAAAATTATAATCATATATTTTTAATTTTCTTTTCCATTCTTCTGTGTCATCAAAAATAGCCATTTTTTTTGTTCCAATTAGAATTAACTTATGCTCTTTAAATGGGTGTAACCAAGAAGAGCTGATTTGCGCCTTAACATTATTTTCAAATGTGATGCTTATTTCAGCAATATCTGCAATATCATCTTGAAGTATTGAAGATGAATTTGCCGATACAGTTTTAGCTGTTGAATTAATCAAGGATAATATCATTGATATATCATGAGGTGAAAAACTCCAAATTACATCTTCTTCAGATCTGACTTTTCCTAAACTAAGTCTTTTAGAAGAAACATATTTTACCTCACCAAAATAAGACGCGATAGCAAGATCTCTTAATTTACAAAAAACTGGATGATATTGAAGTAAATGACCTACCATTAAAACTTTATCACTATATTGAGAAATTTTAACTAACTCATTTGCGTCTTCTAGGTTTAAAGCTAATGGCTTTTCAATATATACGTGCTTGTCTTTTTCAATACATTTTTTAGCCATTTCATGATGAAAAAATGCTGGCGAGGCTATTACAACAGCATCTATATTTGCGTTATTCAAAATATCCTCAAATGTTCCTGATTTCACATTATATTTTTTTGAAAACTCTTTAGTAAGGTTGGAATCAGGATCACAAATCATCTTCAGGACACCGAGTTCATAAAAATTTCTAACTAAATTTTTACCCCAATATCCACATCCTATAACAGCAATATTAGGTCTCATATTTTTTATAACCTAAATACATCGAAACCACTTGCCTCGAGACTGTCTTTGTTATAAATGCTTTTAAGATCAGCAATCACAGGATTTGCACTAGAGCAAAAGCTTCTAAGTCTTTTTTCTGGAATTTCAATAAATTCGTTGTGCGATACGGCAACTACTATTGAATCAAGATTATTAAAATCCTCAATAGGGCACAATTTAATATTTAGTAAGTTTTTGACTTCTTTCTCATTAGCCCATGGATCAGTCACAAGCACTTCTTTAATATTCCACCTTTTGAGTTCATTTATTAAATCAATTATTTTAGTATTTCTAATGTCTGGACAATTGTCTTTGAATGTAATACCCATTACTCCAATTTTTGCTTTTGAAATATCAATACTTTTTTGTATCATTTTTTGTACAAAAATCTTTGCAGCATATTGTGCCATATTGTCGTTTATTCTCCTGCCAGCAAGAATAACTTGAGGATTGTAATTTACTTGTTCAGCCTTATATGTGAGATAATAGGGATCGACACCAATACAATGCCCACCTACCATACCAGGCAAGAATCTTAAAAAATTCCATTTAGATCCAGCTGCGTCCAGTACATCTATTGTATCAATATCAAGTCTGTTGAAAATTACTGATAATTCATTTATTAAAGCAATATTTAAATCTCTTTGAGTATTTTCAATAACTTTTGCAGCCTCAGCTACTCTAATACTCTTAGCTTTAAATGTCCCGGCATCAATTATACTTAAGTACATATTATCAATTTTTGTTGCAACTTCCTCATTTGAGCCACTTGTAATTTTTTTAATTTTTTTTAGTGTATTTACTTTATCGCCTGGATTAATCCTTTCCGGACTGTACCCACAAAAAAAGTCCTCATTATAAATTAATCCAGAGTTTTTCTCTAAAATAGGTACACAAAACTCCTCAGTGCAGCCAGGAAATACTGTTGACTCAAAAATCACACAATCATTTTTTTTAAGAACTGATGCAATTGTTTCACAAGCTTTTCTAAGTGGTTTTAAGTTTGGTTTTTTTATTTCATCCACTGGAGTTGGAACTGTGATAATAAAAATTTCACATGATTTTAAATCATCAACTTTTGAAGTTAACCTTAAATTTAATGATTTTTTAAAATCTTCTTTACTTACCTCAAGTGTGCTGTCAAAACCATCCTTTAGTTCTTCAATTCTTTTTTCATTAATATCAAAACCAAATGTTTTTCTTATTTTTCCAAATTCAATAGCTAAGGGTAATCCAACATATCCAAGTCCAATAACAGCAATTTTTTTATCTTCAAAATTCATGTTATCTTTAATGTGTTCATTTTCTGGGAATAGCAGACAAAATAAGGCCAATAATCATTCCTAAAATTACTCCAATAAAAGCATAAATGAATCTTTTTGGAGAAATTCTTTTATCGGGGACATAAGATGGATCAACAACTTTAAAAACATATTCCGATTGAGAGTAAGCAAGCATTTTTTTTTCAATATTTGCTTGCACAAGCTTATAAAATAATTCTTTTAATTCTTTAGGGTGATCTTTAAGCAATTCATTATTTAAAAACTCTAAGGCAAGCTCTGCCTCCTTTACATCAATTTCTCGAATATAATTATTTAAGTCTTCAACTATCCATTCAGCCCAATTTGATGCCAAATATGGGGAATAATGTTTGATAGAAATTCTCACAAATCCAGTCTTCTTATCTTCATTAATAGAAAAAATTTCCTTAGTCCAATAATCATAGGCTTCATTTCTTTGTGGTTTTTTTGATTCACTATATGAAGAGGACCAATTCCATTTGTTTTTGCTTTCATTATAAATATTATTATCGATAACTAATTCTTTTGTTGATTTATTCCAACCTGAAGATGCAAATAAAGGAATAAGAATATCTCTTCTTTCAATAAAGTCTGATGTAAATTTTCTAGACTGGAAGATTTCTATACCAAGCTCTGCATTATTAGTTTCACCAGTTGGTAAAGGAATGCCTGCTATCCCTGCCAAACCAGATAATTCAGATAACTGAGAGCTTCCTGAAGATGACTCTGCCTCGACCAATAAAATAGATGATTCATATTTGTCTGGAACAAAATATGAAACTAATATACTAATGCAAGATACAAGAAACATACTTGTAATAATTTTAAATTTATTTATCCAGAAAATATTGACTATCTTTAAAAGGTCAATTTCGTTATCGTAATAATTGTTTTCATTGAAATTATTCATATTTTAAATGGTACCCGAGGCCGGACTTGAACCGGCACGATATTTCTATCGAGGGATTTTAAGTCCCTTGTGTCTACCAATTCCACCACTCGGGCAAGTAATTTATTACTCCTCTTCTAAATAGTTATAATTTATATTCTGCTCGTCTTCACGATCAGTTGTTCTATTATACGATGCTCTAATCTTATTGTTAGTTTTTATAACACTTTTTATTAAATTTAATTCTACATTATTACTTTCTGCATATTTTACTAGCGCATTTATATCTTTTGGTAGGCACGCGCCACCAAAACCCAATCTACCATCGTGACCTGGCACCATCATATGAGAATCTCCAACTCTTTTATCTTGAGATAAATATTTTGTAAAATTTTCCCATGATTCTTTAGTATCTGATGATTTAAAAATATTGTTGATTTCATTAAAAAAAATTACTTTTGTAGCTAAAAATGAATTGATAGTGTATTTAATCATTGAGGCTGTGGTTGTATCTGTAAAAATATGATCTGTATTAATGCATTTTGTATGATTCTTATAA
>MDTG01029192.1_pt1 | contig 22521 bp, 21 predicted proteins | sample 811421 | NCBI WGS metagenome assembly MDTG01 (sample SAMN05326645, study PRJNA326480) | marine metagenome | isolation source: seawater | place: Pacific Ocean: South East | collected 2011
AATGACTAATGTATTACAGTCATACTTAAATTTAGTTGGAATTCCTTTGAGAGATTATAATCGTGTATATGCGAGTGATTTTATTGGTCCATCAAGTGTAACATTACAAAAAATAAATTTAATTGAAGATGAAAATCAAAAAATACCAACAGTTTTAAAAAATTATACAGTTACAGAAAAAGCAGATGGATTAAGAAAAATGTTGTATATTTCAAAAAATGGAAAAATTTATTTAATTTCTATGAATATGAATATTGAGTTTACAGGAGCTATATGTAAAAATAGTAATTTATTTAATAGTTTATTTGATGGTGAACATGTTTTATATGGTAAAACAAAACAAGTTATAAATTTATATTTGTGTTTTGATGCTTACTTTATTCAAGGAAAAGATGTTCGTGCTGAACCATTTATTGAAAATACTATAGATGAAAAAAAAGTTTATAGATTAATACTTGCCATAAAAAGTTTTGATAACTTAAAACTTGAATATGTTTCTCCAAAATATAATTATAATATGAAAATGGATGTAAAAGATTTTATATTAACAAATTCTGATCCAGAAAAAAGTATTTCAATATTTGAAATATGTAAAGTTATGATTGAAAGAGAAAAAGATAAATATTATGTATACGAAACTGATGGCTTAATTTTCACACCTCAATTACTTGGTGTAGGTATGACTAATGAAAAAGATAAACCAAAACAATATAAAAAAACATGGCATCATAGTTTTAAATGGAAACCACCTGAATTTAATACCATTGACTTTTTAATACAAATTGAAAAAAATGGTCCAAATGAAATTATTAAAACAAAGCAAAGTGATGGTGTAAATATGGGTAAATATGATAGTATTTCATATAAAACACTTTATCTTAAAGTAGCATATACAATGGAAGATGATGGATATATAAATCCACTTCTTGATATTATTGAAGGAAATGTTGAAGAACGTATTCAAGAAGATAGAAAAAATGAAAGAGGGATAAAAATTAGAAAACCTGGCAAATTTTATCCAACAAATCCATATGACAATACTGCTCACATTTGTAATATAGAACTTAAAATGACAAATTCTGGTGAAAAGGAACTTATAACAGAAGAAGGAGATTTAATTGAAGATAATACAGTTGTTGAATTTAAATATGTAAAAGAAAATGAAAGATATTGGAAATGGGTACCTCTTAGAGTTCGTTATGATAAGACAAACAATAAAGATTTTGGAAATGCTTACATGACAGCTAATAACAATTGGCAATCTATCCATAATCCAATTACAGAAGAAATATTATCTACTGGACAAAAACTATATATTGATAGTAGCGATGACGACGTATACTATAATAAACGGGATGATTTGGAAAGTAATACAGATAAAATGAAGATATTTCATAATACATTTGTAAAACGTATTTTAATACAAAGTTATAGTAATGAAGAAAAAATATTAATGGATTTTGCTGTTGGTAAAGCAGGTGATTTTCCTAAATGGATACATTCAAAACTAAAATTTGTTTTTGGTGTAGATCTTTCACGTGATAATATAGAAAATAAATTAGATGGAGCTTGTGCTAGATATTTAAATTACAAAAAAAGAAGGTATAAAAAGATGCCACAAGTAATGTTTTTACAAGCAGATTCTTCAAAAGACTTACTTCAACGCAAGGCTTATTTTGATGAAAGAAGTTTAAATATACAACATGCTATATTAGGTATAGGATCAAAAGATAAAAAAATAATAGGAAAGGGTGTATATGATCTATATGGTATTGCGTCAAATATGTTTGATATTACGTCCATACAATTTGCGTTACATTATATGTTTCGTGATTTGAATAGTCTTCATACATTTATGAAAAATGTGTCAAATTTTACAAAAGTAGGTGGTCACTTTATAGGAACATGTTTTGATGGAAAACGTATTTTTCAATATTTACAAAGCGTTGAAAAAGGTGAACCTAAAAATATAATGGTTGGTGATAGAAAAATTAATTCTATTATAAAATTTTATGATCAAGAAGAATTTCCTGATAATTCTTCTTGTGTTGGATATACTATTTCTGTCTATCAAGAATCAATAAATAAATACATAAATGAATATTTGGTAAATTTTGATTATTTAATACAAATAATGGAAAGCTATGGATTTAAAGTGGCTCAAAATCCATTTACAAAAAGTAAAAATGGTATAGGTGGTTTTGAAGAACTATTTAATTTATTACTTGCCTCCAAAAAACAAAATGAAGAATATAAGGAAATAAAAAATATGACAGAGCAAGAAAAAACAATTAGTTTCATGAATAATTATTTTATATTTATGAAAACTACAGAAGTAGATGTTGAAAGTGTCTATAATATGTATGTTAATAAGTATACTGAGAAACAAGTAGTAGAATAATTAATATTTATAAAACATAAAAGTTTTGATTAAATTTTATAAATATATGTTTTTAAAATTTATTTATGTGTACATTTGTAAATTTTTTTTATTTGTATTTTTATTTTTATTAACTATAGGACAATCTTGATCAACCATTTCTTTAACTAATTCATCAAATGAATAATTACGTTTCCAATTTAATATTCTTTCAGCTTTGCTTGAATTTCCAAGTAATTCATCTACTTCACAAGGACGGAAATATTTTTCAGAAATAAATATTAAATCTTTACCAGTAATTGTATCATATCCTATTTCTTTTACTCCTTCACCTTTCCATTTAATATTAAAACCTCTTAATGAAAATGCTTTTTCTATAAATTCTCTAACTGAATGATATTCATTCGTTGATAAAACATAATCATCTGGTTCATTAACTTGTAACATTCTCCACATACCTTCTACATAATCTTTCGCATGTCCCCAATCTCTCTTTGCATCTATGTTACCCATTATTAAGTTATCTCTTTCTCCAGTTAAAATCATTTGTAATCCTTTTGTAATTTTTCTTGTAACAAATGTAGGGCCACGTCTTGGTGATTCATGATTAAAAAGAATACCATTACATGAAAAAATATTATATGATTCTCTATAATTTTTTACTATCCAATAAGAATACAATTTTGCTACACCATATGGTGATCTCGGGTAAAAAGGTGTTGTTTCTGTTTGAGGAACCTCTTGAACTTTACCATACAATTCTGATGTTGATGCTTGATAAAATTTTATTTTATTTATTATTCTTGAACTTCTTACTGCTTCTAGAATTCTTAAAGTGCCAAGAGCATCTACATTACCTGTATACTCTGGCATTTCAAAAGAAACCTTTACATGGCTCATTGCTCCCAAATTATATATTTCCAAAACATCAAGATTAGGATAAGTAACTTCAATAAGAGAAATTATATTAATTATATTAGATCCATCGCTTAAATCACCATATTTTAAAATTAAATTTTTGTTTTTATATAAGTGTTCTATACGTTCTGTATTTATTGAAGATGCTCTTCTTATAATACCCCATACATAATATCCTTTATCAAGTAATAATTCGCTTAAATAAGAACCATCTTGACCAGTTATTCCAGTTATCAATGCAACTTTCATAATTAATATATTTATCTAGATAATTTGTTTTTAAGTATAATAAAGTTACAATTATTTATTATCTCTTAAAAAAAATGAAGTTAAAAAATAAATCATAAACATATTAAGCATCATATGAATAATCATTTTTCATTACCAGAAATTAACGACTATGATACAAAAGAATTATGTATTGAGTTTTATAAATCTAGATCATACAATGAACAAGTATTAATTAATAAAAGTTTAAATTATTATTTAAAAAACATAAAGAAGGAAATTGATAACAAAACAGATTGGGACAAATTCAAAAAGCTTACTTATGGTTTTGAATTTATATCAACTAAAATTTGTTCAGGTGAAAAACAAATATGTTGTTATGAACCAATAAGTCGAGCATTTTTCAAATTATATGAAATTATACACAATAATAAATTAATAGAGAGAAAAGGTATTGATCCAATAAAAACATTTCATTTGGCAGAGGGGCCTGGTGGGTTTATAGAATGTGTAGCATATTTCAGAAAAAATCAAGAAGATAAATATTACGGTATAACACTTATTGATAAACGTGATAAAAATATTCCTTCTTGGGATAAATGTAGCAAAGTTATGAAAAAATATAAAAATATTCAAATTTTAACTGGTCCAAGTAAAGATGGTGACTTGTATAATATTGATAATTTGAGATATATATATAATAATTTCAGAAATTCTATTGATTTTATAACTGGAGATGGAGGTGTTGATTATAGTGAAGATTTTAATAATCAAGAACAATTAACAATAAACTTAATTTCCTCTCAAGTAATATATGCTATTATAATGCAGAAACTTAAAGGAAATTTTATATTGAAAATATTTGACTGTTTTCATGAAAATACTATAAATATAATTTATTTATTAGGTATATTTTATGAAAAAGTAAGTATTTCTAAACCGGATACAAGTCGTTCAGCAAATAGTGAAAAATATATTATTTGTAAGAATTTCAGACGTGTACTTAAAGAAAAAGAAGTGAAATATATTCTAGAAAATTATCATCTTTTTAAAACAACAAATTATATAAAATGTTTAGTTAAAGGATTGCCATCATACAATTATCTTTTAAAATTGGAAGAAATAAATTCAATACTTGGACAACAACAGTTAGAAAATATTAATATGACTTTAAATTACATATTTTCTGTAAAATCTCAAAGTTATGATTATTATATTAAAAGAAACAAAGATAAGGTATACAATATTATGAAAACAAGTATATCAAAATCTGTTAAATGGTGTATTCATCATGGTTTCAATTATAATAATGTAAAATTCAGAATTAACAATAATATATCAACAAATATAAAATAAAAATTTTAACTTTATCAATATAAAAAATTGAAAAAAAAATAATAATAACTATAATCTAAAATGAGGTATTATATTATTATTAATTTTTTAAAATGATCTCTCTTAATTTACTAATATCAATGATTGCTTTATTAATGACACTTGTTTCTTCTAAAATGAATTATGAACTTCATACATCTTGGGATGTAAATTTTGAAGACTATTTTATTGAAAACTTACAAAAAGCAAAGAAAAGCATTGATGGATTTGTGTATAAATTTAAATCGGATACAATATATAATGTGCTTGAAGAAAAAGGTAAAGATGGTGTTAATTTCCGATTAATATGTGATATCAATGAAGCTTGGAGTAATGATCAATATTGTCAAAAGTTCGCTAAATACGGAGAAGTAGTTCCTTTTAAATCAAAAGACTTTGATAAACTACACGCTAAAGGTATTTTGATTGACAAGCAGTTATTATTGATCGGTTCGTCTAATCTGGACAACAATTCTATTACAGATAATATGGAAATCTTAGCAGCAATAAATGATACAAAAATGGCGTCAACATTTGAAAATATTTTCAACATGGTATTTGATGAAATGTAATTTTTAAATTAATCTTTTATAAATTTAAAAATTATACCATAATCCATTATAAAAATTAAAACCTACATATTTATGTAAATTGTTATGAGTTAAAATAATTAACAAATAACTATATTTTTTATTTAAAAAACAATTACTTAAAATATTCATGATAATACATGAGTAATCCTATTAGTATTCCATTTAAAAATAAAAAAATAATAACAAAATCACATAGTTTTCCAAATAACTTTATTTTTTATGATAAAAATGAAGATATAAAATATTCAAACTTATTGTATTCAATGAAAAAATTGGGAATGAAAAATGTAAAATCAAAATCATTAAATTCTATTATAAAGTCTACACTATATTCTGGTATGAATTCTATATATTATGATTCTCAATATACATATTCATTCAATAGTGATAGTGTAAATAGTGTAAATAGTATAAACAGTAATAATTCAGATATATTATTAGAATATATGAATAGTTATATTAGTGATAGTGATCATGAAATTGATGATGAAATTGATCATGAAATTGATAATGAAAATGAAAATAAAATAAAAAAAACACATGAAAATAAAGACTCTGAATATCAGTCTCCATTTATTATGGATGAAATATTATGTTATAGTGAAAGTGAAAGTGATGTTGAAAATTATGATGAATATGAAGAAACATTTACTCGTGAAACATTCTTAAAAGTTGCTGAATATTTATTAGAACAGGATGAAAAATAATGTTAAAGTATTAAATAATTAACAATTTTTAGTTTTTAAATTATCTGGTTTTCTAAAATTTAATGGAAAATCTAAACAAGTATTCAAATTAGTTTTATCTTTATTGAAATAAATTGTATTTCCACTAATTGAATTTTTATATTTTCCTGCGTTTGCTGCTTCACGACCATAAGCACTAGTAAAAGATGATCCATTTTTAGTTATTGTATCATATTTTAAACGCAATAATCTAGTGCTAGATTCTACCGATCCTTGTTTAGCAAATTTTTTGTTATTTGGTTTATATATTGTTTTATTACATTTATTGTTATAACAAGATGTCATATTATATGAATTATCATCATTAGAAGTTTTTTTACTTAATGTTATTTTTTGATTGTATGTTTTACATTTATTTTTTAAATAATTTTCACTTGTTTCATAATAATCGTTATTAAGTTTTGAGTTATAACGTGAGTAGTATACATTAGTATTACCACCTTTACATTTTCCAAGGATTTTCTCTCCAAGACATACTTTTGGTCTATCTAAAATATATTGATAAATATAATTTACATTATTTTTTTTATCATCAGTACAAGGATTAAAAAAATCTAAATATTCATCTTCTAGAGTATATTTAACATTTGTACGTGAAGAACCATTAATATCATCAATTGATACTCTATGTGAACTCTTTGTATTAAAATATGAAACTAATTGTTTTCTATAATGTTTTTGTGGTCTTGCTGTTCCAAATTTTGATTTAAAATCTGAAACATCATTTGTTCCATTACTTACAAATTTATTATATGAAGGTCTATTTTGCTTTGGTACAATAATTCCAACATTATTTGGTTTCCAATTAATATTTTTATTAGCAGTTACTTTTTTTGTTTTACTTGTAAAAAATAATCCCATAGTTTTATTAATAATATGTAATATTATTTTAATTAAAAAGTAATATAATAAAATAGTAATATAATAAATGAAATTGAAAATATATGAAGAGGTAATATTTGTATGTTTAGTATTACTTTTTAGCTACTCTTGTGTATCATTACTAAATTATTCTTCATTTTATTATTTGAATGATAATAATATTTTAATTGAAGCAATGGATGATGATTCTAATACACAAGTAGATCCAGATCTAGATATTCATAATACAGATTATACTAAAGAAATGAAAACAGCTAAAAAATTTGGATTTTCAAAAGAAGGTTCATGGTCTTCCTTACAAAGTAATGTAAAGGGTATGAAGGATGTATTAGATGGTATTATTTTGGATCAAAAAAAATTAACAAAAAAAGGTAACCCAATTGGTGTAAAATTTGCTGTTGATACTGGATTTCAATGTAATGATCCAGATGGAAATTCAAATAAACAATATACTTACATAGATAATGAAGGTAGTTCTAATTTAGGATTAGCACTAGAAATTGGTAATTCAATCGTAAAATATGCGACTGGTATGAAAGGACTAACTTCAGCAATGTCTTCCTCTGATGATACAGTATGTAAGGAAGTTGAACTTGATGTGTTAAGTAATAGTGGTAAAAAAAAAACACAAACTGTTAATATTGATATAAAAGAAATAGAAAATATTGATCCAAAAAATATTTTGAATATAAAAACATATGATAATCCTGATCCAGGAGAAGAAGAGCCTGAAGATCAAGAAGAAAATGAAAATATTGAAGAATCAGATGAACAATTAGAAGATCCAAATGAAGAAGCAGATGAACAACAAGATGAACAACAAGATCAAGAAGTAGATGAAGAAGGTTTCAATAATTTTAAACCTAATTTATCTGAGTCATCATTAAATTTTTTACTATTAAATGATAAACTATTTTATAAAGATTTTGGAGTTTTTATGTATTTTTTTATGTTAAATTTCCTTTTTTTGTATTTTATTTTTATACTTGTTATAAATAATTAAGTCATGAAAAATATATTATTGTTTTTTATTCTACTTTTAGTTATTTGTATTTATTATTTACAAAAAAAAGAAATTGAAAATATGGAAGATCAATATTCAAATGAAGAAATTGATGATGATTATAATCCAATGAAATCTGATTATACAAAATTAATTAAATCAGTTAATGAATTGGGATTTAATAAAAGAGGTGATATGAAAGGCTTTAAAAAAAATGTTAAAGCATCAGAAAAAATTATAGATGGATTACTTGATGAACAAAAAGATATTGTAAAAGGAAATCGTGGTATCGGTACTAAACTTGTTTATAATACCGGATTTAAATGTAATGATGAAAATGGCAATGAACAAGAATTATATACTTATTTAGATAATAGTGGAAATCCAAATAACGGACTTACAAGTGAATTTGCTAATTCTACTTTACAAATGTTTAAAAAATCAGGAGAATTATTTTCTGCCGCACAAGGTCTTGTTGATGATAGTTGTAGTGAAGTAAAATTAAAACTTATAACAAACAGCGGTAAAGATGATGTTGCCAAAGTTTTTATTCAAAATAGTGAAATAAACAATATTGACAAAAATAATATTGAAGATTTTTCTAATATTTCAGATGTAAATATCAATGAATTATTATTACATTATAAAAAATATGATACTGGTATTTTTTTATATTTTTTTGGATTTAGCACATTATGTCTATATTTAACATTTAAATTAATGAATAAACAGGATTAATCAATACTCATAAAATTATGAATTAAAGTTTCTTTAGAGTTATTATATACTTCACCCGTTAATAAAGCATTCTCATATATTTCTCTTAATATATTTTTTGGAGCAATACAACCTGACTTAATTAAACCATGTTTTTTCAAATACTTTTTAATTTTATTAATATTATTATTTTTTAATGTTCTTTTAAAATTTTCAACATTTTTTTTATCGTTTTGATTAGGAATAAGTATTGAAATAATGTTCTTATTCTTAATTTTCCCTAATTTTATTGTTTTACGTTTTTTAGGTAAATATATTTTTTTTTTACTTGTAGGTTTCATTTGTAAATTTTTATTTACAATATTCGTAGGGTTATTAAATTGTTGTGAATTATTTATTTGTGGTGTAATAATAGATGATTGAATAATATGAGGTTGTAACGAAGAATGTATTGGTAAATTATTTTCTATATTTGTATTTACATTTGTATTTTTTGTAGTTTGTTGAGGAAAATCTAAATGAATAGGTGCGTTTTTTATTTTTTCACGTGTTTCATTTTTATTTTTATTTTCTTTTATCAATGAATTAATAAAACCAATTGATTCATCAAATTCATTTTTATTTGAATTTACATTTATTGATTGAGAAGTATTATTAATTTCTTTTTTTTCTTCTTCTGCTTTTGATTTTTTAAATTCTTTAATTTTCTTTATAAAGCTAGTTTTAATTTTATTTGAATTTAATGGATTGTAAACAATTGGTTTTTTTTCTTTTTTTTTTGTTGTTTTACTATGTTTATGAAAAAATACGGGATTTATTTTTATAGTTTTATTAGACATTTATTCAATGAATAATTATTATAAAAAAAAATGAAAAATAAAACTTAAAAAAAAATTGATTCAAATTATTACACCACTAAAGATTAAACATTACTCTTATTTTATACAATGTCTAGATTTTATGAAAATGATATAGAAAAAGATGATTTCTACAGTAAAAATAATTATATAGAAGAACCATGGAATATTATAAAATCTTATTTTAGAAATAAACATCTTGAACAATTAGTAAAACATCAAATAGAATCTTATAATGAATTTGTAGATATTCAATTACAAAAAACTATAAATATGTTTAATCCTGTAAAAATCGCATCTGATCAAGATTATATTGAAAATGTTGGCAAATTTAGACTTGAAATCTATATTAATTTTCAAAATATTTGTATGTATAGACCAGAAATTCATGAAAATAATGGTGCGTCTAAACTTATGTTTCCAAATAAAGCAAGATTACGAAATTTTACATATGCTAGTAATTTAAATGTTGATATTCATATTCAATATATTATACGTAAAGGTGAAAATTTAGAACAAGAAGAATCGATTTCACAAGTTCTTCCTAAAATTCACCTCGGAAAATTTCCAATTATGTTAAAATCATCTTTATGTGTATTAAATCAATACAAACATATGGATTCAAAAGTTACGGAAGAATGTCCTATGGACCCTGGAGGATATTTTATTATCAATGGACAAGAAAAAACATGCTTAGGTCAAGAGAAAACTGCTGATAATAAAATTTATGTTTATAAAAATAAAAAAAATGATAAAATTATTGCTAATGCTGAAATTAAATGCGTTCCTGATTGGAAAGTTATTTCACCAAAACAAATTACAATGTATGTATCATCTAAAATTGTTTCATTAGGTCATGAAATATATGTAAATATTCCTAGAATTAAAAAGGAAATACCATTGTTTACACTTTTTCGTGTTCTTGGAGTAGAAACAGATAAAGATATTTGTTCAAAAATTGTACTTGACAATGATGATTACAAAAGTCAAAAAATTCTTCATTTTATTAGTGGATGTATAGCAAAAACAGATCATATAAAAAGTAAAGATGATGCGCTTGATAGTATTGCTAAAACAATAAGTTTTAATAATACATATTATTCACAAATGAATTTATTTGATAAAAAAAAGGAATTTGTTAAAGATATTATTGAAAATGATCTATTTCCTCATTGTAAAAGCAAAGATGAAAAAATTTATTTATTAGGATATATGACATATAAATTAGCACTTGTTTGTATGAATTATGAACAAGAAGATGATCGTGATTCTTATATTAATAAACGAATTGAAACTACTGGTGTTTTATTAAATAATTTATTCAGAAATTATTTCAATAAACTAGTTCGTGATATGATAAAATTAATTCTTCGTGAAGTAAATAATGGTTCATGGAAAAGTAATGAAGATTATAAAAATATTATAAACATGACAAATATTTATAAAATTATAAAGACATCAACAATTGAAAATGGAATTAAACGTGCTTTGGCAACAGGTGATTTTGGAATTAAAATGATGAATTCAAATAAAGTTGGTGTCGCACAAGTATTAAACAGATTAACTTATATCTCAAGTATTAGTCATCTAAGAAGAATAAATAATCCTATTGATAAAGGTGGTAAATTAGTTGAACCACGTAAACTTCATGGATCATCATGGGGATTTTTATGTCCAGCTGAAACTCCAGAAGGCCAATCTGTTGGTATTGTTAAAAACATTTCATCATTAGCATCAATTTCTGGTTATAGTGAAAGTAATATTATTGAAAAATATATTGAGAAATATTTAATTAAATTTGATTTAAAAAATAGTGAAATTATGTTTAACAAAGTTAAAGTATTTTTAAATGGAAGATGGTTAGGAGTTACGAAAGACCCAATAGAATTATATAATGACCTAAAAAATAAAAAGTATATGGGTATTTTGAATATTTATACATCAATTATGTTTAATTATGAAAATAAAGAAATTTATGTTTGGAACGACGTTGGAAGATTAATTAGACCATTACTAAAAGTAAAAAATAACAGATTGGTTTTAACACGAGAAATTATTAACAAACTAAAAACAAATGAACTTGAATGGAACGATTTATTTTTAAATCATAAGATTGAAGAATCTGTTCTTGAATATATTGATTGTCAACAACAATCGCATGAAATGATATCGATAACTCCTTCAAAATTAATTGGTTCTTCATATAATTATACATTATGTGAAATTCATCCAAGTAATATTTTCGGTGTTTTGGCATCTTGTATTCCATATCCAGAACATAATCAGTCTCCGAGAAATACTTATCAATGTGCTATGGGAAAACAAGCAATTGGTGTACATGTAAAGAACTTCAATAAACGTATGGATAGAACATCATATGTATTGAATTATGGTATGAAGCCTCTTGTTGAAACAAGACTAATGAATATGTTAGAACTTTCAAATATGCCATCTGGAAATCAAGTCATTGTTGCTATTATGACACACACCGGATTTAATCAAGAAGATAGTGTTTTAGTAAATAAAGGAAGTATTGAAAGAGGTATGTTTCAAGCTACAATTTACCATACAGAAAAAGATGAAGATAAAAAAATCAATGGTGAAGAAGAAATTCGTACAAAACCAGATAAAAATAAAACTAAAAATATTAAATTTGCTAATTATGATAAAATTAACAAAGATGGATTTATGAATGTAAATACACTTGTAGAAGATCGTGATATTATTCTTGCTAAAGTTATTTCAATTAAACAAAACAAAAACGATAATACAAAAGTAATAAAATATGAAGATCAATCTAAAATATTTAGAACACATGAAAAATGTTATATTGACAGCAACTATATGGATCGTAATGGTGAAGGATATAAATTTTGTAAAGTTAGAGTAAGAAATACAAGACAACCTGTTATAGGCGATAAATTTAGTTCTAGACATGGACAAAAAGGAACTATTGGTAACATTATACCCGAAGAAAATATGCCTTTTACAAAAGATGGATTAGTTCCTGATATTATTATTAATCCTCATGCTATTCCATCTAGAATGACAATCGCACAACTAAAAGAAACACTTCTTGGAAAAGTTCTTATTCAACTTGGACTATTTGGTGATGGTACAAGCTTTGGTGATTTATCTGTAAATACTATCATAAGTAAATTAAAAGAATTTAATTACGAAAGTAAAGGAAATGAATTAATGTACAATGGAATAACAGGAGAACAAATTGAAACATCTATATTTATTGGACCGGTATTTTATCAAAGATTGAAGCATATGGTAAATGATAAACAACATAGTAGAGATATTGGACCTATGGTAAATCTTACACGTCAACCACCAGAAGGAAGAAGTCGTGATGGTGGACTACGTATTGGAGAAATGGAACGTGATTGTATTGTTGCTCACGGTGCTTCAAGATTTGTGAAAGATCGTCTTTATGATGTATCAGATAAATACAGTATTCATGTTTGTAAAAAATGTGGTATGTTCGCAAGCTATAACGAAAAAGAAAATATATCTTACTGTAATATTTGTGAAAATTCTAGTCATTTTGCAAAGGTGAATATTCCTTATAGTTGTAAATTGCTATTTCAAGAACTTATATCGATGAATGTCGTACCTCGCATAATTACAGAATAATCAAAATTTATATGAAATATATTTATTATGAAATTTGTTGTCAATATTTAAATTATAATTTTTAAATTATAAAAATAGTAAAAGAAGAATATTTAGAAAATTATTATAAATTTTTTAATTCATATTTTTTATGAATATTACACTAGTATAATTTAACATTTATATAATAGTAAATTTATTACATTATTATACATGTTATAAATGTTTTTATAAAATATTATAGTAAAATATAAAATATAATAATAAACTAATAATGTCAAATAATTTAGGTGGTGGTTTTAATGGTCAATCAGCATTAAGATTTGGTAATGCTCAAGTTGGCGGTGAAGTTTCTAAAAATAGAGCTATTTTAAGACGTGCATTTAGAAATAATAAAATTAAAGTTAATGGTAGTGTTGTTGGTAAAAAAAATTGTGGTCCATACAGATCGGCGTTTAGTTTAGGCGATGGATTAACAAGACTTAACAAAAGCTGTGGTGGATCTAATCAAGTTAAAAGTTCTAGTCGTTTATCTGGTGTCAGTTTAGGAGATGGAAAATCCAATAAAGATTGTAACTTAGAAGTTTCTTTAAATGGTACTGTTGTTACTACAAGCGATTTACCATTAGAATCAGGAAATCAAAAATTTGTCTCTGATTCATCTAATTATACTACATTTAAAACTCTAGAAGGTTATAATAAAACTTATAATGATAAGTCATTTGGAGGTGACGATCATAATTCAAGTTACATATTTTTAAATAATTTAAGATAAATTATGATTTAAATAAAATAAAATTAAATGATTTTTTAGTATATTAATGTAAGAATTATATTTTATTTAAATTATGGTAGAAAACGATAAAAATGAAGAAAAGCAAGAGTGTCCTGTTTTCAAAATAAATTCTGAATTAGCACTTGAGACATATAAAAAAACTTCTCCATATCCTTTGCCTGTAGCAATTCTTTTATTGATTACATATCTTATTTTAGTAGTAGTATTCTCTCTAATATACGTTTTAAAAACTGGACTAGATCTTCCGTATGCTGTAAAAAGAGGTGATTATTTATATTACACTAGAAACGATGAAACAGGTAAAGATGAAGGACATATAAAATTACCTAAGTTATTACAAACTTTTATTGATATAATTTTTGATGAAAAAAAAATAGTTGGTGCGGATGCTTTAGTTAATATTGATAATCAAGAAGGTGGTGATAAAAAAGACAACACTAAAAATAATGAAAATAATGAAAAAAGTAAACGTTCTACAGGAACTATAAATCCAGATGATAATCGTGAAATGAATGAAACATTATCAAAAAAAAATAATAAAGGAGATGGTGGACCTATTGTAATAAAAAAAAAAGATATACATGATTGGGATCAAAATGTAAAATGGGTTTTTACAGTAATTGAAAAATTAACATTTGGAAATATTGGACCAAAATCGAAAAATATGTCAATTAGTTATTTACTTTCTATAAATAGTCAGTTATATAATGATGATAAATATCTTAGAGATTTTATAAATAATAATTTTCAAGATATTCCAAGTGTTATTATTTCATTAAATCTTATAAATATTTTAACTGATATTGGAAATAATTTAAAATTAGATGAAGAATTAGCAAAAGAACTTGAACAATCTGGTCTACCTATTATTGATGAAGATATTTACGATTTATATTCTGATAATCAAGAATTAAAAGGAACTGATCCTGTACATAAAGATTTTAAAAATTTAAAATTAACATTAGCACAATTTTATGAAAAAGGTAAATTTGATTATGGTGCTACAAATGATTTTGAAATGAAAAATGAAGAAAAAAAATCAAATCAAACTGAAAAAAATGAACAAAAATCTAATGAAGAAAAAGAAAACGAGAGACAACAACTTCTTGAACAACGACAACCTTTTGAACAACAACAAACTAGTCAAGAAACACAACCTATTGAAAAACCACAAATTAGTGAACCTACACAACAACCGACAAGTGAAGATAAATCAATTATGGAAAAAATGAAAGATGTTGTTGGAGAAAAAATACAAAATACTAAAAATCGTTACCTTGGAGATGTTGAGGCAAAGGCAAAATTAGTAGAAAAAGAAGCAGAAAAAGCAATAGGACAAGATAAAATGGTAAAAGATGAAAATGTAAATTCAGCATTACAAGAAATGGAGAAAGAACTCGCAAAAATGGAATCAACTACTAAAAAAGTATTATTAGGAAAAATAATTGAGTATTCTAAAAAATGTGAATCAAATCCTGAAATGTTAAAGAAAATAGTAATGTTGAATACTCTCAGTAATATGCCAAATTCTTTAATGTATATTTTTTACGATACAGGTTTAAAAGGAACAGGAGATACATGGAGTTCTCTAACATATTACTTCAGTAAAATATTTAATGTTATCATCCCAAGATACTTTCATAGTATAAATAAATTACTAAATTATTTTGAATTTCATAATTTAGGTTCTCTTTTTGTATTTATATTTAACCAAATTAAAAGTGAAAAACTTTTTAAAATTACTGATCAAGAAGGTTCAAAACATAATCAAATATTAAATCGATTAAAATATGCTGAAAGTACATTTGATGAATATATTGGTAAAAAAACATTTAAAGGAATAAACAATATTAAACTTGCGATGCTATACGGATATATTAAGTATGATTTGAATATTTCCGCAATTGATAATCTAGATGCTATGGATAAATTTTATCTTAAAATGATGTCAATAGTAATATCGAATTTAAAAATAAAAAATCAACTAATTGATATTTTAAATAGATTATATTTGAATAATACAATTGTAAAAACTTATAATATTGATGAAAAAGAAGTTTGGTATAATAGATATTTCAAAAAATTAGAAATGTTTAAAAAGAAAATGATAAAAAATAAGACCTATAATTCTTTGATTTCAAATGAAAATAATAAAGAAGATATTTTAAAAGTAAATGCTATGATGCGGATGAGTGAAGCTTTTTCAGTAATGATTGATCCACTAGAACATTCATGTTTTTTATCAACAAATAAAAATTGCTCTATTATAGCAACTGGTAAATCTAAACAACAAGATGGAGGAAATATTTTAAATTCAAACCAATTTAAATTTCATAATATACAAGGTGTAAATAATTTTATTAATGAAAATCTCGACTCATTTTATGATAAAAAAAAAAATAATTAAAAACAAAAAAAAATCAAAACAAAAAAAGAATAATTATAAAAGTAAATCAAATCAAGTTATTTATAAAAAAAAAATAAATTTCAGCAAAAAAAAATATACTAAGAAAAAAAATCAAAAGAAATCAAAAGAAAAAACAAAAAAACAAAAAAACAAAAAAAAAGAAATATAACTAAATAGTTATTTAAAGTTTGTCTCGTTGATAAAATAAATGATCCTTAATTTTGATTCATTTATTAAAATTATTCTTTATTGTGATTCTTATTTATTTATTAAAATTTCATTTTGTAATAAAATATTACGAGACAAATTATATAGTGACGAAATTTTTAATTATTATATTTTACCTCAATACTTTAATCGTATTAATCAAGTAAATTACAATAATTCGAACCAAATATTATACAAAAATTTATGTATATTACAATACTTTATTGAAAATCATCATATCAAAATATTGAATAAAGATATTAAATTTCAAAAGTATTTTATATCAAATAGTTGGGCAAGAAAATTATATACATATGACTTTCGCAGAAATATGAATATAAATAATGAAATAATATACGCCGATACAACTATAAAAGATACAGTTCAAGAAATTATGCGTATTATATATTTTATAAAAATACTAGATAGTGTTGAAGAAATACAAAAATCTAATGTTAGAGATATTACATTTAAACATGATATTGGTATTTCATTTTATAAAACAAAAGATTTTTTATATGATCAAAGTGAAATTTTAAAATGTGAATTATATGATTATATCCGATATTACTATCCTAATTATAAAATTTTAAGTTAGAGACAAAATAAAAACAAAAAAAATCATTGATAAAGTTATAGATCTACTTTTTACAGTTTTTGGATAAATATCACCAAAACCTATTGTTGAACATGTGAGACAACAATAGTAAAAAAAATAAAAAAATGTGTTTTCATGATTTTTATCTATACCATAAAAGTCATCTTCATCACATAAATAATAAAAAATTAATGAGTAAATTAATAAAATAATAAATATTTGTATTATTAAAGATAATTTATTTCCTTCTAATAACCTTTTTGCTAAAGTCATCATCATATTTTAATTAATTATATAAATTACATGTATATTATTATTTAATTATTGTTTTAAATATTTCACTTACTAATCTTTCAAATTCGTAGTATTTAAATATTTTATCTGGTTGTAAATTCATATTTATAAAAAAATTGTCAATATCTAATTTTTCAATTTGATCATTTGTAAATATTAACTTATTATTTAAGTATTCAAGTAATGCTAATTTAAAATCAGATCTACTTATCTTATCTTTATTAATATTTAAAATACATGTAATTGTATTTTTTTTTATGCTTTTTTTATTATTATAATCAAAATTTGTTTTTCGTGTTTGTCTAGATTGTCGTTTACTTTTATTTTTTTTTGTATTTTCATCTTCATCTTCGTTTTCATTTTTATTATTTAATTCTTTATTTTTTTCCTCATTTGTTATCACTTCAAATGTTGTATTAATTTGATCTTTTTTATTTGTTGGACTTTCACATATTAAATAATTAAGTTTATTGATTTTTTCTTCGAATGAATCAAGTCGCACATGAATTTTAGTAATATTTTCTATAACATTATTTAATTTTTTTTCAATAGATAAAACAATATCATCCATATACAAATTTACTAATAAATGAAAAAATATCTTCAATTGTATTTTTTTATTTATTATTAAAAGTATTTTAATATCTTTTTTATGAATAATGGTTTATTATTAAACCAAATAATATTTTTTATTTTATTTTTTTTTATGCGGTTGCTACTTGTTCAGTACGAGAAGAATTACGAGGTCTTGAACTACGACGATCACCATTCGAACGTTGATTTTCATTTCTTACTTGACACATTAGTCTTGCTCCAAGCATACCAGTTACATTACTTGCCTTAACTTTATGTTCATCATCTGTTTCCATCATTGTAAATTGAACATATTCACCCATAACAAGATATCTGTATTGATCTTCTGGAACAGTTAGATCACTGTGATGAACAAAAATATCTTTTGTTTGATATTCACCTTCACTCATTACAGTGAGGAAACCAAATCCGGTTTTAGTATTAAACCATTTTACTTGTCCAATTTGAATTTCACTAGTTGGCACTTGCATTTTTCAAAAGCTTAATATAATATTATATTGCCTTTAATAATAATTATAGAGTTATTAGCTTTAAATTGATTTTTTAATAAAATAAAAACATCTACAAAATAGTGAACCAGTTAGTATAATAATTAAATACAAAAAATTTACTTTGAAAATAGTTTTAAAAAACATAAATACATGTTCTTCTTTTTTATCACGTATACATTTATTATATTGTTTATAATAATTATTACAATTATAAATTGAACTGTTATTAATTGATTTATAACCAGATGGTTTTACTGTTGTATAATTTGTATTTTCATTTTTTAACTCACGTAACAATAAAAGTTCTTTTAATTCTTTTAATTTATTATTCTGAAGAAATTTTATAAAATTTATATTTTCAAATATACTTGGTGTTTTTTCAAAAATTTTAAAATCAATAATACCATCACAAATTGAATTATTATCTAAATCATAATGCTTTAATTTTGGTTGTATTTTATAAAAACATCCAATTTTTTTAATTAATCTTGAAAATATTATTTCAATAACTGCATTTTTGTGTTTGTTATTCTTAATACACGATAAAATTGATAATCCACACTTTTTACATATGAAATTAGGCATTTAAGAAAAAGTATATATTTTTTATTTTAAAGAAAAAATAATCATCAAATATTATCTCACTAATAAAATTGAATTAAAAATATATTTATGTGTCTATGTATATAATATATTATGTCAGCTCTTGAAGAAGTTCATAAACATGAACGCGATATAAATATTAAATTTTATGAAGAAGGCCATATATATGATATAAATGGAGACAAAACATTTACATCTGTAACAACATTTGTACATCGTTTATTTCCATATTTTAATGAAGATAAAATTATTGATAATATGATGAATGGTAAAAATTGGAAAAGTAGTAAATATTTTAATATGACCAAACAAGAAATTAAAGAACAATGGAAAGTTAATAGAATTCAAAGTGCTTCACTTGGAACTTCTCTTCATCAATTTATTGAAGATACATATAATAATAAACCATTATCTCCAAAACAAGTATTAAACTCAAGTAATAACATAGAGTATTTATATTTTAAAAATTTTAAAGAAGAACATTCTCATTTAAAACCATTTAGAAGTGAATGGACAGTATATGATGAATATTATAAAATTAGTGGTTCAATTGATATGACCTTTATAGATGAAAATGGTGAAATAAGCATTTATGATTGGAAGAGAAGCAAAAAAATCGAACAAGATAATCCGTTCCATAAGTTTGCTAAATTTCCTAATTCTGACCTAGATGATAATAATTATACTCACTATTGCCTTCAATTGAATATATACAAATTTATATTAGAAAAAAATTATGATGTAAAAGTCAAAGATATGTACTTAGTAGCACTTCATCCAGAAAATAAATTAAATAATTTTGAAAAAATTAAAGTTGTTGATATGCAAAAACGTGTAAAATCATTACTAGATCATCATTATCATACAAAAGTTAAAATTAAAAATTAGGTTCATTTGTAAAAATCATTGTTTTTCCGCTTTCTTTGAAATTATTTATTTCATTACTTAAATTATTTCCAAGTAAATTCAGATTATCGTAAAGTTCAAAATATATTAGTGTTTGAATTAAAATACAATATGAAATAAATAATAATAAACTTTCTCTAATATAATATTTCAATTCAACCTTATTTTTTTTGTTGTAAATTTTTTCATATATTATTTTTATAATTATGAATGTAACACATAGTAAAACACCAAAATAATAATTCATTTATCTATTTTTTTTAATATTTTTTTAAATTTATTTTTTCAAATTTATTATAATTCTAAGTATTCAAATTCAATATTTTGATTGTCTTTATCAGTTGTAATTGTAAGTTTTTCATCTTCGTCATCTTCATCTTCAAAACCAGAAAATAAATCTTCTTCTCTTTCCCTACGACGTTCTTCCATCATATCCATAGTAAATTCTTCTACTTCACCCTCTTCATCAACAGCTTTAACTGTATCACTAAATGAAAGTGATTTTTTACCACTATCAATTGTATCTTTTATTGTATCTTTTAATTTAAATTCAAAATTTGTTTTATTTTCTTCTTCCTCATCATTTATTATTTCTAAATGACCACCTTCCATACTATTATTTTCATTTTCTTGACTTGATATTTTATTTTCAAAATCATCAACATTAGACGTTTTATTTTCTATTTTATCTCTTTCATCTAAAATACTTTTCATTCTATTTTCAATCGTATTTTCAATCGTATTTTTTTCTTGTTCTGGGGTAATGATTTTACTTTCAGTAACTTTTTCATCTTTAATTAAATCTTCTAGTTTTGTTTCTTGCTCTTCTAAGTAGCATTTTAATATTTCATCAACTGGAATATTATCACGTACACAATTCAATACACAATTTTGGACTATAATTTCAAATTCTCTATTATTTTTCTGCATTAGTAAAGGTGAAATATTTCTCTCAAATAAGTATATATTTGTATAAAGCTTTCTAGCAATACTTATATAAACATTATGAATAAAATCATCAACAGAAGGAATTGTTAATTCTATTTTTTTAGATTTTTGAGATACACGAATACAAGTTAATAACTTTAATTGAATTATATGAACACATGTAATTAAATCTTCCAAATAATTACAATTACTATTATTTATTATACGATTTTTTTCATTTTTTATTAAATTAGCATTCCACACAGGGATTTGTGAAATCATATTTTGAAATGTCATTAAATATTTTTCTTGTTCATTATTTTGTTTACACAATTTCCATGATTCAACAAAAATAGATTTAAATCCTTCAATTATATGATAAGTCAAAACATTTACTAATCTTATACACCATTCATTTTTTGACTCATTTAAACTGTGTATATTATAATCATCCATATTTATAAATCTAAGTTCTAAATATTTCTTTAATTAGAAATTATATTGTAAAATCATAATTAAAACGAAAAAAAAGTAAAACGCTGTAAAAAATAAATACATCATTTTTCATTTCTTTCATCAAATATTTTAATTTAAATTCAAAATTATTCATTTTAGTAATTTTTTCTATATTTTGATCTTTGTATATTTTTTTTTTATAATATCCCATTAAGTTGTGAATACTTACACATTTATCATATAATTCTCTTGCGTAATTTAATATTTCATAATGATTCATTGTTTCAAGTGTATCTAATTTTGGTTTTATAATTTTGTATTCTTGATTTTTATAACATTTCGTATCAATATTATTATTATAGTTGACATGAAGGTTTTTACATGTTAAAAATTGAGGAACATATATTAGACAAAAACGTGATAAAATTGGACGAATGATTTTATTTTTATTATTCGTTATCATAAAAAACCTTGTATTTTTTGAATATATTTCTATAAGTCTTCTTAAAGATGATTGAGCATCAATTGTTAAAAAATCAGCATTGTATAATATAATTGATTTAAAAACTTTGTTTTTATGATTATGAATTTGTTTTTTTCCAAAAAATTTTAAATCTTCTCTAATATATTTTATACCTTTAAATTGACAACAATTAATTTGTATTATATATTCATTTTTATTTTCAATATTTTCATATACTTTATCGATTAAATAATTCAATAATGTTCGTTTGCCGGTTCCATTATTTCCAAAAAATAATAAATGTGGTATTTTTCCAGTATTTATAAAAGTATTTAACTTATCATATATAAAAGCATGATGTTTGTTTATAAATTTTTTTTCCATTATTGATTAATATCATTTAATAATAGTATATTTAGATTATTTTAAATTATTATAATTAAAATGAAATATAGAAATA
>MDTG01100451.1_pt1 | contig 22520 bp, 24 predicted proteins | sample 811421 | NCBI WGS metagenome assembly MDTG01 (sample SAMN05326645, study PRJNA326480) | marine metagenome | isolation source: seawater | place: Pacific Ocean: South East | collected 2011
GGCGCAAGCCCAAAAATCACTAGTTCGGGGTGTCCGACCAACGATTCAAGGCCGAAAGTGTAAGAGTAAGCAGCACGCAGACCTTCTTGATCTGATGGGCCTACTGGTTCAATACCCCACCCATGGTTCTCGAGCATCCAAGCAAGCTTTTCCTCATGTTCCATGGGTTCATAAGTAGGTTCCGTCATCTACATTTCTTTCCTGGATTGCTTTCGAAACTCACGGTCACCACCGCTGATGGCGATAGCCAACATTACGGACCCAATACCCAAACACTCAGCCCAGCTAGGTGATTGAGCCAAACTTAAAAAGCCAACGACGGTCGCCGTGACTGGAAGCAGAGCTTGGAGGAAAGCAAATCTGGATCGGGTGATTTCTTTCATCACAAACTGGTCGATGACGTAAGGAACGACATTTGACAGCAGCCCCGTAACTAAAGCTAAGCCGAGAATGCGAAGGTCAGTTAGAGCGACACTCATTTCCCCGAGGCCAGATGGACTGATCACAAGTGCCCCAATAAACATTCCGACACCTAGACCGTCGATAGCTAAACCGTCCTGTGCGACGCGATGTCCTAGAACGATGTAGGCGGCCCACATAGAACCAGCCATTAGCGCAAACAAAACTCCTAATAAGGTCCCGTCACCCTGAACACCTGCCAAGATCAAGACTCCGGATGCAGCAAGAACAAGGGCGCCTGCTGATCGGATTGATTTGGTGCCGATAGCCGCAACAGCGATTGGTCCCAAGAACTCAATTGCTACGGCATTTCCAAGAGGGAGACGGTCCATAGCTAGATAGATGAATAAGTTCATTAGCGCTAAAGAGGTTCCGAACGCTCCCGCCCAAAGTAAATTCTGTCTGCTCCAAGATCGTCGCCATGAACGGCGAAAACTGATGAGTAGCAAAGCAGCCCCGAAAACCCGAAGAAAGGCGACGCCTCCTGGAGCAATTTCGTCAAAAAGGCCAATTGCAGTAGCGGCACCTAGGTATTGAGAAATGCCCCCAACAACAAATAGGAATTCGGGCGCCGGGCGCGAAGAACTCATGGTTAGAGCTGCACTGTCGTGCCGAGGCCATTAGTGGTTGCTGTATCTAAGGCGATCGAAGATGCGATCGCATCTTGAGCGGCTATACCAACCGACTTGAACACAGTGATTTCCTCGTTGTTCATTCGACCCGGATGAAGACCTAAAACAATTTCACCCAACTCCTTAACGTCATTAGAGTCAATGAGTCCCCGAGCTCTCGCGTCGATTATTTCACCAGCTTCTAACCAAGTTGCTTCCAACTGGTCAACGAAAACAGAAGCTGCACTGAGAACAGAAGGGTCAATCTCGATCATTGAGGGTTGGAAAGACCCGATACCCACTATGTGGGTTCCAAGGGCAACGGAAGCTGCGGAAAAAGTAGGAATCGGTGAAGTAGTTGCTGTCCAGATAATGTCGGCCTCGCTGACCGCCTTATCGGGATCAGCTACAACACGAATTTCGGGACACCAATTGTTTTCGGATAATTCCTCTGCGAGGTTCTCGGCATTACCAGGAGTAGGGCTGTAAAGCCGAACCAGCTTGATATCGCGGACGGCGCAAGCAGCTTCGATACCGGCCTTTGCTTGTTGGCCGCTACCAAGCATCGCTAAGGACTCGCTGTCTTTTCTGGCCAGCAAGTCAACCGAAGCACCGCCGCCTGCGGCGGTCCGGATAGCTGTTAATCGAGAGCCTTCGAGTAGTGCTAGGGGAGAACCGTTCAATGAATCGAAGATGAGCACTACCGCTTGGATTATAGGTAGACCTTTAACTTCGTTCTCAGGCAGAAATGTTAACGATTTTATTGAGGCCCTCGATGAGTCTTTGATGTGTGATGGCATGAAAATTGCCAAGTCAGACGCGTTGCCTAATGAGAGGATGGTTCTATTGGGAATTTCGACATTCCCAGCGCTGGAAGCCGCAAAGGCTTGTTTCATGCCTTTGATCGCCGTCGACATAGGCAGGCATTGGTCTATTTCATGTCCCGAGAGAATAAGCATTATGAAGGCTCTAAAGCTGGAGTGAGAGTGCTTTCTTGACGAAGGGTACTCAGGCTGAGGACTGGAGATGCAGGTTCCAGCAGAGAGTGTGTCGCTATAGGTCTGGTATGGGCATAGACTTCGGACCGTTCAGGGCGTCGTGGTAAAAAACCTGTCTGACAGACCAACTTCGCACGCCAAATTGTTACACCCAGGGAGGGTGAATTCATGAAGTTCAAGTTCATGCGACTGCTGGGCGTGTTGTTTGCCTTTGCTTTAGTCGCTGCCGCTTGCGGTGGATCCGATGATGATTCCAGTAGTGGATCATCAAGTGGAAGTTCATCCGCTGCCGAGCATGACAGTCTCGGCGATGGTTCTCTAGGAACCGTTACCGTAGAAGCCGGAGAAGATATCCAGATTCGTTCACTGAACGCAATCACCGGAGATGTCGCATTCCTCGGTATTCCTAACCAACGTGGAGTGGAGCAAGCTATTGCCGACTTTGGAGATATCCATGGCTTTAGCGTGACCATTGGCACGGGTCTAGACGACCTCTGTTCAGCGGATGGTGGCCAAGCAGCTGCTCAAACTATTGTCGCTGATGAAGATGTTGTTGGTGTAATCGGTACATCTTGTTCCGGTGCCGCGACAGCAGCGTCTCCGCTCATTAGCGAGGCCGGGATGGTAATGATCAGCCCGTCAAATACTTCGCCAGCCCTGACGTCTGATCTTGCTGGCACGGCAGGTGACAACTACCACCCGGGTTATTACCGAACCGCTCACAACGACCTCTTCCAGGGTGCAGCGATGGCCAAGTTTGTCTATGAAGAACTTGGAATTAGCGAAGCAGCTGCGATTCACGATGGAGATCCTTATACCCAAGGACTTGCTCAGGCATTCGCGGATGCTTTTGAGAACCTTGGTGGCACTATGACCGGCTTCACGGGCGTTAACAAAGAAGACACCGACATGGTTCCGGTACTTACCGAAGTAGCTGCAGGCTCACCTGGAGCTCTCTTCTTCCCCATCTTCCAACCAGCAGGAGACTTCGTCGCTGATCAAGCACCAGGAGTTTCTGGCTTAGAAGGAATTGTGTTGCTCGGTGCCGATGGCCTGCAGGTGCAGACCTTTATGGAACTGCCACAAGCAGATGGAATGTACTTATCAGGTCCGGACCTTCGCTACGGCGCTAACACGAACCAAAGTACTGGGGCTACAGCTGACAAATTCCTCGCTGACTATGAGTCAAATAACGGAAATGCCCCAGAGGCTCCGTTCTGGGCTCACTCTTACGATGCCGCCACAATTTTGTTGGAGGCCATCAAAGCTGCGTCACATAGTCACGACGGCAACCTCGAAATCGATCGAGCCGGTGTGCGTGAATATCTTGACAATCTTTCGGGATACGAAGGCATTATTGGAACGTTGTCATGTGATGACTTTGGAGACTGTGGAGCCCAGCGGATCACTGTTGTGCAAAACAGTTCAGCCGATTTTGCTGGATCGCTCGAGAACGTAGTCTTCTCTTTCGCTCCGTAATGAAGTCGCTCTCTTGAAGGGCATAACTGACGGACCTTAAGGGTCCTCAGTTACTTCAGATTCAACATCGGCCCCGCACCGGCGAAAATCCCGGGGCGGGGCCGTATGTTGGTTATAAGCCTTGGTGGTGCGAGATGAGCCTCGACTACCTTGATTTCTGGGATAGACGTGGCCATTACGCATGATGTGAAACCAACCTCTCGAGTGCTGTGGGTTGACCGTTTTCTCACGCTTATCCGAATCACCTTCGTCGTATTGATTTCGGTCGGGTTGCTGGCGTTCATCGCTCAACAGATTGACCCACAGAATCCGTTTGCACGCTGGATTAATCCTGACGCTACAGGCTTAACAGCAGCACAATTTAAGGGCTTGTTGGTGACCGGGCTGGCGCAAGGAGCGATGTACGGTCTGATCGCTCTTGGATATTCGATGGTTTACGGTGTCCTTGGCTTCATCAACTTTGCTCATGGTGAAGTCTTCATGATCGGTGCTATGTCGGGCATGATCACATCGAACAAACTTGCTGACGCAGGGCTGTGGGAGGACGCGTTCATCCCCTCTTTGATGTTTGTCGTTGTTACTTCGATCCTCATATCGACGGCTGTTGCCGTCATCATGGAACGGATTGCTTATCGACCGCTGAGAGGAGCGCCCAGACTTATTCCTCTCATTACCTCTATTGGTGTTTCATTCTTCCTCCAGAATGTATCTGTCGTTCTTTTGGGACCCGGCGCGAAGTCCTACCCGTCATTACCAACTTGGCTGTCGCAAAAACGCTCTTTAATCGGGTTTGAAATAGAAGGAACGAAACTAGCGGTCCTATTAACCGCAGCAATCTCCATGGCAGGGCTTTGGTTCTTAGTGGAGCGCACGAAAACTGGCAAGGCGATGAGAGCAGTGGCGGAAGATAAAGAAATTGCTGCTCTTATGGGAATCAATGTGAATCGAACTATTGTCACCACCTTTGCTGTTGGTGGGGCAATGGCAGGAGTCGCCGGAATACTCTGGGGAATCCTATTCCGAAGTGTCATTCACACGACAGGATTCCTCCCTGGTATTAAAGCCTTTAGCGCCGCCGTCGTCGGTGGTATAGGCAACCTAGGGGGAGCGATGGCAGGAGGGCTTTCACTCGGAGCTGCCGAAGCTACCGCACCGTTAGTGTTGCTTGAACCCTTGGGGGTTGACGGTGTTTCTCAATTGCGTGACGCTGTTGCATTCGCGGTTCTAATCTTCGTGCTTCTTGTTCGTCCTAGCGGACTCTTTGGTGAACGACTATCTGAAGAAGACCGAGCATGACTGCTACCTCAGAGAGTCTTTCTATGTTTGAAACGTCTGGTATTGCTTGGCGCAAACAAATTCGATTCGCAATTATCGGAGCTGTTTCTTCCGCGTTTATCGCGCTCGCGGGAATGCCCGTAGGCCTTGATAGGAGAAGCATTGTCTACCCGGTGTTGAGCATGGGTTACCTCTCTTTGCTATGGGTCCCCTTTGTATTGGCGAGCCTTGCTGGGAATGAAACTCTGCTCGAAGGCATGACCGCAAGAAAAAGAGGGATAAAGGATTTGCTGGCAGGAGGGCTTGTCGGTTTGGGCAGTGCTTGCGGTCTAGCACTCTTGATGGTTCTGATTCGGAATTTTGATCTTCGTGACCCTTTAGTCAACTGGAGTCCCCAACTCCTAAGTCTTTTAGCGTTCAATCGTTCGTTCACAGTCGGCGTATTGTTGTGGCTCGCGTTTGGATCGTTGTTGGGACTCATGGGCGGGGCGATGCATGTTTTGCCCAAAAAGCTTCGTTCTCATATCCGAAACGTTGTGTTGACGGTGCTAGTGGTATCTGTCTTAGAAACGTTTCTGACTGATTTACTCGAAGGCTTTGGGCTGGAAGTCCTTACCGATTTCATCTATTACAAGCGCGGAGGACTGGAAGTCGTTGGGGCCGTGCTCATCGCAGTCTTGGCGCTCCTTGTGCCTTTCCTCGTGGGAACGAGAATTACGGAGGCGAAGCAGAAAGTAGTTAGTCTGCCAACCGACGAGCGCAGACGAGTCAACCTGATTTTGCTGGTAGTGGGCACTGGCTTGCTGTTTGTCCTGCCATTCTTTCTCGGAAAAATCACCAATGAGTTATTAGCTAACGTAGGTCTGTTTGTTTTGTTGGCTCTAGGTCTCAATATTGTTGTGGGTTTGGCGGGGATTCTTGATCTCGGCTACGTGGCATTCTTTGCCGTAGGTGGTTATACGACAGCAGTTCTTACCTCCCCTAATTCTCCGGGTTTTTCACCCGAGCTACCGTGGCCCCTAGCTCTGATAATGGTTGTCGTCCTTACTGGCATAGTCGGCCTATTTATTGGCGCGCCTGTGATTCGGATGAGAGGTGACTACTTGGCCATCGTCACGCTCGGTTTCGGAGAAATTATTCGCCTGCTATTTCTAAGTGACTGGCTATCTGGATGGTTTGGTGGCGCCCAAGGGATTACTAATATTCCCGGGGTCAATGTAGGTATAGCGACGGTGAAAGGCACCGATCCAAGGTCGGTCTTTCTGCTGGTCTTAATTTTCTGTGCCATTGCCATATACGTCTCTTGGCGTCTTGAAAATTCACGCCTCGGACGTGCATGGATGGCGATTCGTGAAGATGAAGATGTGGCAGAAGCAATGGGGGTCAACACCACAAACACAAAACTGATGGCATTCGTTGTAGGAGCGGTGCTGGCAAGTTTCTCTGGTGCAATCTTTTCAGCAAAGGTCGGATCGATCTTTCCCACCAGCTTCCTCATGTTGGTCTCGATCATCATCCTGGTCGTTGTCATAGTCGGAGGAATGGGGAACATTACCGGTGTGATAGTCGGAGCCCTTGTTCTTATCGGTGTGCTGGGTGGTCCCAAGCAACCCGGCTTGCTTCAAGAATTCAGTCAGTTCAAACTCTTGATATATGGAGCTTTGCTTGTCTGGATGATGCTGAAACGCCCTGAGGGCCTCGTCCCTAATGTTCGGCGAACACGAGAACTTCACCAAGACGAGTTTCTGCAAGACGCTTGGCTTAAAGGTGAAATAGATACTGGTGACCAAGAGGACGTCCAATGACCATGCTTAGTATCAATGATTTGAGCGTGACATTTGGTGGCCTTCACGCGTTAAAAAACCTGCAATTCGAGGTGGAAGAAGGGGAGATCGTTAGCGTCATTGGACCCAACGGTGCAGGTAAAACCACCTTCTTCAACATGATCAGCGGAATGGTCACCCCGACCGCTGGTGACATCATCTTTGAAGGCGAATCCCTTCTCGGATTAGACCCGAGCCAAGTCACAGGACGAGGCATAGCCAGAACCTTCCAAAATGTAAGACTTTTCGCGAACATGACCATTCTGGAAAATGTGATGGTTGCGCAACACTGTCGGACGGACCAGAAGGTGTTTGGTGCTCTTTTCCAAACCAAAGCTTTCAAATCGGAAGAAGATGCGATTAGAGCGTATGGCGAAGAGGTCCTTTCGTTCTTTGGTTCGCGACTGGTTGGATACCGACTTGATCAACCTGCGTCAGTATTGTCATATGCCAACAGAAGGCGGTTAGAGATAGCCCGAGCTATGGCCACTCGACCGAAACTATTGTTGCTAGATGAGCCAGTAGCTGGAATGAATCCCCGGGAATCTGCTGAGCTCACAGAATTGATAGGGCGCCTTCGTAGTGAGTGGGGATTCACGATTGTGATGATTGAACACGACATGAGCGTGGTACGTGACGTATCTGACCGCGTGGTTGTGTTAGACCACGGCGAAACCATTGCCCAAGGCCCGTACAGCCAAGTAGCTAACGACCCGAAGGTAATTGAGGCTTACTTAGGGCGACCAGTGGGCTCCGACTCAACTAGTGAGGAGGTAAGGCCTTGAGTAACCCAGACGTTCCTCTGCTTGAGCTTCGGAGCGTAAACACCCATTACGGAGCGGTCCACATCTTGAAAGATGTGGACTTAGCGATATATCCGGGGGAGCTTGTCTGCTTACTCGGCGGTAACGCGAGCGGGAAAAGCACAACGTTGAAAACCTTGCTGGGCATGGTGACTCCAACAACAGGAGAAGTGGTCTTTGACGGCGAAGTTGTAACGCACCAATCCACGAGCTATCGAGTTGAACGGGGAGTCACAATGGTCCCTGAAAATCGACGGCTATTTAAGCGTTTGTCAGTTAAAGAAAATTTAGAGCTTGGTGCCTATCTCCGAACAGATCGTGACGGAATCGCTAATGATATGGAGCGAATCTTTGAGCTGTTCCCTCGCGTGAAAGAACGCATTAATCAGAAGTCAGGCACTTTGTCCGGTGGTGAACAGCAGATGGTTGCCATGGGTCGTGCATTGATGTCCAACCCTAGGGTTCTGTTAATGGATGAGCCGTCAATGGGATTGGCTCCAGCTTTGGTACAGGCCAATTTTGAGTTGATACAACAGATTCATGAGGAAGGCGTAGCGATCTTCATGGTTGAACAAAATGCCAACATGGCACTGTCGATCGCTGATCGCGGTTGGGTTTTGCAAACAGGGAGAGTCGTGCTTGATGACTCAGCTGAAGCTCTGATGGCTAATCCTGACTTGAGAGCTAGCTATCTCGGGCAAGCAGGTCAGAGCTAAATATTTTTGCTTCGCCTTGGGGTGAATGCAACAGGCAGGGTCTTGGCTGAGTTGAGAAAATTCGAGTGAGCTCTCTGGGCGGGGCCTACAACCTGAATATCGGGAAGGCGTTCCAGCAAAGCCTTCAACATAACCTGCATCTGGAGTCTCCCTAATCTCGCCCCTAGACAGAAGTGGGGACCGATGCCGAAAGCAACGTGATTATTCGGTGTTCTTGACAAATCAAAATTATCCGGCTCGTGAAAAACTTCCGTGTCCCGATTGGCAGCCGGATACCACAACAGTAATTTGTCGCCTGCTTTTATCGATGCTTCACCCAACTCAACGTTTCTGGTCGCAGTCCTCCGGAAGTGGAGAACTGGATTCGTGTAACGCAATGTTTCTTCTATGAAACCAGGCAGATGCAGCGAAACATCAGCGCAAAGAATCGCTCTTTGGTCAGGAAATTCAGAAAGTACTTCCATAGCCCCAGTGAGTGAGGAACGAGTCGTCTCATTTCCGGCAACTAGTAACAAGAACCACAGAAGAATTAGGCGTTCATCATCAAGTTTTTCCCCGTCAATTTCAGTGGAGACAAAATACGAGACCATGTCATCACCAGGCTGCTTTCGTTTAGCCGCAATAACTTCGCGTCCGTAGCTGAAGAGTTCGTCTTTCGCGGCAAGGAAATCCTGTACTGATCCTCCGAAGTCGGGGTCATGATTTCCGATAATGCGGTTAGACCAATCAAAAAATAATTTCGTATCAGATGACCCGACACCCATGATGTGGGCAAGTACCCGCAGGGGTAACTCGGCTGCAATATCTGCAACAAAGTCGATTTCACCTCGTTCGCAAACCTTGTCCAGTATTTCCGAAGCGAAGCGCGTGATGCTGACTTCTAAGTCTCGAACCCACGCAGGACCAAAAGGTTGCCGAATTGAGTGGCGTAAGAGAGTGTGTTCAGGGGGGTCCATACCCATCATGTTGAGACGGGTTTCCTCGAGTACCGCCCCACTCAGATCAGCCCCGGTGAAGCCGCCGAGCCATGACGAGAATGTATCCGGATCCTTCGAAACTGTTTGAACGTCACGGTGACGCGTTACACACCAAAACCCGGGGCCTTCTCGTCCGCCTTGGCGGCGTGGCAGCTCTGGGTGAAAGGCCACTGGAGCGTTGTTTCGGAGAGTAGCGAACGCCTCATAAGGAGGCCCCTCAGCGAAGTTGGCAGGATCGTGAAGGTCGACCTCCGTATAATCCGGCGCCCAGGGCGATCGAGATGGTGAGGAAGGTGACATCTTGTCGCAACTCCAAAATGGTGAGTCTTATCAAAGACTTCAAGTCTGGATAGGTAGGACTGATTCTGCAACGCCTTCTAGCTCAGCGAACCAATCGTCAGGCTCACCAACCAGGATAGGAACGAACTTTGAGGCTCCTACCTCGATAAATCGTTCCAGTTGTTCTCTCAAACCATTATGGCCGACGGGGATTATTTCTTGGGCGTCAACGCCGGGGGCACGCCGATCAAGGATGGTCTTGTAGCTGTCTGGTAATTCACCGTGACTGTAGGGAACGAGCACGCCGAAATGTTCTGGATCCATAAACCTCTCGTGCTCATCAGCTGCCTGGTTGACAACTTTCCAGCCTTCGGCCGCCATCTCGGGAGTGCAAAAAGATGGAAGCCATCCGTCTCCGAATCGACCGCACCTGCGAAGTTCCACATCGGCGGCTCCTCCGAGCCAGATATCCATCGGTTGTTGAGTTGGTTTTGGCAAGAGCTCTACATCGTCGTAGTCGTAGAAATCGCCATGATGAGTGACTGGTCCGTCTTCCCACATCTTCTTGAGTAAGGGAAGCGCCTCGTTGAACATTTTTGCGCGCTGTTTTCTTTGCACACCAAAAGCTGATTGTTCGTGAACATCAGCTACTCCTAAGCCAAACGCCGGAAGAAGTCGACCGTTCGAGAGCCTGTCTAAACTAGCTAGCTCTTTTGCAAGAACGGCTATGTTGCGGCCAGGTAACACCATGACAGAGAAACCAAATTTCATTCTTTTAGTTCTCCCAGCTGCATAAGCCAATCCGACCAATGGGTCAGGACATTCGCCGCCGAGGCGTTCGCTGAGCCATAGCGAATCGAAGCCGAGATTTTCAAGAGAGTCGACAAATGGATCGAAGGTTGATCGGTCGTTAGTAAAACTGCGAGTTCCTAGGCCAAAGCCAACACGTATCTTCATACCAAGACCCTAGGACAGCTAGCGGTGTTGCGCCTTATGTACCGACTGCAATGTTTGCCTAATGTCTATACCTATGAGCGAACTTCCTGATATCGAAAATCTTTACCGCCTAGATGGCAAGGTATGCGTCGTCACCGGAGCCTCTAGTGGTTTTGGTGATCGATTTGCGAGAGTTCTGTCCGCCGCCGGAGCGAAGGTTGTTGTGGCAGCGCGGCGACACGATCGCCTTGAGGAGCTAGTCGCTGATCTTCCTGATGCGATTGCAATTCAATGTGATGTGAGTAGCGACGAAGAATGCAAGAAATTAATTGATGAAAGTATTTCTCACTATGGCCGAATAGATGTGTTGGTCAACAACGCCGGAACTACTGACGCTGTGCATCCTGCTGAAGAAGCAAACATCGATCTATTCCGAAAAGTTGTGGATGTAAATCTAAACTCATGTTTCTTGCTGGCCGCTCTTGCTGCTCAAGATATGTTGACCCGACAAGAAGGCAGCATCATTAATGTCGCATCTGTTCATGGGCTTGTCGCCTCGGCCCCTAACCTTCAACCAGCGTATGTAGCAAGTAAGGCCGGGCTGGTGAATCTCACCCGAGAGTTGGCCGTTCAATGGGCCAAGAGAGGCATCCGCGTTAACGTGCTTTGCCCCGGATATTTTGAAACTGAATTAACTCAGGTGATGTTCGACGACGAGAGATCGAGTTCTTGGATTGCTCGAAATGCTTCAATGGGACGAGGTGGGACTCCAGAAGAGCTTGATGGCGCTTTACTTTTTTTAGCTAGCTCGGCAAGCAGTTATGTGACAGGCGTGCCGCTACCCGTTGATGGAGGATGGATAGCTCGCTAAGGGTTCTGGCTCAGCTAGCCGCATACCCGTACTCTCGGGTGATGTAATGAATGCCCGCCGGATCCTGTTCTTTGTTGCTGTCCCCTCAAGTCTTGTCGTGCTCCTGCTTTGTAGCTGGATGCTTATAGGTCAAGAAGCTTTTTCACCTGCTGTTCGTTGGTTGTTGGGTATCGCATCGCTTGGAGTGTCTGGTTTGTTGTTGTGCAGCTCTGTTGGCACTCTTTGGATCGGAGGTCGCCAAGAAGCCGAATTGGCGCTGGCAGCTAGAAAGGATCCGCTAACTGGTTTAGGTAATCGTTTCCAAGCACAATCACGCTTAGAGGCAGCATTAGAGCGATCTCGGGCCAGTGGACGGGCGGTGGGTGTCGTCTTCTGTGATCTCAATGACTTCAAGGTCGTCAATGATGTTTACGGCCATACCGTCGGTGATCGATTGCTTTCAGCCGTCGGTGCTCGATTTGCTGACTCAGTTAGACCCACCGACACTGTCGCCCGGTATGGAGGCGACGAATTTGTCGTGGTGTGCCCCGAACTGCGAAACGGGAATGACGTCCAGTTAGTTGCCGAACGCCTTGAGATAGCGATGGAAAGGCCGTTCGTTATTGGCGGCCATTCTTTAGTTGCGAAAGCCAGTATTGGTTTCACAGTTGGTTATGGGACTCGGCACCATGCAGAAGAGCTGTTGTCTCGAGCAGATGCCGAAATGTACCGAATTAAGACCCAGCTTTAAGTCAGAGCAGGAGTTCCCTCGAATTTTCCTGGATCTTGAGAGGTAGGTAGAAGAGGTTTGGACCGCCAAGCCATGGCCTCTTCAACACCGTCAATGATTTCGCGCCATTCAGTGGGTTCCCAGCCTTCGGCGCACCCGATGAGTGAGCCATCCTGGCCTATGTGGACTAGAGCAGGAATACGCTCAAGGCCCAGAGAGCCAACAAATTCTCTATTTTCGTCAGTTAAGACCAGCCAGCGGTCTGCGTACTTACCCAAGTATTGACGAGCACCGTCACTGTTTCCTGTGACTAAGAAAGCACACCTAATGTCAGCTTCTTCGTAATGGTTGAAGATGCGGTCTGCCGTTGGGATGATCCAACCGCTTTCGTAGGTGTAAGGGTCGATTACAACAGCTAAGAGATTAAAGGTTGTCAACCATTGCGACAGCTTCTGCTCTGCTCCATCAATGGTCGCAACTGACAGTTCTGTCGAGGGATCGGTAGCCACGAATTCCAACTTAGCGCCCCAGTTGGCGATGGCCTACATAGGAACAAACTGAAGTAGAGATTTATTCTGGGTCGTCGGATGTGGCAGTCTGCTTTGGTGCATCCGATTGAAAGACTTCGATATGTAGCTCGCGCAGGAGGATTCGACCAAATCGACCTTGCGCGTGAGGCAGCTGATGCTTTGGCTTCACTGTGGGGCGAACCAGCGGAGTTGGTTAATGCGTGTAGGCGAATATTGCATCATCACCCACTAGCAGGCTCTTTATGGGTCATGGCAACTCGACTCTTAGTTGCTACTGACGCTCGCAGAGCAGCGCTAGATTTCCTTGATGAACTCAATGCTGACTCAACCTCCGATAACGTAACCGACGCTCTACCGGCCGAAGCAACAGTTGCTGTCATTGGATGGCCCGACTTGGCGTTAGAAAAAATTCACCGCCGTCGTGATCTAACTGTTCGAGTGATTGATGCCTACGGAGAGGGCGCCGGGCTAGCAAGATCTCTTTTGCAAAAAGGAGTCGACGTTGAAGAAGTTCCCTTTACGGGATTAGGGCAAGCATGTACTCAATCAGATGTGGTCATTGTTGAAGCCACGGCATCTGGCCCCGATGCTTTTATTGCACCATCGGGCTCGTACGCTGCCGCTGTATGTGGAGTCCAATCAGGTAAACAGGTTTGGGTTGTTGTTGGGCACGGGCGGGCGCTCCCTCAACCTATTTTCGAAGTGATAGAGAAACAGTTGATCGCGAAGAACACGATGGAGGCCGATGATGAAGTGGTACCCATTGATGTGGTGACTCATGTAGTTGGCCCACAAGGAGTCAAAACTTCCGAGAGCGAAGCCAGAGAAGATTGCGTGGTAGCCGCGGAGCTACTTCGGCCAGTTTTGTGACTTCGAGAAGATAGTTCTGGAACCTTATTGACCTTCAGCCAATAGGCGGCGTGCGATGAGCTTGAGACAAAGTGTTTCGTCTGCGCCTTCGAAAATTGAAAGTACTCGCGCGTCTACGAAGAGACGACTAACGGTGTACTCCTCAGCGAATCCGAAACCTCCATGGATCTGGAGAGCTTCCCGGGTGACCCATTCAGCAGCTTTGCAAACATAAGCCTTAACCATTGATGCTTCTAGGCTGCCTTCCCCTTTGGCCATCATCTGTGCAACTGAGTAACTGTATTGGCGCGACCCTTGGATGATCGCGGCCATTCGGCCAAGTTTGGTTTTTGTGAGTTGATAATCGGCTACAGGACTTCCGAACACGACCCTGTCGGTTGCGTAGGCGACAGCCTCTTCATAGGCGGCCTGCATAACCCCAACAGCTCGGGCTGCAGTTTGGAGACGACCGTTTTCAAACCCGGCCATTTGCATGTAGAACCCTTTGCCGAGTCCTTCTTCGCCGCCAATCAAGTTCTCGGACGGAACAAACCAGTTGTCGAAAGCTATTTCGAAGCTGTGCATGCCTCGATAACCCAATGTGGGAATTGCCCGGCCTTCCATGGTTCCACCATCGGGTTGAGCAAATTCGAAACTGTGACCTTCGGCCTGTGGTTTCGGCACTATAAACAGACTGAGACCGCGATGAGTTTTCGAACGGTCTGGATCAGTTCTAGCCAGGAGCATTAGTACGTTTGCTCTACCGGCGAATGTGCACCAAGTTTTTACACCATTGATTACCCAGCCTTTATCAACAGCGGTAGCTGTGACTTTGAGGTTCGCTACGTCGGAGCCATAGTCGGGCTCGGTTACCGCAACAGCCACCATGGTCTCGCCCGTAGCAATCTTGGGGAACCATTCTTGTTTTTGTTCTTCGGTGCCCCCTCTTTCAAGAGCTCGAGTGAGGATCTCCGGTCGAGTAATGAGTGAACCGCCAGCGCCCAAGGAGGCCCTCGAAAGTTCTTCGGTAGCGATAACCATTCCCATGTAGTCGCTCTCGCTGCCGGTAGCAAAGCCCCCATACTCTTCGGGTACTGAAAGGCCGAAACAACCCAACTCCGCTAGGCCTTCAATGATTTCTTCTGGTATGTCCGTATCTTGCCGATGAATGTGTTCAGCGTGAGGAGCGACCTTATCTTCAGCGAAGCGACGGAATGTGTCAGAAACCATCGTGAAGTCTTCATCTAAATGAAGTGGAGCGTTGATGGTCGCAAGACCCGCGACAAATTCTGGTGCCCGGAATTGGCTAATGAAATCTCGGGCTACGTCAATTTCTCCCTCTTGAACCCCCCATGCCGCTTCACGTCCGAAGAGCTTGGAGTGAAGATCGGCGAGGGCATCGGCGATGAACGCACACGCGATCTTGCCTTCGCTTTCTCCTTTAGCTCCGTAGTCCAACAGTGAACGACTTATCTCTATCGCAGATGCCGCGTGGGCAAGGTCGTACAAAAGACTTTGATGTTCATCAACATCTTTCAGAGAGGCAGCGTGAGCGGTCGCTCTGTCAATAACTGAGATGCCGATAGCCAAGGCATCTGCTGCTGCTTGTAGATCAGGTGCGGTCATGAGTATCCACCACTTCATCAAGTTGAGACAATGAGTCAGGCTATGAGCAGAACCATGGAATACACAAAGTTTCTGCAAACTGAAAAGAACTCTAGATGTAACTATTGCACTCTGAGGCCGGAGATTCCTACGATGACACGGTCCACTACGGCTACTACCCCTTACGGAGAGATTTGTGAACACTCACGACCGTCCATTTGGTCGCTACTTCGAAGAGTTTGAAATCGGTGACGTTTATAGGCATTGGCCGGGAAAGACGATTACTGAAGCGGATGACCATTTGTTTTGCATGATCACCATGAATCACCACCCGCTTCATACCAATGAGTGGTTTGCACAAAACGAAACTGTTCATGGAAAAAACGTTGTGGTTGGAAATCTTGTCTATTCGTTAGTTCTAGGGATGAGTGTCCCTGATGTCAGTGGAGCAGCGATAGCGAACCTTGAGGTTGAAAGTCTTACTCACCAGCGTCCAACGTTCCATGGAGACACCATTTATGCCGCCACGAAAGTGTTAGAAACAACCGAATCGAAGAGTCGATCCGATAGAGGGATCGTGACCGTTGAAACTCGAGCTATAAATCAACGAGAAGAAGAAGTTTGTTACTTCCGTCGCAAGGTGCTGGTATGGAAACGTGATGCTGCCCCTGTCCGGAACTTTCCCTATGGCGAAGATATCTGGCAGAACTGAAAACGAGATTGTCGCTGATAGGGAGGCCTTAAATCAGAGCCTGTGTCTATGGGCTTCTGAGGCGTTACGAGATTTACCTTGGCGGTCGACACGAGACCCATGGGCAGTATTGGTTTCAGAGGTGATGCTTCAGCAAACGCAAGTGAGTCGGGTTGAGCCTAAATACTTGGAGTTTGTGGAGCGATGGCCATCACCACAGGCATTAACCAAATCTAATATTTCGGACCTTCTGAAGTTTTGGCAAGGGCTCGGATATCCGCGTAGAGCTCGAAATCTTTACGACTCCGCCCATCGGATTGTCCAGATCCACGACTGTAAGGTTCCAAGCACCTTAGAAGACTTACTGCTTCTTCCGGGTGTCGGCCCCTATACGGCGAGAGCTGTGTTGGTTTTCGCATTCGAGCTTGCCGTTGGCGTGCTGGATACGAATGTTGGACGGTTACTTGCCCGTTGGAGCGGACGTTCATTAGGGCCAAAGGAAGCTCAGCGGATCGCGGATGAGTTGGTTGACCCTGAGAGACCGTGGTTGTGGAATCAAGGCTTATTCGATCTAGCTGCCTTGCGATGTTCGAAACGAAATCCTAGATGCAGCGGATGTCCTGTAGAAGAGTTGTGTTCCTGGCGGGGTGTTGGTGATGACCCGGCTACGGGCAGCGCGGCCGTCTCAACGATCCAGGCCCCTTTTCAGGGAAGTGACCGACAAGCTCGGGGACGTTTGCTAAAGGCTTTGACGAGCGGACCGGTTCCCGCTGCCCAAGCAGCAGCAATCATGGAATTACAGGATGAGAGAGCCAGAGCTTCTCGTCTCATCGCTGACCTTCAGAGTGAAAGTCTCATCACGGTTCGACACGAAGCGCTATTGCTTGGTGATTTGCTCCAATAACTCGTCGATTGCTTTGTCTGCGATCGTCACCATTTCATCATCAGTTCGATCTTGAATTGGGTGCTCCACCCAAACAGCAGCAGCATCAAACCCCAGCGCCTTTCCTTGAACCTCGGCGCCATCAATGAATTGAGTAGTCGCTACAAAAACGCCAGGAAGACCGCGTCGTTCTAGGTCAGTGATGTCATGCACACTGCATGACGTGCAGCTACCTCAATCAGCTAAGGCTTCTATCACCACGTCGCATTTAGTTGCTATCTCATGACGCAAGTCAACGGGGGCAGGTTTGGTGAAGGTGGGCTTGCGGAACCGCTCAACCCTTAGCCCTCGTTCAATAAGCCGCTCTTCTATTCTGTCAAGGAAACGATCACCCCTTGGTTTGCTGATATCCAGCAATCCCACGGTAAGGCCGTCAAGCGTTTCTGGTCGGGTTGCCCGTGGAATATCGGCTGGAGTTGCCTCATTCGTTGGGTCTAGGACTTTGGTCATAGCTTCTCCCTTACTACGGAGTGATTTCGACACAAACGGGGTCCGACCCCATTTCGCCGTTCACCCACCCTCCAATGATCGCCGAAAATAGTCCAGCCGCGCCACCACAGTGCACAATATGTAGCCCGTTTTCCCTGAATTTCGGAAAATTTTGAGTCTCCATACCTTCAGGAATGCCCTCCGGGATGTTGTCGGCACCCCGAACCAGTTCATGGCCAGGCCTCATCGTTAGCTCGTTTATGCGGATTGCCAACTGTTCTCGTGACCAGCCGGCCTCTCTGAACACTCTTGAATGGTCAGGAGCGACTGCGAGAATCGCATCAAAGCCCAAAACAAGTTTTGGGTGTTGTATGGAGATCAGATTTGTTGCGTAGGTGCGAGCCAGTGAATCGGGGTCACGTGATAGTTGATCAACGAGATTCCTGGGAGCTTCGCCGGGAAACGCTAGGACTGTATTTGTGCCTGCCGAAAAGCCGTACATCGTAGAGATTGGCGACCAAGGTGAGTTCTTTTCCAGTTCGGCAAAACAAAATCCGACTTTCGCAGGAGACCCGAACGCTGCCCTATCTACCTCTCCTGGTCTTCCACCGCCGACATTTCGAATAACAAGCTGCACGGCGCGCCCGATCGTGCTGTTTGCTCGATTGCCTTGACCGAGAACATTGTTTCCAGAGTTCATTCCTATTTGTTCGGCTATGGGTCCATTGACAATTAAGACCGGAGCATGGGGCATGGTTGTAGCCAAGAGACCATGCATGTTGAAAGCCTGAGTGCAGACGGCTTCGACCCCCGCGAGCACTACTGGAAGATATTCAGGTCGACAACCAGCCATCACAGCGTTAATCGCAACTTTTTCGACGGTACAGGGGGCTAAATCCGGAGGAACAGATGCCACCACCTCCTCTGGAGAGCGAGTCGTTCCTTGCAGCATTGCCGTTACTCGGGCTTCAGTCGGCGGAACGACTGGAAGTCCATCGGTCCAACCTCGGTCGAACAGGGCTTCGTGTGTGTCTTCAAGAGCAGCAAATTCGACGCGACGCGCCGTCATGTTTGAATCGCCGAACCGACGTTCCAAGTCCTTGCTAATTGATGGGTCGACAGAAAGCGAGCCGCAACCCGGACGCTGATCGGGTAAGCCAGGTCCTAGTTGTGGAATCTTGGTCAGAGATTCCCAACGAGGTCGAGACCACCCAACAGTTCTAGATAGTTCTTTGCCATTTTCTACTGCCAGAAGAGTGGGAACCGTTTCAATACCGTGGTGCCAAGAAAAAGCTAGGTCTCCGTCGAACTGTCGCTCGTCTATTTCGGCAGGAAAGCCCGGGTCGTCCTGCGTCAGGACTGTTAGTTGAGTTTCTTTCTCTAGCTGGAGGAGAACAGGAATTATAAGCTCGCAGGTCGGGCAGTCCTTCTTAACAACGGCGACCAGTCCTTCTGGAAGGGCGGGTGACTCATTGAGGCTCATATATTGACGATAACCGGTTCTTCGTAGTTGTTCTAAACAGTTCCGAGTCATGGAGGACTACGCTTCGCATAGGAATGAACAAGGAGTGGTAGTGACTGGTATCGATTCAGGGGTATTTCGGAATGTTTTGGGTCATTTTCCCACTGGAGTTACTGCAGTCACGGCAGTTAATAACGGCAAGCCAATAGGTATGGCTATTGGTTCTTTTACATCAGTGTCGCTTGATCCGCCGTTGGTGGCATTCTTGCCAGGCAAAGAATCTGGCTCGTGGAAAGAAATTCGTGAAGCTGGATCGTTTTGTGTGAATGTCATGGGTCACGACCAGATGGAAGTTTGTGGAGTTATGGCGAGTCGAGTTGAAGACAAGTTCGAGGGCGTCGATTGGTCACCCGCTCCTTCTGGTTCACCGATCATTAATGGTTCAGTTGCTTACATCGACTGCAATATTGAAGTGGTTCATGACGGCGGTGATCATGACATTGTTATAGGCCGCGTTCTGGAGCTTGAAGTTATGGATAGTAAATCTCCGCTTGTTTTCTTCCAAGGAAACTACGGAACCTTTAGTTGATATAGAACTGTGGCACTTGCAGCTCGATTGATATTGGGACTCGTTTTTCTTAGCTCTGGCGCTTTGAAGTTGCGGGACCCTTCATGGCTTCCAGCGGCGCGAAAATTTGGTGCTCCAAGGTTTGTAGCTGTAGCAGTCGCTCCGATTGAGATTCTCATGGGAGCGATGTTGGTCGTTGACGTGGCGTCGCCATGGCCATCTATAGCCGCGGAAGTTATTTTGGCGGTCTTTACGGTGGCTATGTTGCGGGTAATGCGGCGGCCTTTAGATCAAAGGCCGATTTGTGCTTGTTTTGGCCGCTGGTCGGCTCGCCCTGTGGGCAGTAGTTCCGTTGTTAGAAATTTGATACTTCTAGTCTTGGCTGCTGTCTCTACGGGGGGATAGCGGGCTAGCTAAATCCAACATATCGAGAATGATTGATGAGATAAATGCTTCTTCGCGCCAGGCGTCGTAGCGGCCGGATGGGCCGCCGTGCCCTGAGTCGATTTCGGTACGAAGCAAGATTGGGTGAGTGCTAGTTGTTTCCGCACGTAGTTTCGCAACCCATTTCGCTGGCTCCCAGTATTGAACCCGTGGATCGTTGAGTCCGGCAGTGACCAAGAGGGCCGGATGATCAGTTCCTTCTATGTTCTCGTAAGGGGCATATGCAGCAATCGTCTCGAAGGTTGAGGAGTCGTTTGGGTTGCCCCACTCCTCATATTCTGTGACGGTAAGTGGAATGGTCGGATCTAACATCGTATTTACGACGTCCACGAAGGGGACCTCAGCTATAACTCCGGCGAATGCGTCGGGTCGTTGATTGACCATAACCCCCATTAGCAGGCCCCCGGCACTTCCCCCTCGAGCCGTTATGCGGTCAGGATCTGCCCACCCTTCGTTCACGAGGTGATCACGACAACTTCCGAAATCAGTAAACGTGTTTTGTTTGTGTTCGAGTCGGCCTTGCTCATACCAGTTACGTCCAAGCTCGCCGCCGCCGCGAATGTGAGCGATAGCAAAAATGACACCACGATCCAAGAGCGAGAGACGGGCAGAAGAAAAGGAAGCTGGAATTCCAATTTCGTAAGCCCCATAGCCATATAGGAGTGTGGGGGCTGGCCACGACACTGCAGTTGGCCGCCAGACGAGGCTGATTGGGACCTTCGTTCCATCTGAAGATGTTGCCCACGATCGCTGGCTGCGGTACATAGAAAGGTCGGTATTGCCAAGAACTGCTTGCTGTTTGAGTAGAACTTGTTGTCGGGTGTCAATATCAATTTCGTAGGTAGAAGGAGGAGTAACCATCGAGGTGTACCCGTATCTGAAGGTACGGGTTGAATACTCAGCGTTAGCTCCTGGAGCTGCCTCGAAAACTGGCTCAGCCATCTCTATCTCAAAATCTGAGCCTGTGTAATGGTCGAGGACGCGCATTACTGGAATACCTTCTCGCCGCTCTGTAACGACGGTGAAGGTTTCGAAGGCATCTACGTCTTCGATTCTTATACCCTCGCGATGCGGGACTAACTCCTGCCAGTTCGCATAGCTCCAATCGTGAAGCGGCGCCTCCATTAATCGGAAATCGACAGAGTTGTCGTTGGTGAGTATCAATAATCGTTGTCCTTGGTGGCTAATCCGATACTCGTGCCCTTCGCGACGTTCCTCCACCAAAGACAGCTCATTTTTGGGGTGATCAGCGTCAAGTAACCAATACTCGGAAGACATTTTTGATTCGCTGCCGATGACGATGAATTGTTCGCTTCGCGTGGCTCCTATGCCAACCCAAAACCGCTCGTCGTTCTCGGTGAAAACTGTCACGTCCAGCTTTGGGTCACTGCCTACTTGATGTCGGATAACTCGATCAGGGCGCCGTGCATCATCTGTCAACACCATGAACAAAGTTTGAGAGTCGTTAGCCCAGACCAAGCCATATGAAAGACCGCTAACACCGGTGTCAAGTGCCTCGCGAGTTTCAAGGTCCAAAACTGTAAGTTCGTACTCTTCGTTGCCCTGATGGTCCACCGTGTAGGCGAGTAACCGATGATCAGGGCTGACGGAAAGATCACCGAGAGCGAAATAATCCGAATCCGCAGCTAGCTGGTTTTCGTCTAATAAGACCTCTTCAGTCGCTGGTTCTCCCTGAAGTTGTCGCACATGTATCGGATATTGAAGTCCTTCGCCTGTTCGGACGCCATACTCCCAAACTCCTTTGGGTACAGGAACCGATTGATCGTCTTCTTTGATCCTCGACTTAATTTCGGCAAAAATCTCGTCCTGTAAATCTTTTAGATGCTCGGTCGACTGATCTGTCCATTCATTCTCAGCTCGTAAGTACTCAAGTACAGCTGGATCATCGCGGTGCCGTAACCAGAACCAAGGGTCCTCTGTTGAATGACCGTGTACCGACCGCGTGTAGTTATGGCGTGGAGCGATTGGTGGCGACTGGTCTTCGAGGTCCATCAGATGGACGCTAGCGTCCAATGACCTCTGAACTGAAGGTGAACGTCGTGTTGGCGCGATAGTTTGCAGGGTGCTGACCGATTAACTGTTTGAGGTTTTGACATGCCTATTTATGCGTTAGGGGACCATGAACCCGATATTCACCCGGATGCTTGGGTTATGCCCGAAGCGGTATTGATTGGTCGCGTAACGGTTGGAGCTCGGGCAACTATCTGGTCCGGAGCTGTGCTCCGCGCCGATGACAATGACATCGTGATAGGTGAAGAAACTTCGGTGCAAGACAATGCTGTGTTGCACGTAACAGAAGACCTCGCCACAATTGTTGGACGCGGGTGCACAATTGGGCACCTGGCACACTTAGAAGGCTGCACAGTCGAAGACGAAGCGCTCGTAGGTACTGGATCAATAGTGCTTCACGAAGCGGTGATCGGCGCTAGAGCCTTGGTCGGCGCAGGAGCAGTGGTCCCCGGAAGGATGCACGTACCTCCAGGTTCGATGGCTCTGGGCACCCCGGCAAAAATCAGAGAAGGGGTGGATACGGATCCCCTCATATTGCCTGGTGTGAAAACTTATATAAGCCGCGGAAGAACCTTTAGAGAGCAGATGCGACGTATCGACTGAGAAACAGCAATAAATGGCATAGGGTCAACTCATGAGAAAAGCAGAAATTGATCTTGGCAAAGTTGGTTTGTGGACTTCAATTCTCGACAGTATGCCCTCGTCTGCGGCAAACGAACTTTGCGCAGAAGCAGGCGAACTTGGCTTTAAGACCATCTGGATTCCGGAGGCCGTCGGTCGGGACCCGTTTGTTGCAGCAATGCGAATACTTGAAAACACTTCCGACCTCGTAATCGCCACTGGTATTGCCAATATTTACGCCCGCGATGCAATGACCATGGCAAATGGACAGCGGAGTATCGAAGAAGCACACCCAGGACGATTCTTGCTGGGCCTCGGGGTGAGCCACCTCCATTTAGTTGAGTGGGTTAGAAAACATGACTATTCAAAACCTTTGACTTACATGACCGAGTATCTCAAAGCTATGCATAA
>MDTG01020112.1_pt1 | contig 22518 bp, 18 predicted proteins | sample 811421 | NCBI WGS metagenome assembly MDTG01 (sample SAMN05326645, study PRJNA326480) | marine metagenome | isolation source: seawater | place: Pacific Ocean: South East | collected 2011
AATTATTAGCACATCAATTCTATCAGGCATAATTTTAAATTTAACAAGAAGAGAATTAAAATAATGAAAAAAAATATATTAATATGTACAGGAGGATCAGGAGGACATGTAATACCTGCCATGAGTTTTTATGAACATTTTGAAAAAGAATTTAATGTTTACTTATCATCAGATAAAAGAGGATTGAATTACATAGATGATTCCATAGATCAGAATAGAGTAAAATTAATAAATATCCCAAGATTTTCAAAAAATATATTTAAAATACCTTATGTAATATTAATTTTTATTATTTCTTTTTTTGATTCAATTTTTTATTTAAACAAAAAAAAAATAAATTTTTTAGTTAGTACCGGTGGGTATATGTCAATACCAATGTGCTTATCAGCAAAATTATTAGGTATAAAAATATTTTTATTTGAACCAAATTTAGTGATTGGAAGATCAAATAATTTTTTTTTAGGAATTTCAAAGAAAATAATATGTTATTCAGAAAAGATAAACAATTTTCCACAGGCACAAAATCATAAAAAATTTATAATTCATTCTTTATTCAGAAGAAAATTATATGAAATTAAAAAAAATGATCAAAATATTAAAGAAACATTCAAAATTTTAATTATTGGAGGAAGTCAAGGAGCAGATTTTTTTGATAATAAAATGACTAATATTATGATTGATATATTTAAAAAAAAAAAAATTTCTATAATTCAACAAATAACTGATGAAAATAAAAAAATATCAATTCAAAAACAATATAATGATTTAGGAATTCAAAGCTACTTATTTGGATATGATAAAAATTTATTTCAAAATTATAATAAAATAGATTTAGCCATTACAAGAGCTGGTGCATCAACTCTCTCCGAGTTATTTTTTTTTAATATTCCCTTTGTAGCTATACCACTGCCAACATCAAAAGATAATCATCAACTCTTTAATGCAAATTATTATAAAGATAGAGAATTAAGTTGGGTTATTAATCAAAAAGATTGTAATCATGATTCTATGGTTAAATTTATCTTAGATTTAATAGATAGCCCTCAGAAAATTTTAAATAAAAAACAAAAGATGAACAAATTGTCCTATCATAATACATGGAATAATATAAATCAAAGATTAATAGGAATAATTAATGAAAATTAAATTAGCCAAATCTGAACTAATACATTTCGTGGGCATAGGGGGAATAGGCATGAGTGGATTAGCATTAATAATGAAAGATTTAGGATTTAAAATACAAGGAAGTGATATTTCTAATAATAAAAATATTGATAGATTAAAAAAAAACAATATCAAAGTTTTTATAGGACATAATAAGCAAAATGTTAAAAAATCTACTATTTTAGTTATTTCTTCTGCAATAAAAAAAAATAATCAAGAATTAATTTTTGCAAAAAAAAAAAATATGCCTGTTTACAAAAGAGGCGATATGTTAGCAAATGTAGTTTCACTAATGAAAAATGTTGTTGTTGCTGGATCTCACGGCAAAACAACTACCACATCTTTGATTTCAAGTATTTTTGCTAAAGCAAAAATAGATCCAACAGTGATAAATGGGGGGGTTTTAAATTCTTTTAGAGGCTCAGCAAAACTTGGAAAAAGCGAATGGTGTATATTAGAGTCTGACGAATCAGATGGAAGTTTCAATAAAATTCCACCAACATATTCAATTATTACTAATATTGATAAAGAACATTTAGATTATTATAAATCTTTGAAAGTTTTAAAAGAAAGTTTTATAAAGTTTATCGAAAAAACACCTTCTTTTGGAAAATCTTTTATATGCATGGATGATAAAAATAATAAGAAGGTAATAAAAAGTATTGGAAATTTAAATTTTAACACCTATGGAACAAATAAATTATCAAACTTTAATATTTTGAATATTATTCAAAAAGAAAATTTTTCTAAGTTCGATTTAAAAATTACCTTACCAGGAGAAAGAAAGAATTATATTAAAAATATTAAAATACCCTTAATGGGTCTACACAATATAAGAAATTCCGCGGCGGCTGTTGCTGTAGCTCATTCAGTAGGCATACCAACAACAATTATTAAAAAAGGACTTGAGGAATTTTCAGGTGTACAAAGAAGATTTACAAAAATATTTACTTTTGAAAAAGTTCCTTTCTTTGATGACTATGCTCACCATCCAACCGAAATAAAAGAAGTACTAGATGGTGTTAGAGAAGTTTATAAAAATAAAAAAATTATTTGTATATTTCAACCTCACAGAATTTCTAGATTGAAAAAATTGCATAATGAATTTTCACAGGCATTTAAAAAGGCTGATTCTGTAATTTTATGCCCAATATTCACTGCCGGAGAAAACATGAAGCTAGGCTTTAGTTATAATATATTTGCAAAAAAAATAATAAAAAATTCAAATGTAAATTTAATATTGATAAAAAATAATATGGATCTAATTAAATATGTTAAGCAAAATATATATGGTGATAAAATAGTAATTGGGATGGGTGCAGGATCAATATCTAATTGGATTAGAGAATTACCAAAGTATTTGAAATAATGGGAAAAAATTTTCAGGAGCATTATAAGAGATTTAAAGAAAAAATTAATTTTAATTATAGTATAAAAAAGCTTAATTGGTTTAATATTGGAGGATGTGCTCAAATCTTTTTTAAACCAGATAGTCTTAGTGACTTAGTCGAATTTTTAAAATTAAGTAAAGATGTAAATAAGTTATTCGTTTTAGGTGCGGGTTCAAATGTATTGTTTACCGACAATTTATATAAAGGCATAGTAATTAAATTAACAAAAAATTTTTCAAGAATTTCATTATTAAATGAGAATATAATTGTAGCGGGAAGTGGAGCTTTAGATAAATCTTTATCTGAATTTGCTACAAATAATAATTTAGGTGGATTTGAATTTTTGTCATGTATACCTGGCACAGTAGGTGGCGGTATAAGAATGAATTCTGGATGTTTTGGAAGAGAATTTAAAGATATTTTAATATCTGTACAAGCTGTTAATAAAACAGGTGATGTTTTAACTATTCCATCCAAAGATATTACTTTTGATTATAGGTTTTGTGGTTTATCAAAAGATTTAATTTTTCTTAGCGCTTCCTTCAAAGGTTTTAAAAAAAACAAAGCATTAATCAAGAAAGAAGTATTAAATCTGAAGTCAAAAAAAGAAAATGCTCAACCAACTAGAATTAAGACAGGTGGGAGTACTTTTAAAAATCCAATCAATGGAAGCAATAAAAAAGTCTGGGAAATTATTAGACAGTCTGTTCCAAAAAATGTGAATTTCGGCGATGCAAGTATATCTGACAAACATGCAAATTTTTTTATTAATAATGGAAATGCAAATTATAATGATATGAAACAATTAATTGATTTTGTTAAAGACAAGGTAAAGCACAAAACAGGTATTAACCTAGATTTAGAAATTATTTTGGTAGAATAAATGAGAAAAAAAATATTAATACTCGCCGGAGGATATTCTAGAGAAAGAGAGATAAGTTTAAAAACTGCTAAGGGAGTATTTAATTCATTAAAAAAAAAATACAAAGTTATTGTTTGTGAACCAAGCGGCGATCTTATTAAAAAATTAAGATCATTTAAGCCAGACGTTGTGTTTAATGCTTTACATGGTCGCTACGGAGAAGATGGATACATTCAAGCAATATTAGAGTCAGAAAAAATAAAATATACTCACTCTGGCGTTCTATCTTCATCAATTGCAATAGATAAAGAATTATCAAAAAAAATATTTAGAAAAAATAAGATTCTTAGCCCACAATTTATAAAATATAAATTTAAAAATATTAAGAAAAAGAATGAAATAATAAAAAAAATTAAAACTAAATTAGGTTTCCCTGTTGTAATCAAGCCATTTAATGAGGGATCAAGTGTAGAGGTATATATATCAAATAAAAAAAATATTTTGAAAAATTTAAATAAATTAAGACCTTATAAAGAAATAATGATTGAAAAATTTATACCAGGAAGAGAAATTCAAGTAGCTATTATGGGAAACAGAAAACTGGGAGCAATTGAATTAATTCCTAAAAGAAAATTTTATGATTACAAGGCCAAGTATGATTCAAAATCAAAAACAAAACATATTATTCCAGTCAATATAAATAAAAAAAAACTAAATGAGATATTAAATATTGCACTAAAAGCACATAATTCTATTGGTTGCAAAGGTGTTACAAGGTCAGATTTTAAATTTTATAGAAATAAATTTTATCTTTTAGAAATAAACACTCAGCCTGGAATGACATCCTTATCACTAGTTCCAGAGATAGCGAAATATTGCAATATATCTTTTCTTAAATTGATAGAATGGATTATTAAAGATGCATCATTATACAGATAAAAAAAAAATTATTGTTTTTTTGATACTAGTAATTATTTTTTTAACTTCAATAAATAGTCAAAGTTTTATTGCAAAAAAAGAAAATTTTTTTAATTTAAAAAATATTCAAATATATGGATTAGATGAAAGTTTAAATAGAGAAATAAAAAAAAATTTAGAATATTTAAAAAATAGTAATATTTTTTTTTTAGATAAAGAAATTCTAATTGATCAATTACAAAAATACAAATTTATTGACAGTTATACTGTTTTTAAAACATATCCTTCAAAAATTATTATAAAAATTACACCAACAGAATTTTTAGCAAAAACTTTAAAAAATAATAAGTTTTATTTAGTTGGTTCTAATGGAAAAATAATAAATACAAAATACTATGAAAATTATGAACAATTGCCAATCATATATGGAAAATTTGCAAAAGAAAACTTTGTCTATTTTAAAAAAATTTTAGATCAAACAAGTTATAATTTTAAAAATTTTGAAGAAATATATTTTTTTCCTAGTGGGAGAATAGATGTTAAGACAAAAAATAATTTACAAATTAAACTGCCAATTAAAAATATTAAAAAAGCATTAATTGATGCAAAAAAAATAATTAATGATGGAACAATAAGAAACATTATAATTGATTTACGTGTATCAAATCAGGTAATTTTATCTAATGAGTAACGACAATTTAAATATAATTATAGATTTTGGATCATCAAAAGTTAGAATGGGTGTTTTTGAAAAAGAAAATTCTAAAAATTTATTTTCAATAGAAAAAAAATCAATATCAAACTTAACCTTAGATGATTTTAATATAGATAGTTCAAAAAATTTAATTAAAGATCTAATTAAAATTGCTGAAAAAAAAATTAACAAACATATTAATAATATTGATTTATTAATAGATACTCCTGATATGTTTTCAATTGATTTATCATTGAGAAAAAAAACAGATAATAAAACTAGTATCAAAAAAGAAATTCATACACTTTTAATTGATGCAAAAAATATAGTTCAAAATAACTATAATAATAAAAAAATTATACATATTATTGTTAAAAAATTTATTTGTGATGATAAAGAATTTTTTGAATTACCTAAGGAAGATATTGAATTTAATTCAATTATTGTTGAAATTAAGTTTATATGTTTTTCAAATGTAATTTTTGAAATTTTAAAAAAAAATTTTAATGATATTTACCTAAGTATAAATAATATATTTTGTTCAAGTTATGTTAGATCTTCGAGTTGCAACTTAATATTTGATAATTTTAAAAAAAAAGTAGTCCTCGATATTGGTTATAAAAAAAGTGCTATTACAATTTTTGAACTAAACAAACTACAATATTTTAATATCTTACCAATTGGCGGAAAACATATAACTACCGATATTTCCAAAATATTAAAAATAACAGAAGATGCCGCAGAAAATATTAAACAAAGCTTTAATCAGTCAAATACTACTTTTCTAGATATTAATGATTCCGATAATAAAGATATAAAAGAAACTGATCTAACAAATCAGATAATATTTGCAAGGATACAAGAAATAATTGAACTCAATTTATCTAATAGATATTTCAAAAATTTTTTTGATAAAAAAAATAGTTGTATTTTGGTATTTATCGGAGAAGGATCAAAAATTTTAAATAAAAATTCTATTTATCTTGAGGAAAAATTTGATTTATTTGACGAAATAAATTTTTTTGAAGAAAATTCAAAGATAATTTGTGAAACAGGTTTAAATTATTTGGAAACAATTAAACCTTTAGAAGTTAACTTCCTTCAAAAAAAACCTAAAAATAAAGGTTTTTTTGAGAAGATTTTTCATTTTTTCAGTTAATTCTGTATTTTATTGAAATATTTGTTGTATTTTTTAATAGCTTCCAAGCATGTATCTCTAAGATATGTCGGCATTAAATCAAAAAACTTTAAAAGACAAAATAACCTTTAAGGGCATGGGTTTACACTCTGGAGAAGAAGTTTGTATGACAGTTTATCCATCTAAGCCTAATACAGGTATAATATTTAAAAGAATCGATTTAAATAATAACAATTTAATTGTACCAAATGTTTTTAATGTATCTAAAACTACTTTATGTACAACCATCTCCAATGAATATGGAACATCAGTTTCAACAATAGAACATTTAATGGGAGCTTTTTTTGGATTAGGAATCGACAATGCAAAAATAGAATTAAATTCTGGTGAAGTTCCAATAATGGATGGTTCAGCAAAAAATTTTGTAGAAAAATTTTTAGAAGTTGGAATAAAAATTAGTGAAGTTCCAATAAAATTAATTAAAATAATGAACAATGTAAATGTTGAAGATGGAAATAAATCTATATCCTTTGAGAAATCAAATGTAAGTTTAGAAATAGATTTTGAAATAAAATATTCAAATCCCTTAATTGGAAATCAACGAAACAAAATAAATATTTACGAAGATAATTTATCAGATGTATTTAATTCAAGAACTTTTTGTTTATATGAAGATGTAGAAAAATTAAAATCTATGAATTTAGCAAAAGGCGGAAGTCTTGATAACGCAATTGTTGTTGAAGGAAACAAAGTTTTAAACGAAGAAGGACTAAGAAATGAGCTAGAATTTGTAAATCATAAAATTCTTGACTGCATGGGAGATTTGTATCTGTCTGGACATAAATTAATTGGTTCATTAAAATGCTCTCAAGGAGGGCATAGACTAACTAATCAATTATTGAGAAAAGTATTTTCTGATAATAAAAATTTCAAAATATTCGAAATAAGGGAAAAATCAATACCTAATACATTTATTGATAATTCTATATTAAAATCTATCGCATAATAATTAGAATTTTTTTTTAAATTCTGTTAAAAATTAGTTATGAATTTTATTTTAAGACTATTTTTTATCTTTTTATTAATTTTTTTCACTGGCTGTAAGAAAAATGAACCAAAAGTTTCAATAATTGAAGAAAAAGATTTGGATCATCAAATGATTAGTGCTTATAAAGAAGGTATTGATTATTTAGACAATAACAACCCAATAGAAGCTGCAAAAAAATTTAATGAGGCAGAAATTTTATTTCCCCAATCAATTTGGGCTCCAAGATCTGCATTGATGACAGCATATTCTTATTACTATGGCTCTTATTATGATGATGCAATTTTTGAATTAAATAGATATATAAAAATTTATCCAAATCATAATCGTATTTCTTATGCATATTATCTATTATCTATGAGTCATTATGAACAAATTACTGATGAGAAAAAGGATCTTGGCGCAATTTCAAAAGCTCAACAAAATTTTAAGCTTATTATAAAAAACTATCCTGATTCAGAATTTGCAATAGATGCAGAATATAAATTAGATCTAATTCAAGAAATTTTAGCATCAAAGGAAATGTACTTGGCAAAATATTATATACAAAAAGAAAAATGGATACCTGCAATTAATAGGTATAAATATGTTTTAAATAATTACGATACCACTATATACATTGAAGAAGCGTTACATAGGTTAGTTGAAATTCACTATAAAATTGGTCTTATTGAAGAGTCTAAAAAATATGCATCTGTATTAGGTTACAATTATCAATCAAGTGACTGGTATGAAGAGTCATATAAGGTATTTAATAAAGATTATCAAAAAATTATTAATAAGAAGAAAAAAAGAAAGAGTAAATTATCAACTTTAGGAAAAATTAAATCTTTATTGAAAAATGAACAGTAAGAGTTTAATTAAAAAAAAATACTTAAGAAAAATCAAAGAAATACAAAATCATAATAAATTATATTATGAAAGAAACAATCCTAAAATCTCTGATGGCGCATATGATGATTTAAAAAAAGAAATTTTAAATTTAGAAAAAAAATATCATTTTTTAAAAAGTGAAAAATCCCCTTCTATATCAATTGGCTTTAAACCTTCTAAAAATTTTGAAAAAAATAAACATAGAACTAGAATGTTATCTTTATCAAATGCTTTTGATAAAGAAGATTTAATCAATTTCGAAAAAAAAGTAAAAAATTATTTAAATAATAAAGAAATTCAAAATATCGAATATAGCGTTGAACCTAAAATAGATGGTATTTCTGCGTCATTAACTTATAAAAATAATAAATTAGTAAAAGGATTATCAAGAGGAGATGGAAATGAGGGGGAAGTAATTACAGATAATCTTAAAACGATTAAAGACATTCCAAAAAATATCAACAGTAAAAATTTCCCATCAGATATAGATATAAGAGGTGAAGTTTATATTGGAAAAAAAGACTTTAAAAATATTCAAGATCGTTTTGCAAATCCGCGGAATGCAGCATCTGGATCACTAAGACAAAAAGATTCAGCCGAAACAAAAAAAATACCTCTAAAATTTATCGCATATACATATGGTTATAATTCAGAAAATAATTTCAAAAATCAATCGGAGTTTCTTAATCTTTTAAAAAAATGGGGATTTAAAATTAATGAACAAAACAAAGTTATTAGTGGAATAGAAAATTTAATTGACAATTATAATGATTTCGAGAAAAAACGTTATAATTTAGATTTTGATGTAGACGGATTAGTTTATAAAATAAATAATATTGATGTTCAAAAAAGATTAGGTTTTGTTGCAAATGCACCGAGATGGGCTATTGCTCATAAATTTTCTGCTGAAAATGCATTTTCAAAAATTTTAAACATAGAAATTCAAATTGGCAGAACTGGGGCTTTAACACCTGTTGCAAAAATAAAGCCAGTTAATATTGGAGGTGTGGTGGTATCGAATGCAACATTACATAATGAAGAAGAAATAATTAGAAAAGATATAAGAATAGGTGATACAGTTAAAATTGAAAGAGCAGGAGACGTTATACCACACGTACTATCAGTAGATTTAAATAAAAGATCGAATAATTCAACAAAATTTTTATTTCCCAAGAAATGTCCATCATGTGGATCAAAAATATTAAAAGAGTTTAATAAAACAACAAAAAAATATGATGCAGTTCAAAGATGTTCGAGTGATGGTTATGAATGTGAAAAAATTGTTGTTGAAAAAATTAAACATTTTGTTTCAAAAGAAGCATTGAACATCGAAGGACTAGGAAAGAAAGTCGTTGAAAAGTTTTGGGAATTAAATTTTATTAGATTTCCTAATGATATTTTTAACTTAGATTACCAAAAAATTGAAAAACTAGAAGGTTGGGGTGAACTTTCTACAAATAATTTAAAGGTTTCAATAGATAAATCAAAAAATATTGGATTAGATAAATTTATATTTGCGCTTGGAATAAGACATATAGGTCAAGAAAATGCTAAACTTTTAGCTCAATATTTTCAAACTAAATATAATTTTATCAGAATAACAAATAATTTTGATTATAATTCTCTAAGCACCATTGATGGCATAGGTGAAACACAGATAACATCTTTAAAAAATTTTTTTATTAATAAAAATAACTTGAAAGTAGTTAATGAACTATTTGCAATTATGAATATAAAAAACATCAAACAAAACAATGAAGGTAAACTAAGAAATAAATCATTTATGTTTACTGGAAAACTAACCAATATAAGTAGAGCAGAAGCAAAATCTTTAACCGAACAAAATTCAGGAAAGATATTAAGTAATGTAACTAAAAAACTTGATTATTTAGTTACTGGAGAAAAACCAACTACAAAAAAAATTAAACAGGCTAAAGAATTAAAAATACAAGTAATTAGCCAATCGGATTGGCAGAAATTATTAAATTAAACTTAGAAGCCATTTTTTTTCTTTGTAATTCAAAAATTTGTATATTTTTGAATAAATTTCCGAATGATATTTCGATAAGTAATTTTTTTCACTTTTAGATAACATATTAAAATTAATCAAATCATAGTCTATTGGAGCAAGTGTTAAATTTTTAAAAAATATATTTCTTTTAATTTTTTTTACATAAACTAAATTTTCTATTCTTATTCCAAACCTTTTTTTTTGATAATAACCTGGTTCGTTACTTAAAATCATTCCAGGTAATATTTTGACATTATTGTACTTAGAAATTGATTGAGGGCCCTCATGAACATTCAAAAAATGACCTACTCCGTGCCCAGTGCCATGTCCATAATCTAAATTTACTTTGTTAAGGTAAGTTCTAGCTCTTTTATCTATTTTTTCACCCGTATTAATTTTATTTAAGTTAGTATTAAAGACAGCTATGTGACCTTTTAATACTCTAGTAAAAATATTTTTTATTTTAATATTTGGTTTTGAAAAACAAATTGTTCTTGTCACATCAGTTGTCCCGTATTTATACTGTCCACCAGAATCACATAAAAAAATATCTTTTTTTTTGATCTTTCTATTTGAATATTTATTTGATCTATAGTGTATTATAGCACCATTTGGTCCCGATCCAGCAATTGTATTAAAACTTGGATATAAAAAATTTGAATTTTTTTTTCTATAATTTTCTAATTTTTTTTCAACATTCATCTCAGTTAAATTAAAATTTTTTTTTGATTTCATCCAAAATAAAAATTTTGTTAGAGCCGCACCATCAGAAATGTGTGCATTTATCATATTATTGATTTCAGTATTATTTTTTACAGCTTTTAACTCATAACAAGGATCAATTTTATTATTTATATTAAATTTGGATAAAATAATGCTCTTGTTAAATATTGAACAACTATTATTGTCTATTGAAAAGTTATTTCCAATTAATTGATAAATTACTTTTGTAAAGTCACTAAATTCATAAAATTTAATTTTTTTATAATTAATCGAATTTCTTATTTTGCTTATTTTTTTTTTATTAGAAAAAAAAAATATTTTTTTATTTTTATCCATTATAATTTGGCAATTTGGTATGGGACTATTAGGATTGTCAAATCCTCTTATATTTAATAACCAAGCACAATTTTCTGGAGCACTTATAAATATATTATCTAATTTTTTTTTTTTAAGTTTTGAGGATAGTCTATGTATTTTAGAATATATATCTTCACCTGTTACCACTTTATTTAAACTGTAAAACTGCTTAATCTTTTCTTTATTTTTTAAATCAAAAACTTCATCAATCAAATTATTATTTATAGGAACTAAATCACAACTTTTACCAAAATTTATATTTAAATTTATTTCAGTAAATAATTTAGGATCGAAACCTAATTTTATTTTTTTTTTATCTCTATTAATTATATTAAATGGTCGTACAAGAGGTATTTCAAATATTTTAAAAGCTTTCCCCGATTCAATATTTGCCTGCAATGTATACCTTCCATCTACAAAAAGCATATTTTTGTTCCTAAGTATGATTGCTAAGCCTGCTGACCCAGAAAAATTAGATATTAATTTTAATCTGTTTGGGAATGAATATTCAGAAAAAAACTCATCGTTTTTCGGCACTATGTATCCATCAACATTATTTTTTACTATTAATTTTTTTAACAATTTAATCATTCAAGATTTATCTTTTTAATTTCTTTTGATATCTCATCCATCCTGGACTTCTTATTTCATTTTCAAAATCAATATCTTGATTAAAATCAAAATCATTAACTTCTTTATTTTCATAATCGTTATTTTTTTTAATATTTTCTGACGGTAATTCGTCTATAAATCTAGATGACAAACTGTCTATCCAGTCACCTTGATAAAATCTGTTCATTGAAAAAGATATAATTGCTAGTTTTTTTGCTCTAGTAACTCCCACATAAGCTAATCGTCTTTCTTCTTCCAATCCTTTTTGACCTTTTTCTTCGATTGATTTTTGGTGTGGAAATAAGCCTTCTTCCCACCCCGGCAAAAATACTATATCAAATTCAAGTCCCTTCGAAGCATGCATTGTCATTAAGTTAACTTTTTGATCTTCCCACTCTTGATCAAGAGAAGTAGCTAATGCAACATGTTCCAAAAAACTTTCTAAATCATCATACTCCTTCATCGCATTAATTAGTTCCTTAATATTTTCTAGCCTATTTTCATTATCTAAATCTTTCTTATTTTTTAACATTTGACTATAACCTGATTCATCTAAAATTGTTTGTATTAATTTTATATGTCCAATTTTTTTTACCAATAGATCGTTTCTCCACTTTTCTAATAAATTTAAAAGTGAATTTAAACCTAATTTTGTTTTTGGTTTTATTTTATTTTTTTCAATGAGAGAAATTGCAGATTTTTCCAAAGATAAACTATTTTGTTTAGCATGCTCATTTATTTGTTTTAAAGTAGTTTCACCAATAGATCTTTTTGGAACATTTATAATTCTTTCAAATGATAAATCATCTTTTTTTTGGTTAACTACTCTAAGATAAGAAATGCAATCTTTAATTTCTGAACGTTCATAAAATTTTATTCCTCCTATAATTCTATATGGTATTCCTATTTTTAGAAAACGCTCCTCAAACTCTCTAGTTTGAAATATAGCTCTAACTAAAATAGACATATTATTTAAAGAATATTTTTTTTTCAGCTTTTCAATTTGATCACTAACTCCAATCGCTTCGTCCTTACCATTTCTGAATGAATTTAACGAGACTAATTCTCCATCTTCACCTTTCGTATAAAGATTTTTACCTACTCTGGACTCGTTATTAGATATAATTTTTGAAGCAACTGACAATATATTTTGAGTTGATCTATAATTTCTTTCCAGTCTAACTATTCTTGTATTACTGTATATTTTATCAAATTCTAGAAAATTTTTTATTTCTGCTCCTCTCCAACTATAAATTGATTGGTCATCATCACCAACGCAACAAATATTTTGATTACATTTGGCTAAATAATTTAACCATTTGCTTTGGATTAAATTTGTATCTTGATATTCATCAACCAAAATGTATTTAAAATTTTTAGAATACATCTCAGCAATATCAGGATTTTTTTCAAAAATTTTTACTGAGTGTAAAATTAAATCACTGAAATCACAGGAGTTTAGATCAAGTAATTTAGACTGATATATTTTATATATATTTAAGAAACTTTTTTCTAATACCTCTCTTTTTTTTAAAATTACATCCCCAGGATACCATCCTTTATTTTTCCATTGATCAATTATTGAAAGAATATATTTAGGTGATATTTTTTTTACATCAATGTTTTCTATTTTTGATATATTTTTAATCAATTTTATCTGATCATCTTGATCAATTATTGTAAAGTTTGAATTTAAATTAACAGCTTTAGCATGCTTTCTTATTAATTTGGCACAAATGGAATGGAAAGTACCAAGCCAAGGAAGTCCTACTATTTCTTTTTTCAAAAATTTACTTACTCTATCTCTCATTTCTTTTGCAGCTTTATTGGTAAATGTCACAGCAAGTATTTGATTAGGGTAAGCTTTTTTCTTAGCTATAATATGAGCAATTCGAGAAATTAGAACTTTAGTTTTTCCAGATCCTGCTCCAGCCACTATTAGCAAGGGTCCCTCAAGGGACTCCACAGCCTCTTTTTGTTTATCGTTTAAGTTATTTAAATATTCTAAATTTAACATTTCTCTATTTTTAGTGTAAATCCTAGGTTCAGCAACTATGAATAATTACATATTACATAAAATAAAAAAATTTCAAAATATGTTTAGTCCTTTAAAACTTGATGGAATATCAGCAAAAATTGGAAATTTAAAAAAAAATATCAAACATCTTATTCACGAGTATCCATTTGGAACAATGCTAACATCAATGAGTTTAGTTTTTTTCATACTTTTGTACTTTACAATACCAGCCTACTATAATTATGAGCTATTTGACAAAGAGCTCAATAAAAAAATTGAAAAAGATTTTAAAATTAGTTTAAAGAATATTAAAAATATAAAATATTCAATGTTGCCAAGCCCTCAATTAATAATTGAGGACTGCGATGTTTATTTCTTAGGAAAAAAGGAAAAGTTTTTAAGTTTGAAAAATGTTGTAATTAAAATTTCATCAAAAAATTTATATAAAAAGGAAAAAATTGAATTAAGAAAAATATATATATCAAAAAATGATTTAGATATTAACTTTAAAGATATTAGAAATTATTATAATCATTTAAAATCAAGTATTACAAAACCAATACTTATTAAAAATAGTAATTTATTTTTTAGAAATAAAAATGAAGAAATTATTTTAATCTCAAAAATAAATAAAATAGATTATTTTATTGACTTTCAAAATATACAAAAAAAACTTTTAATTACAGGCAAACTTTTTGGATCTAATTTTAAGTTTAATTGGAATAAAGATTATTCAGATCCAGTAAAAACTTTTAGCAGTATAAAATTTAATAATCCTAATTTAAATATAGAAAATAAATTTCATAAAAAAAGTGATAAAACAAAATCAAAATCAAAGATAAGTTTCTTGAAAAATAATTTTAATTTTTACTATGATATCTATAAAGATAATATAGATTTTTATAGTCCTAAAAATATCATAAATTTTCCAAATAATTCTTTAACAACAGGAAATGTAAAACTAGAACCATTTTTTTTTGATTTAAAAGTCATTTTGTCAGGAATCAAAATGGATAAGATACTAAATAATTTATTTTTATATTTATATAATAATAATCAATCTTCACCTGAAAATTTTAATGGAAATTTAAATATATCTCTGAATGAATTAAAACACAGATTATTTGAAAATCTAAATATCAAGTTAATGTTTTCAAACAAAAAAATAAGTTTAGAAGATACAAGTTTAAAGTTGAAAAAAATTGGTAAGATTAATTTTTCCAACCCTATATTTTACGAAAAAGATCAAAAATTATTTGTTAATTCAACCATTAAGTTAGATGTAGTTAATCAAGCAGAATTATACAAAAGATTTCAGATACCAAAAAAAAATAGAATTGATTTAAAAAAAATATATCTTGAAATAGAATATAATTTTGAAGATGGAAAATATTATATTTCAAATTTAAGCTTAAAAAAAAAAGCTAAAGAATCTAAAGAGTTTTATGAAGTAAAAAATATACAGCAATTAAATTATGTAATATCCCGAGAATTCAAAAATATTAATTTGGATTAATCATTTTTTTTGGATTAATAATTTTGTCGTAATTTTTAGAACTAATTAATTTTGATTTAATAACTTCTTCTTTAAGCGTTGTTTTATTTTTTAATGCTTTTTTTGCTATCCTAGCTGCATTGTCATACCCAATATATGGTACAAGAGCAGTAACTAGCATTAAAGAGTTATCTAAATATTTTTTAATTTTTTCTTTATCTGCTTTTAAACCTCTTACACAATAAAGCGAAAAATTTTTTGTGCTATCAGCTAATAAGTCTATAGACTGTAAAATATTGTGAGCAATTAAGGGTTTGAAAACATTTAATTCAAAATGTCCATGTGAGCCGGCCATTGTTATTCCGTTATGATTACCTATTACTTTTACACAAACCATTGTGACAGCTTCAGATTGAGTAGGATTAACTTTACCTGGCATAATCGATGATCCAGGCTCATTTGAAGGCAAAATAAGTTCACCATAACCTGCTCTTGGTCCTGATCCTAAAAATCTGATATCATTAGCAATTTTCATTAAACACACAGCAGTAGTATTCAAGGTTCCTGAAAAATTTACAATTTCATCATGAGCGGCTAAAGCAGCAAATTTATTTTTAGTGGGTTTAAAGGGCAATTTTGTAATTTTTTTTATTTCTTTTATGATATTTTTATCAAAATTTTTTTTAGTATTTATGCCTGTTCCTACAGCAGTACCTCCTTGTGCTAGAGAATAAATTTCATTCAAAGCTTTTTTAATTCTTAAAATACAATCTTCTAATTGTGAATGATACCCAGAAAACTCCTGACCTAATGATAAAGGAGTTGCATCTTGCAAATGGGTTCTTCCAACTTTAACTATATTTTTGAATTGATTAACTTTTTTTTTAAGATCTTTATTTAATAAACTTAATGAAGGTAATAATTTTTGATTTGTTTCAATTGCAATAGCTATATGCATAGCAGTAGGGAAAACATCATTTGTAGATTGAGATTTGTTTACATGATCATTTGGATGAACTGGTTTTTTTGAACCTTTCTTCCCTCCTAAAATTTCTATAGCTCTGTTAGCAATCACTTCATTAACATTCATATTTGTTTGTGTGCCCGATCCAGTTTGCCAAACCTTCAAAGGAAAATGATTGTTTAGCTTTCCAGATATAACTTCGTTAGACGCTTTTATAATAGCTTTTGAAACACGAGGTAAAATCTGTTTGTTTTTACCATGCACTATTGCTGCAGATTTTTTTATTATTGCGATTGATTTTATTAGTATTGGTCTTACTAAAAATTCACCAATATCAAAATATTTTTTTGATCTTTGAGTCGATGCACCCCAATATTTGTCATTTGGAACATCAATTTTACCAATACTATCAAATTCTTTTCTTTTTTTCATATTTTAAATGAGCTTAATGTTTAATCTGTTATACATTAAATATATAAAAAAAAACAGTTATCACTATTAAGCACTTTAGGAGCATTATGACAAATTTTGAAAAAGTTGGCATCTTTATGAAAACTTTTGGACAAAAAGTTAAAACAAAAGCTGAATTGACTGAAAATAAAACAAATAATTTAAGAATTAATTTGATTAAAGAAGAATTACAAGAGCTGGAAAAAGCAGTCAAAGATAAAGATATTCTTGAGATTGCAGATGCTCTAACTGATATTTTATATGTAACTTATGGAGCAGGCCATGCATTTGGAATAAATTTGGATAAATGTTTTAACGAAGTTCAAAATTCAAATATGAGTAAATTGGGAGCTGATGGAAAACCAATTTATAATGAATCTGGAAAAGTGATGAAAGGACCAAATTATTTCAAGCCGAATTTAAGTAAATATTTATAATCTATTTAATCCAATCAGGTTTAATAATTTTTATTTTGGCATCTCCACATTTATATTCATAATTAAAATTAAAGTTTTCAAATAGATATTTAACTAATCCAAAAGGATAATCTTTATTAATTAATATTTTTCCATATTCAAGATTATTGTACTGGATAGTTTCATTATTAATTTGACCACTAATTATTTTTATAGGCAATAATCTTTTTGATAATTTATTTTTAAGTTTTATTCTAGCCGTATTTTCTTGTCCTACATAACATCCTTTGTTAAAATCTAATCCATTTAATTCCTCAAAATTACATTCGATACCAAATAATCTATTTTTCAGTTGGTGGGTGTTTTTTTGAGGTATACCAAGCTCATGAGTATAATTATAATATTCGTTTACATTTGATGAAATTAAATCTAATTTTTTTAGTGAAAGATGAAGTTTTTCTAAATTTATAATTATTCTTGCTCCAAGATCTTTTTTTCTTGGATCTAAAAATATTGGGTCCTCTCTGTATTTAGTTGTAAATCCTGGCAAACTTTTTACGCCCTCAAATTTTAAAAATTTTTCACAACTTATACTAGCAACAACAAATTCATTACTGAGATTCAATATTTCAACTTTTGATCTTAACTTATATAATTCAAGCTGTTTATAAAGTTCATCAATTTGTATTTTTTCACAATCAATTAAATATCCATTTTTATGTTTAACTATTAAAAAATCGAATAGATATTTTCCTTGAGGAGACAAAATTGAAGCAAAACAACTGTTGGCATCAGTAACTTTATCAATATCGTTAGTTATTATGTTTTGCAAAAATTCTTTAACATCAACACCATTAACAAAAAGTATCCCTCTATCTTCCAATATATATACTTTTTTAATATTCATAATTGATTGATGTTCATTTATAATATAATTATTTTTTTACCAAATGTTAGATCTAATCATAAAAAATGGAAAATGTTACATTGATAATTACCTTATAAAAAGAGATTTAGGTATCAAAGATGGTAAAATCGTTGAAATAGGTAATATAAAAAATGAAACAAAAGAAACTTTAGATGCCAAGGACCTAACCATTTTGCCAGGCTGTATAGATACACAGGTGCATTTTAGAGAGCCTGGATCTACATATGCTGAAGATCTAAACTCAGGAAGTAGAGCGGCAATCGTTGGTGGTATAACAGGTGTTTTTGAAATGCCTAATACGAATCCTCCAACTGCAAATATAAAGGAATTTAGAAATAAATTAAAATTAGCTAATAATAGAATGTTCTGTAATTATGCATTTTATTTTGGAGCTACACCAGATAATTTTAAATTGCTTTCAACATTAAAAACTTTAGAGGGGTGTTGTGGTGTTAAATTATTTGCAGGGTCATCAACAGGAAATCTTTTGGTCCACAAAGAGGAAGATATAGAAAAAGTTTTTGAGAATACTTCAAAAATAGTATCGGTACACTCAGAAGACGAAGACATACTAAATTTAAGAAAAAAATTTATTATAAATGGAGATGTTTCTTCGCACGCTATTTGGAGAAATGAGGAAAGTGCAATGTCTTCTACAAGAAAAATTGTTAAAATTGCAATTCGATTAAACAAAAGAGCTCATATTCTACACGTTACAACAAAAGAAGAAGTTGATTTTCTTTCTCAAAATAAGGGAAAGATAACATTTGAAATTACACCTCAGCATTTAACATTATATTCTCCAGATTGTTATAAAAAACTTGGAACTTATGCTCAAATGAATCCGCCCATTAGAGATAAATCACATTATGATCGATTATGGTATGCAGTAAAAAATAATTTTAATGATACAATTGGTTCAGATCACGCACCACATCTTAAAGAAAATAAGGATAAAGAATATCCAAATTCACCGTCAGGAATGCCAGGAGTTCAAACATTGCTACCCGTAATGTTAAATCATATAAATGAAGGTAGGTTAGAGCTAGGACAACTAGTAAAATTTTTATGCGAAAATCCTTGTAATATTTTTGGCATTCAAAATAAAGGATTTATTAAAATAGGGTACGATGCAGATTTAACAATAATTGATTTAAATAAAAAAATTACAATAAAAAATTCAAAAATTGAAAGTAAATGTAAATGGTCTCCGTTTAATAATCAAACATTTATAGGTTCACCAGTTGTAACGATAATTAGCGGTGAAATTAAAATGAGGAATGGAGAAATTATTGGAAAGCCATCTGGCAAACCAATGGAATTTAAATAACTTTAGAAGAATAGGTATTTACTAATACAACCCCAATTACTATAAAAAATAACCCCAAAACTGATTGCCAGCTAAGACTTTGTTTAAAAAAAATATATCCAAATAGAGCAATTGTAAATATTCCTAATCCGCTCCAAGTTGCATAAACAATAGCAATTGGAATTTTGTGTATTACATGAGTAAGACAATATAGAGCTGTTAGATAACAAGTGGCAGCCACTGTTGTTGGAATTAATTTTGTGAAATTTTGAGTAGAAGGAAGAAGCAGCGTACCTGCCACTTCACAGAAAATTGCAACAAACATAAAAATATAAGCTTTTGTCATTACTTTAAGATTTTATTTTTTATTAAATCTTGTTTTATTTCATCTAAAATTGCCGGATCGTCAATTGTTGCAGGCATTTTGTATTCTTCTTTATCGGCAATTTTTCTTACTGTTCCTCTTAATATTTTACCCGACCTTGTTTTAGGTAGTCTTTTTACAACAATTGCTGTTTTAAATGCTGCGACAGGACCAACTTTATCTCTAACCATTTGAATGCACTCAGATGATACGGTCTCATTATTTTTTGTAACACCAGCTTTTAAAGCAATAAGACCAATAGGAAGTTGACCTTTTAATTGATCTTTAATTCCTATAACAGCACATTCAGCTACAGATTGATGTTCTGAAAGCACTTCTTCTATAGCTCCAGTTGATAATCTGTGTCCAGCGACATTAATAATATCATCTGTTCGCGACATAATCCAAACATAGCCATCTTCATCAATGTGTCCTGCATCATAAGTTTGGTAATAACCTTTATAGTTAGTCATGTAATTTTCTTTATATCTTTGGTCTGCATTCCATAGAGTTGGAAATGTTCCTGGGGGCAATGGAAGTTTTACAACTATATCTCCCATCTCATTAGGTTTTGCTAAAGAACTATCTGGTTTAATTATTTTTACATCATATCCTGGAACAGGTTTACAGGCAGAACCATATTTTGTTTTCTGCATTTCAATACCAGTGCAGTTTCCACTTATTGACCAACTCGTTTCGGTTTGCCACCAATGATCAATTACTGGAACTTTCAATAAATTTTCAGCCCATTTTATTGTATCTGGATCTGCTCTTTCACCCGCAAGAAAAAGCGACTTAAATGAACTTAGATCATATTTAGAAAAAAACTTACCTTCAGGATCTTCTTTTTTAATAGCTCTAAATGCTGTTGGGGCAGTGAACAAAGATTTTACTTTATAATCTGATATTATTTTCCAAAATGCACCTGCATCTGGAGTTCCAACTGGTTTTCCTTCAAACAAAACAGTAGTACATCCTTTAAACAAAGGTGCATAAACAATATAAGAATGACCAACTATCCACCCAATATCACTTGCTGACCACCATACATCATCACTATTAATATTATAAATATTTTTCATAGTCCACTTCAAAGCAACTATATGTCCACCAATATCTCTTACTATACCTTTTGGGATTCCTGTGGTACCTGAAGTATAAAGTATATATGCATATTCATTAGATCCCATTTCAACACAATCAAAATCTTTACTTTTAGACAAAGCTTCTTCCCAGGTGATTTCTAAAGGAGCGTTTAACTTAACTTCATTATTGGTTCTTTGATAAAAAATTACTTTTTCAATTTTGTGTTTTGCTAATTTTAAAGCTCCATCTACTAAAGGTCTATACTCAACAGTCTTTCCTGGCTCAAAACCACAAGATGCTGTAATTAAAAGTTTTGCTTTACTATCATCTATTCTACTTGCCAATTCATTTGATGCGAATCCACCAAAAACTACTGAATGTATTGCTCCAATTCTTCCACAAGCTAGCATTGCTATAACTGCTTCAGGTATCATTGGCATATAGATAATTACCCTATCGCCTTTTTTGATACCTAAGTTGTCCAAAGAACCAGCAAATTTGGATACTTTTTCTTTAAGCTGACTATATGTAGATTTACTTTTGTTTCCTGTTATTGGACTATCGTAAATCAAAGCTATTCTATCACCACTGCCATTATCAATATGATAATCCAGAGCATTATAACATGTATTAGTTTTACCATCTTCAAACCATTTAAAGAATGGAGGATTAGACTTGTTTAAAATTTTTTCTGGTTTTTTAAACCAAAAGACATCATTAGAGATTTCTTGCCAAAATTTTTCTGGGTTGTTGATAGAATCACTGTAAATCTTCTTAAATACTTTGCTCATTTAATTTGTTCCTACTGATTTGTTTTTCTTAAAAACTAAGTTTTAAGTTGTATTTAATTTTAAAAAGTTAATAAAATCAACACTTATTAGGGCAAAAAAAGTCTTCAATAAAGTTAATTTTTTTGTTATTCAGCACCATACTTTGGACCTTCCTAGTAAGGTTCTTAGTTTAAATTTAAACTAAAAAAACTAACTATAAGGGAGTTTTTTATGAAAAAACTTAAATTGTTTGCATTAGCAGCAGTAGCTCTTTTGGGCTTTTCTGGTGCAGCAAATGCAGAAACTGTCCTTTTAGCATCTGACGATTTTGTTGGAATTTCCTTTTGGGTAATTTCAATGGGTATGTTAGCTGCTACAGCATTCTTCTTTTTAGAAAGAGGATCTGTTGCGCAAGGATGGAAAACTTCTGTAACTGTAGCTGGTCTAGTAACTGGTATTGCATTTATACACTATATGTACATGAGAGGTGTATGGGTACAAACTGGTGATTCACCAACAGTTTATAGATATATAGACTGGTTAATTACAGTTCCATTACAGATGGTAGAATTTTATTTAATTCTAGCTGCTGTAGGTAAGGCAAACTCTGGAATGTTCTGGAGATTGTTAATCGGATCATTAGTAATGTTGGTCGGAGGATATTTAGGAGAAGCAGGTTACATCAATGATATGCTTGGTTTTATAATCGGTATAGCTGGATGGATCTACATCTTATATGAAGTATTTTCTGGTGAAGCTGGTAAAGCAGCTGCTAAAAGTGGTAACAAGTCTCTTGTGACTGCGTTTAGTGCAATGAGAATGATCGTAACAGTTGGTTGGGCAATTTATCCGCTAGGTTATGTATTTGGTTACCTAACAGGTGGTGTAGATGCCAACACATTAAACGTGATTTACAACTTAGCTGACTTTA
>MDTG01272964.1_pt1 | contig 22517 bp, 30 predicted proteins | sample 811421 | NCBI WGS metagenome assembly MDTG01 (sample SAMN05326645, study PRJNA326480) | marine metagenome | isolation source: seawater | place: Pacific Ocean: South East | collected 2011
TATATTTTTTCTTGACTTCTACGAAATATCATATAAAGTAATGCACAATTTTTTATGATATTTTTCAACCTTTTTATTGCTATATATTTTTTTACTACTATATATTATAAATGTCAGAAGAAGAAGAAGAAGAAGTAACAAGGTCAATATGTATTGAAAAATGTAAAGAAAAACAAAATGATCAAGATTTTAAACAAAAAATGGGTGTTATGTCTACATTACTTTTAGAATTTTATCGTGTTTTAATGGGTGCATTTTTAATAGTTTTTGTTCCTCAAAAATGCGGAGATAGTATTTGTTCTATGGGTGAAAATATGAACCGAAATAGTTTTTTAGCTCAAATAGCAATATCATTTAATGCACTTACAATGCTTTCTTTTCTTATTTTATATTTTATTGAAGTAAAACGTGAAAATAAATTAATTACTTATTTAGAGGTAAATCGTTTTACTTCGGTTGATAACGATTCAGTAGGAGAAGCACTTAAACGTTTATCAATTACAAAAAAAAATTCTATTTTAAAATATGATGGATATTATCAAAAAGCTGGATATTTATCTAGTGGAGCATTTATATTTAATAGTGTATTTAGTGCAATTATTGTATATAAACATTATTATGATAGTAAATCGGCAACCGTATTTTTAACCAATATTTTATTTATGGGTACAAAAGTAGCGGATGTATATTCAACCGTAAATACAAAAAAAAATGTTTTTTATAGCGCATATTTAAAACAAAAAGTTCAATTTAATGATGTTGACCCTGATAAATTAATTAAAGATAACTTTGTTATTGAAAATATGTCCGATAGCGAAGATTCAGTATCTTCAGAACTAGGACAAAAATTATAATTAAATTTTAAAAAATTGATTTATTTTTTCATTTCATAATCAAATATATGAAATGAATATATCATTAAATGTTCATTCACAAAATCCTTATTATGATTTAGCAAATGATATATTTCAAAAACTAAATCCTTATTTACCAACTTTTGGAAAGACTTTTGGTGTTACAATAAGTATTATTCATAATAAGAGAGATCTATGTTTTAATTGTTTTGCTCGCGAAATATTATATGCAATTGAAGAATGTATCAATGTTTCGTTATTTTCCATTTTTCAAAGTAAAATTCTTATATTTCAAGAAAGTCTATGGGGAAAAGCATTAAATGTTCCAATCTCAAAAATAAAAAATCATCTACATCTTATATCATTTGAAAAATTTTATTCGTATTTCTTTCGTTTTTATAAACAGCGCATTTTATTATTAGAATCTCATTATTTAAAAATAAATAAAGATATTCAACATCTCATTATTCAAAAAGACGAAGCGTTTAATCATTACAATATTGTTTTTCAACTAAGTATTTTACCATTTGACATAAAAAAAATAATTAGAAAATATTTAGTTTGTAATTATGAATCATTATATAAATTACGAAAAGAGTTTGATGCTATAAAATAGTTTTATACATTATTTTCATTATTTGTAACTTCTGTAGCTACAACAACAGGAACAGCTTGTGGAATATTTTTGATAATAACGCGTTGGTTAGTTATATTTTCATCTTCTTTACTTTTTATTTTTTCAATACAACCAATACAACATACTCCACAACAACATAGTAAAATCGCTAATCCAAAAGAACATATAAGTGGTAACATAACTTTCCACCAAGGCCAATCACCGATAACATTTGTTTTAATTATTTTACAAATAATAAATAGTGCTTGAAGAATCGTAACCAATCCACCACTCGCTCTTGCACCACCACCACCGCCACCACCACCGTTGTTTGAGTTTGCCATTATTTTCTGTACATCATTATAAAGTAATCAAATCAAATCAATTTTTTTAAATATATAAATAAAAAATTATATATAATTATAGATGTCTATTTCTAATTTTTTGATTGATTTTAAAAAAACAATCGAAAATCCCACTCTTCTCCCACGAGTAAATATGGATCTTACATTACTTATAAATAAACATATTGAAAATAAAACATGTATTGAAGATTTTAATAAACTAGTTATAGATGAAAATATTAGAAATAAATTTACTGGTGTAATGATTTGTGATATAAAAAAAAATGATTTACAAACATATATTCAATGTGTATATACTTATTTAGGCATTTGCGATATTGTAGAAGAAGAAAAAAATATATGTACTATTTATGCATGTTTTCCAGATCCATTAAACGCATTTAAATATATGAAAGATATAATAGAGTCTTGTAACAAAAAATTGAAATAACAATAACTATATTTTACATAATAAAACATGGGTCGTATTTCGTCAATTATGATCAATATTGCAACTCAGAAACGTCGTAATGAAAAACGTATTCAAGAACAACGTCAAAGACAACAACAAAAGAAAAAAGAAAAATATATACCATACAGGAATGAAAAATATGTTGGTGATCGTGACGAAAATGGAAATGCGCATGGTAAAGGTACGTTTATAGATATGCATGGTAATATTTACGAAGGATCATGGAAAAATGGAAATCGTCATGGATACGGTATACAAGATTGGAAAAGAAATTCTGGAAATAGCAAAGATGAACATATTTATTATGGATATTGGAAAGATAACATCATGCATGGAAAAGGAGTTATGTATGATGTTATCTCACATCGTCGAAAGTGTGGATATTGGAATAATGGAGTGTATCAAAAACGTTCACCACGACTAATGAATCTTCGTCCAGAAAATAATGGATTAGTAAAAATAAAGAAATATAAATATAAGAAACCATCCAAAACGATTAGATCAAAAATAAATCAATACAGTTCTAATAAATCATATATATTGTATTTCTTAGTATTTCTAGTATTTATTAGTGTTATTGTATTTTCACTATAAAAAGTCAATTTTGAAAATTAGATTGTCATATAATCATCCAACAAGGAAGAAAAATGATTAATTACACCACCCATTAATGATTCTGCTTCATCACGATTAAAATAAGGTTCACGATTTGTATATCCAGGAGGATACATAAATGTATTTATTTCTGCACTAATTAAATTATCATAATTTGATAAATGTATATTATTTATAATTCTATTTCTAAATTGAGTTAATTGATTTTCTTCTAAAAATCTGTCAAGATCATTATTTGATATATGATTTATTGTATTGTCTGGAATATAATTAATACGTTGTTCTCCTTGTTCAATCCACAATTTTATTTTTTTACTTAATTCTACACCAAACACAGATAAAATATATCCTATTTTTAATTTTAATGAACCTCTACCAATATATGTTAGTCCCGATAAACGTGGATCATCTACAATACTTTCTGATAATATATCAAACCTTTCATTCATTGTTTGAGATATAAACTCACTATAAATACTTTGATTTAAATCGGGACGAGGTTCTGTTTTTTTTGAAATTTCAACGCGACATAATGGACATGTATTATTTGAATTTATAATATTTTTAAATAAACAAGATGCATGAAAAGTATGATTGCATGATAAAATGGTTTTGTCTTTTTCTTTTAATGATTCTAAACAAATTGTACAAGAATTTGTATCATACATTGTATATAAAGTATTTTTATGTTTAATTCAGTTTATCGATAAAATTGAATTAAACCTTGTAAAGTAATTTATAATAAAAATGGCAATATATCGGTTTAAAATTACAAATCCATCCTTGAATGAAAAAATGGTTGAATTCGCCCAATATCATAAACATGAAGATCGTGGTACTTTAAAAGATAGTTTTAAAGAATGGTTTGAAAGCGTTGAAATTTCCGAATTAGTAGAACGAGAGAAATCTATTCTTAGTCAATATAATTATGATTTCAAGAAAGGGTCTATAGAAACAAAAATATTCAAAAGTATTAAATATTATCATATTAAAAAGGCATTGGGATATATCGAACAACCTATTTCAATACTATCTACTTCAAGCAGATTTACATTTTCAAAATCATTTATGCAAATCATTAAAGACTATTTAATTCAAAATCATGATAAAGCACCGAGTGTATCATTTGAGTCCTTTTTGAAAGAACACGCTTGCGAAATTACAAATGAAAAAGAAGTATATCTTCCGGAAATAGAACAATATTTATTTGATGGTAAACTCAAAAAAATGTATAAAAATCAATATTATACAAATGTAAAATCGTGTATGCTATAATTTATTACTTAAATATATTTATATAATTATCATATTCTTTAGAACATTTTTTTCTTTGACATTTATCCCAATCTTTGTATTTTTTAGTTTTATTTAAAAAATCTTTTTGTTTTTCATCAATACATTTAAAATATTTTCTATGCGATATTTTTCTTTTTTTTGGTTTTACTTTTTTACATTTTTTTGTTGCATACAAAGAACCTTTTAATTCATTTTTTAATTCAATATCTTTTATTTCAGGTAATGTTGCAAAAGAATTACATTTTGTGAGGCATTTCTCATACAATTTTTTACTTTTTTTTTGTTTTTTTAAAATATCATTAAGAGATTTTTTAAAGGCAGAACTAAAATTTTTTTTTTGAGTTTTTCTTTTTTTCATTTATAATTTAATTATATTTTTTTGTTTTATTTATATAAAATCAAAATTATATTCATCATAAACCATAGAACATTTCATAAAAGCAAGAAGTAAAAATATACTTGGAGTTGGATTAACAGAGAGCATTATTTATAAAAAAATGGTAATAAAAAATCGCAAATATAAATGGCGAAAACACACTTAGTACGTCGTCTAATGCAAATCTATATCACTTATGAAATGGACTTAAAGGTAATAATATTTTTTATATAAAGAAACATATGCCTCACAATCATTTTTATATGGGGGCTATAAATAAAAAAACAAGAGATTATATATTTCCAATACACGCACATAAAAATTGTAAATATTGTTGTCCCGAATGTAATGACGATGTTATATTTAGAAATGGTAAAATAAAAATTCCACACTTCGCGCATAATAAAAAATCTAATTGTTCTTATTATACAACCCCATGTGAAAGCGAAATACATAAAGGAGGCAAAAAACTACTGAAAAAACTTTTTGAGATTAAACATAGTATATTGATATATCGTCGTTGTAAATGCTGTAAAGAAGTAGAAAAAATTTTCAATATATTAACACACGAATACACAGATCAAATTTCTTGCCATGAAGAGTATTCGTTTATAATTGATGATAAGAAAAAATATGCTGATGTCGCACTATTGAATGGTATAAATATTGATTTCATTTTTGAGATATTTAACACACATAAAACAAGTGAGGAAAGACAAAATAAGTATAAATGGTGTGAAATCGATGCTTCAATACTTCTAAATGAAACGATGAATAAAACAAATATAAATGAAAATGGTGAAATAGAGATTGAGTGTGTGCGAGATATTAAATGTAAAAAATGTATAATTTGTAGTATTGTAAATAAAAATCACAGACACAATTTAAACATAATTAAATATTTTTTTAATAAAATAAGACGAGTATGGTGGGATTTTAAACTTAAATTAGAACAAGAACGAATTAAAAAAAGATACGAATATTTATCTATTGTAAGGCGTTATTGGACTGAACTGAAAAATATGTGGTTGAACTGGGTTAAAAAGAGACAGATTGAATTAGAAAAAACCATTATGAAAAAAAAATTAATGAAATCTAAAAATATATATTATAATACAGACAAAAAAGAACAAGATTATCAAGATAAAATAAAACGTTTACGGGGATATTAAATTGTAATTTATTTCATATAAAATAGTATTAATACTTTTTTATATATTTGAATATTTAAAAGTAGAATTAATTTTTTTTGATTTTTCCTTTTTTCATTTAATTATATTATATATTTTTACTTGTAAATGATGTTCCACATCCACATTTTGCTTGCGCCATTGGATTTTCAAAATGAAAACTTTCTCCCATAACTGTTTTTTTCCAGTCAATTTCAGTACCCAATAAATGTAAAATACTTTCATTAGATACAACTAATTTATAATTTGGTCTTTCAATAATTTCATCTTTTTTATTTGGAATATCCCAACTTGGTTCAAATTGATAATTAAATCCGTTACATCCACCACCTTTTACATAAAAATAAATATAAGGCGTTTCATTTGTTAAAGCTATTTTTTGTAATTGTTTACAAGCAATTTGAGTAACACTCACAATATTCTTCATATTTATATACATATATTAATATTAATTAAGCAAATATTAATATTACTTAAGCAAATATTAATATTTATCTTTATAAAATGTCTATAAAAAGACAACCTAATGTTCTTGAATCCATGGTTTTAGCAGGAAGTACAGCTATCATTTCAGTAAATTTTACTCATCCTATTGATTTGTATAAGACTCGACTACAAGCAGGTAATTTCAATTTTAGTAATTTAATTAAAGAGGAAGGTATAACATCTTTATGGAAAGGCTTGTCTGCAGCATATGTAAGAGAAGCAACTTATACTAGTGTTAAATTAGGTTGTTATGGACCTATAAAAGAAAAGTTACAAGGAGATAATAGTTTTATTATGAAATTTATTTCTGGTAGTATATCAGGTACTTTAGGTGTATTAGTAGGTAATCCTTTTGATGTTATGAAAACACTATCTATTACTAATACTGGTAAAAATGTAGGATTGTATAAAAATATTACAAGTATGTATAATCAACAAGGATTTTCAGGTTTTTACAGAGGGGTGACAGCTAATATAGGAAGAGCTTGTGTACTAAATGGTACTAAAATGAGTTGTTATGATCAAGTTAAAGGGTCAATACAATTTTACACCGGGTGGGATAGAAAAGATATTAAATGTCAAGCTTCCAGTGCTTTCGCATCAGGTTTTTTTATGGCAATCACTTCAACCCCATTTGATATGATAAGAACAACGTTAATGAATCAGCCTGCTGACAAAAAGATATATAATGGTTTTTTAGATGCTGGAACTAAATTGATAGCTAGAGATGGACCATTAGCTTTATACAAAGGTTTTATACCTATTTGGTGTAGATTTGCTCCTACTACTGTATTACAACTAGTTATTTTTGATAATTTACTTAATTTTTGTGGATTTAATACAATTTAAATTTAATTTTATAATAAATTTAAATTTTATATTACATGAATAATGAGATAATTGAAAAATTATCTAAAATTAATAGTTCAAGTATTTAAATTAAAGTCGGTATGTATACAAAAATCAGTTTCTATACCTAAAAGTTTATATTTATTTAGATTAGATTTTGACTTCGTATCAGTATTATTAGATTCATCTTGAATCTGATGTACAGAAACATTGATGTTAGATAGGGATTTGCTACCTTCTATATCATCATGTATGTAATGTTTAAATAATTCTGGGTATTCAGTATTATAAACTTTGGGATTAATATATAATATAAATATGAATTAAATATTCATTCATATTTATTTATTATGGATCGCCCTATATCTCCAACATCAATCTTAAATCTTCCATATGAAGATATTCGTGAATTAGAAGAAGAACAAGCTATAACTCAATGGATTGATCAAGCAATGATTGGGTTTGATCATGTTCGTGAAAAATTAAACAAAGAATCTATTACTGCAGCGGATGTACTTCTTATATTCTATAATTTTGATATATTAAATGATAATCATGAATTATTTGTGCCTTTATTTTGTTTGGCAATTTGTTTTTTAGAAAGTTGCAAAGATGATTTAAATGAAATAGAACCAAATATATACAAAAAATTATTTGATTATACAACTAATATGTATACTACAAAAAGTCAAATTTATTTAGAAAATATATAATAATTTAATCCTTTGTTTGATTTCCAATGGGCCATACACTAGGGTTAGAATGATTAATGGGTTCTATTTTAACTGGTTTTCCGTCATTTTTTTCAAACCATGGTCCATGTTTTCTTTTTCCATAATTATACAAATAATTGCGCATTAGTGCAAATGTAGAATAATTCGCAAAAGTACAAAGTCCCAATAAGATAAGTTGAATACGCATATAATATATAAAATTAAATTGTTTCTAAATATAAATGAAAAATATAAAAAAGAATACCTAGTAAAAATAACCATTTATACAAGTGTTTTGTGAATTCTTTTAGTTCGGGTAATATGGAACCTTTTTCGGTATAAAGAAAAAAGACAATAAAAACCGCAAGTATTTTAAATGGAAATACCGTAAAAAATCCTGATATAAATTTATTTTTCTTTAAAAAGTAAGAAGCGCACGCTACCGCAAAACTTGTTATAAATACACCAATAATAAATCCTGCTAATGTGATATCCATTATAGATACTATAGATTATTATAATATTTGGAATGAGCCTATTTCAATATCTTGTATACGGTACAAGTACTCATCACCATTTATTTTTATTTTTGGTTCACTTGTATCTCTATGTATTATACCATTATAATTTCCTGTTATATAGATGAGATGATGACCAGATGTTTCAGCGAGGCGAAAGTAATTAAATGCGACAGTTTGACCATTCTCTATATTGTCAATTTCTCTTATTAGATCATTGTATTTTATACCATAAGCGGTTTGATATTTGGTTCTTTGTGAAACCCATTTTCCTCCTTTCATCTTTCGCGTCCTATTTTTCTTCCTCTTCATATTTCGTTTTTTCACTCTTCTTGTTTGATTTCTCTTTACTTTCTTATTTTTTTAGACTTATAGTTTCTCATTATATAATAGTACAGAAAAAAGATTATAGTTCAATTATTCCAATTCAATTGCTTCACGTTTATTATACAACATTAACAATATTTCGTCTTTTACTTTATTCAATAAATCATTTTCATCTTTATTGTGTAAATAACTTTTAAAAGACTTAATTATATATGGATACTTTTCTTTGTATTCATCATACCAAGTTTCTAAAACCATTTCATTGTATTCATATAAATCATCTATTTGTTCCTTTCTTTTTTGAATTTGCCATCCATCTTCTTTATAAATCATAATATAATTACCTTTAATACTAGAAATATAAATATTCATATTTTCTGGTTTGTCTTTATTAAAATGTACTTTCTCAATCAATGTTTTTACACAATAATTACAATCCCGAAAACATGAAATATAATCAACATGTGTTAAATGACTATAATCTGTATCTACATGATTTAATAATTTTATATTAAGTGTATTGTTAATCGTTTGAAAGTTATTAATTGTACCATTATTTACATTATGAATTTGTAATTTTGTAGTTAATTTATCTATTTGTTTTTGCATATTTGAATGCATTTTCTCAATTTGTTTATTTTTTTCCATCAATTGTTCGTTCAACAAACGCGCCAATTCTTTTAAATCTTCGTCTTCATTTTTTTTACATGTGTATTTAATATGACGATACATTCCCTGCTTATGTTTAAAATCTTTTTTACAATATTTGCATTGAAATGATGATTTTTGTGAAATAATATTATTTTTTGTACAATGATGACTTTTTGGTGACTTTGGGGTGACTTTATGGTGACTTTCGAATGCTTTTTTATGTTTATTTGTCTTCAAGTGTTTTAAAAAATTTCCTTTTACTTTTGCATCATAATTACAGCATTCACAATAATATTTACTCATTATATTAAAGATAATATTTTTTTTAAATTTTTTTAATTGTTACTTTTTTGTTACTTTTTTATTTTTTTTGTTACTTTTTTAAATAAAAAATAATTTTATTACCATCTAAAGTAATAAAATTCTTGTTACTTTTTATTACTTTACTTACGATAAAATTATAAAGTCACCATTTGTTACTTTTTAGTGATTTAAAATATAAAATATCCATTTTGAATATCATATCTTAAATCTGCTTTACTATAATCATCTAATTGTTCTATCACTTGATTTGGTGTGATAAATTCATTTTGTTGAATTAAAGATTGTATAATTAATACTCGTTTTTTTACTTTTAATCCACATTTTTGTTTATTAGGATTTTTTCCAATTTTCAATGGACTATTCATATAATTCTCCATTTTTTTATATATAGTATTAATTTCTTCTTGAGTTCTATAAAGAATTACATTTGTTTGTAATGAAAATATATTTTTAATATATTCTACAACTTTATCAATATTGTTCATATAAAACCATTCCTTTGATGATACAATACGACAATAACTAAATGTATGATGCAATGAAGTTTCAAGTTTATTCATCCATGATTTATTTTCTAATTTTACAAGAAGAAGAATTTTAAATTGTGAATTTAAAAATGATTGTTCACTTTGTAGTCCAAGAAATCTAGAATAATATTGATCGGTTTTTCCAATTTTAATAGCTCGTTCTAATATACCTCCAGGAAATTCATAATATCGACCATCTGTAATTATGTATACATATCCAGGAGATTCCATTTTGAAATAGTAAAATATAATTATATAAAATCAATTTTTAAAAAAAGTAACAAATTTTATTTTTGCAATAACAAAAAGTCGATGTAGCATTTTTTTTTACATCATTTATGATGCGTCTACTTTCATCAAAAATGGTGACTAAATGGTGACTAAATGGTGTTTTTTGGTGACTAAATGGTGACTTTTTTATTTTGTGTATTTTTTACAAAAATAAATATTTATTATTACGATTTACAGTAATAAATCTTTAATTTTTTACTGTAAAAAATAATTGTTAAAAATATTTTTTTTGTTACTTTTTGTTACTTTTTTATTTTTTAAAAAAATATAATAGTAAAATGTTACGATATAAATAAGAAATCTATTGTTACTTTTTTTGTTACTTTTACACCATAAAATATACAAATAGTCACCATTTTGTTACTTTTTTTTTGGGACAAGGGGGGGGGAGCAACCAAAAAATAATTTGAAAAAATTCTAGAAAAAAAGAAAAATATTTTGTAATTTTTGAATTTATAATTTTATAAAATAAAATCTAATATTTTGAATTTACATCAAATTAAATTTTTGTTTAATACTATCATTTATTTTAGTACCAATTGGCAGGGCAATATACTTACGACCATTTAAATCTGCGTCACCAGTTGCATGTAAAGTATAACTGTCTGTTTTACTTGTATTAGAATTATCTTGCGTAATACAATTTTGCCAACATCCTCCTCCATAATTCATTTGAGTAAGCATTGTTTTACTATAAACACGTGGTTTTTCCATAATTATTTTTTAGATAATTATGGAATAAAAAGACAAATCAATTTTATATCTATTTTATTATTACGAGAACAATTTATGGTAAGTGAACGTAAATGGTTAAAACGAATGATAAGTCATCATTCTACTGCTATAACAACATCAAAACAACTTATAAAAAAAAATAAAAAGAGTAAAATATTTCGTTTTATAAAAAATCTAATTTATAATCAAGAACAAGAAATAGAATATATGAAATCATTATTATAAATTACGTGTATTTATATAAATCTCGCGTATATTCATTTTTCATAGATGCGTAACTCAAATACCAACGATGATTATTGTTATCATAAATAGAGGATTGTTGTGATTTCCATTCTTCATGTGCTAAATTTCGTAATGAGTCAGAACGATCTATTGAAAGAGCATGAGTAAATTGTTTGTTGGTAAATCCAGGAGAAAGACCCATTGCAAGAAATGTTTTCGGAAATGGTGGAATAGAACTCATTGTTTATACTATAAATATATATAAAGTTAAATCAATTTTATGTATATATGATTTCATTGTATAAAAATATTGTAAAAAATCGTCAAATAAATATATCCTATGAAGATTATTATAAAATAAATCGTTATTATATTACATTATTATGCTATTGTATTAGTTCAATTATTTTAATATTGTTAAAAAATAATATTTATATTATTTTATTAATAAACGCGTGTCCTTTTTTAATATATTTATCATTAATAAAACGATGTAAAATATTATAATATGAAAATATATATTGTTAATGAACATGTCTTACATGAATAGATGTAGATTTAAAATAAATATCTAAATATTTTTCTAACGTTTCAATATGTTCAATTAATTCGTTTACATCAGAACCAATTGATAATGTTCCATGTTGTTTTAATCCAATCATTGTATATGGGTTATAAAGGTTGTTTAAACATGCTTCCGCAAGTTCTTCTGAACCAGCATTAAAAAAAGGAACATTCTTTCCTATTAGTCCCACATTCATTTCCGGAAAATATTGTTTTATTGTATTTAATTCAATATTATTTACATTTAATCCCATATATGCAATTGAATTTGGTGGATGAGCGTGAAGAATAAATGTATCATGTAGATAATTTTGTTTTTTTCGTTGTAAAAAATAATGCATATTTAATTCTTGTGATGGTTTGTACATTTTAGTATCATCAAACCAAGTTCGTTTATCATTAAAATTTACTTTAATTACTTGTTCTGGAGTTATAGTATTTTTTAAAACAGAACCAGCGCTAATATAAAAATAATCTTTATTTCTTGGTTTAAAACTAACATTTCCATCACGCAATGTTATATAATTTTTATTATATAACAATTTCATAGAATCAGCAATTTTTTGTTTTATATTCATTTATATGAATCCTATATACTATATTATACAAAATAAACGAAAAATTGAATTAAATAAAAACTATTATTTTGATATAAAAAAAATGACTTCATTTTCAAGTATTCTACAATATACTCCTTCTATTATTTCAAAAGAATTATGTCAATTTATGGGTATTTACTTATTTTGGACATTATCGCATATTGGTGCTTCAAATTTATATTCGAGATATTGCGCTAACTTATCATTATGGGGTTGGTTTTCAGGAGGATTAAATGCAATTACTCCTCATTGTAAAGCACTTTTATGGTTACAAAACGCAACATCATCAGGATTTTCATCTTGGTGGATAACAACAAGTACATGGTTAGTTACAAAAATAAATTGGATTACAGCAACACCAAAATAATTATAATATATAATTAAGTATTATAAAATATATATTAGTTTGTATTTTTGATTCACTTTGCAAAATAACAAAGACAAATACACTAATCTAACTCACATCTTAATTTTTTTAATTCATTTTTTTCAAATTTTAGTATTATATAATAACTACATGTAACATTTTCATATTATTTTTCATAATAATAATATATAGTAATGTGTAAAAAATTTAAATACAATACTATAAGATAATACACAGAATGAATCCTCGTTTGTTAGTAAAATCTAAAAATAATATAATACAAAATGTTAAAAAAAATAATAAAATAAATTATTTAGACTTAATGTCTATTCCATCCAGTAAAAATAAAGAAAAACCTATTTATATACCCAAATCTTTTTTGAATAATTTAGATAAAATAGGCGAACAAACCATATCTTATATGGAAAAAGTTAGTCAATATAAAAAAATATATGAATCACAATCTATTAAAAATAAACTTCCGTTTATAAATTTAACGATTGGTGGAGTATACAGAAAAACAAAACCACAAAAAGATTACCATACCAGTTCTAGAGGATATATTACTTATTTAAACGATAAAGATAAATATTATGTTTCTGAAATATTTAAAGAATTGGGTTGTGATATTGAACCAGACCAAGTTGCTATTTCACCCATGAGATCTAAACTCGCATTACAACATATATTTGGTTTATTTAAACCAAGTGTAATTGTTGCTCATAAACCTAACTATAAATCTACTATTGATGCAGCAGTCATACACTATGATCATAAAGCAGTAGAAGTAGATGTACGACAACGTTATTTGTCGTTATTTCAAGAAGTAAGACAACAAGCAAATCTTATTGAAAATCAAGATAAACCAATTATTCTTTTATTGGTGTGTCCACACAATCCAACAGCTATATCCATGAATGATGAAGAAGAAGAAGAACTTCACAAACTTATAAAAGATACTCCAAATCTCTCGGTGATTCATGATATTGCTTATCAGGGATATCATAAATATGATAGAGATGCGGGAAAACGGTATAGAGATTATGGAATGCCGCACAAAAATCAAATGTATATTGCAATATTATCTACCTCAAAATCGGTTTATGCAAGTGGACAACCTGCTTTTTGGTTTTCAGATAAAGAGACGTTTCCCTTTTTGGTAAACTATTATCAAAGAATGGCTACTGGACCTACAGCAACTTTTGTTAACGATTTACCATATTATTACGAAACATTAGATGATGAATATATTAGAAGCGTAGAAGAAAACCTTCAAATACCATTATTATCTTTTATAGAAAAGAATAAAAAGAAATGGGGATTAGATTTTTGGATTAAACCTGATGGTCCTCCATTTATAACATTAAATATAAAGGAAAAACTAAACCAACTAGAGATGAATGAAGATGAATTTAAGGAACTTTGTCTACGAATGGGATGTCCAATGTTAGTAAATGATGGATGTTTAAGAATCGCATTAACAGGTTTCGATAAAGAAGAACATAACACTATAGTAGAAGAGATAAAAGAAAGATTGGATTTTATATTTACATTAACAAAAGAAGATGAAATTATTAAAACATTTCATTCTCATTATATAGAATAATAATATTATTTATACTATTATTAATTATATTGACATTAGAAAATAATATCTTTTGTCTTTGAAATATTTAAGTTATATCAATAATTAATATATTTTATTTTTATCTTATTATAAATTATATGTCTGGATACGAAAAATCGGGTCCAAGTAGTCTTGGTGGTGGAGTTCCTGGAAAATTTGAAGTAGCAATGGGAAATACATTAAAAGGTGGTGAAGTCGCGATAAATAGACACAAATTAAGAAAAGCATTTAAAACAAATCGTATTGCAAAAGCGGGTAATATTCCATCTAGATGTGGTCCATTTAGAAGCGCGGGTCATTTAGGAGATCCATTAACTAGAAAATATGCAAGATGTGGTGGGTGTAATCAAGTAAATGATGTAAATTCTCGTGTGTTAAATCATAAAATGGCAGATGGCGTGTCAAACGAAAATTGTGATTTAGTTGTAAAAGGAGTAACTCCATTAGAAGTTCCATTAGCGAGCGGAAATGGGAAATTTGTATCAGATAGTTCTTCTTATACAACATTTAAACACCTAGAATCGATTAATCTTACTTATAATGATAAAACAGGAGGCGGTGACGATCATAATGGTTCATATAGTTTTTTAAATAATTTAAGAGGATAAATAAATTTATAAAATATAATTTTATTACTTTATTATAATAGATAAAGTAATAAAATGAAAAAAAAAATATCATATAAAAAAAAAAATAAAAATTCCATATTAGGAAAAAAAGATAAAAATAAATTAAAAAAGATAAAAGAGTATTTGCAAAAAAATAAAAAACAAGTTGGAGGGAACAATGAGAATGATAATAGTGGGGGGGTGACTAATAATAGTGGAGGTAATGGAACTAATAATAGTGAAGGTAATGGGGGTAATGGAGGTAATAACAATAACCCTATAAATAATCAAGACGCACAGGCAGCTGAAGCAGCTGCAGCAGATGCAAAAGATGCAGAACAAGTAGCAAAACGCGCTCAAGGATTGAAAGAAGAATGGAAAGAAGAATTATCAAAACCAAAAATTCAGTTATTATCGGAACTTGCATTATACGCAATGTATACTGTAGCAGGTGCATTTATTTATTATCCAAGTTTTTTAGTAAATTTTCCAAATGCAACATTAGAAAATATAATACCTACAGAAGGTGGATGTAAAACACTTTTAGGAGATGAATTATTATGTAAGCGAAAGATAAAGTGTTTTTTAAAAAAATGTTCTATTATAGAAGATCCTGATGGAGAACGATTATTTAGAGAAGATGCAAAAAGGACAAGAAAAAATAATGAAATGAAAAAAAGAATGATGAAAGGAGGTTCAAAAAAAAATAAAACATACAAGAAAAATAATTATTCATATATGAAACATATTCCAAAATCAGTTCAAAGACAGATTCGTAACAATTTAAAAAAAGAAATAAAACAATATATTCGTCTTTATAAGTCCGTGTTAAGAAATAAACCACAAAAAGGAGGAAGTGTAGCCGGATTACCTAAAGGCGCGGAAGGAGGATTATCTAAAGATATGGAAGGAGGATTACCTAAAGATATGAAAGGAGGATTACCTAAAGATATGGAAGGAGGATTATCTAAAGGTATGAAAGGAGGATTACCAGAAGATATGGAAGGAGAATTACCAGAAGGTATGGAAGAAATGAATAAAAACAAAAAAATGGCAGAAAAGGCTATGAAGATGGGAGTTAAAGTAGCAAACGCATTAAAGGTAGATATGGGAAAAGAAAATGTAGATCAAATAACATGTGCAAATAAAGGAAATAATATTTTGTGTGATCCAAATAAGAAAATAGATTATAATTCTGGTAAAGGTTCTAATTTTATGTCTTTATTTTTTGGTTCTACTCCAGAAGAGTATCAAATACGTGCAGCAGAAAAAATTATAAAATATCTACGAACATTATTAAAAGCAACAAAACGACCAGATCCACAAACTGGTGGAGGTAAAAAAAGAAAAAAAAGATATAAACAAAAATATTTTAAACAAAAAGGTGGAGCAGGAGAAAATAATACTTCAGTTAAAGTGAATTCATCTGTAAATAATTTATTAAATTATTTAACAAATAAATATGAAAATAAACCTAACGATAATCAAGGTAATAATTTAAATAATTATATAAAAAATAAATACAATAGTAATGGACCTAAAGAACAAGGAGGAAATCAAGGAAATCAAGCAAATGCAGGAAAATTAAAAAATATGCTTGGTAGTTCATTACAATTAAGACTTGGTGAAAGTACTCCAGATACAGGTTCAGTTGATCATGAATTATTAGAAGAATTTATGCGTGAATATTTTGATGCAGATAGTATTTTTAAAACACTGATTTCTTATAAAATGTTAGAAAGACTATTTAATATTGATGAAAAGGAAATAAAAGAATATAATACAAGTAATGAGATATTTGGCGTTGATGTAACATTTCCCTGGACGGCAAAGGAACCGTTTATGACTCCAAATGATAGACGTAAATGTTTATTGACTCATTTAACAAAAACTGATTTAGGAGATAATTATGAATCAAATGATTTATATGAAAAATGTTTTATTTGTAAAAATTGTACGCTTGCAAATACATCTTTTCAAGTATGGGAACGTTTATTTTCTACTTTATTTCAAGATGGTAAAAGTCAATTAAGAAAAGTAGCAAATGATTTATATCAAATTTTAAAAACATCATTTCGTTTTAAAATCCCAAAAGTAAAACAATATTATTTATTAAATTTATTTGCGATGAATTTAATTCACTCAAATTTAGATATTAATACATTAACTGTTGAATATCAAGGTAAGGCAGTAAAAGATTTAATATTAGGAATACCTTATATCGATAAACCTGATTTTGAACCAGATGGACCAATTAGGGAAAAATTAAGAGAAATATTTGTAATTATGCAAGTTTTAGATATTGAAACTCTTTTATATAAAATAACATATAATATGATGTATAAAAAGGTATTTAGTGCATATGATCGTGAAGAACGATTGCATTATATAAAAAAAAGAATATTAGAAAGATTTAGATTATTTGTTGGAAAAGAAAAATTATTTGAAATTACAGATAATGAAATTAATATTGATCAATTAGAAACATATACTTTATTTGGTTCAAGTGAATCATTAAAAATTTTTGAAAAAAATATTGAACAACAAGAAAAATCAAAAATAGATAATTTAATAAATGATACATTACAAAATGAACCTTATACTAATTTATTTAATTCATTATTGAATGTAGAAACTTTTGATAATCCTTCTATTTATACTTCAAATGATGTTAAATCTATTATTGAAAAATTAAATACCATTGAATTTTTAGAGAAAGATCCAGCAAATAATAATTAAAATTTTAAATAGTTTAATTTACAATTTTTCTTGTCAAAATAAGGATAATTTGGACTTGTTGGATCTTGCATAAAATTACTAATATCTTCAATAACTTTAGACGTAGACAAATCATATTCTCTCCAACCTTGTATATTATTTGTAATTTCTGTTGCGTTTACACTAGGATCACTATATGAGTATTTTAATGAAATATATAAACTTTCACCTGATGCATCATTAAAATTAGGTGAAAAGTCTTTAATGCAATTACCATTGAATCCTTCGTAATTTTGATATAATTTATAAAATTCAAAAATAAAAACAAGAACTAATATTATGATTAAAAAATTCATTATAATATATATAGATATTATAATGAATTTTACATGGAAAGGTACATCCACAAATAGTATAATTCCTACAAACTCTCGTCCATATACAAATAATGATCCAAATTTAAAAACATTACCACGTACAAGTTTTAAAGCAAATCCAATAAAACATTGGAGAAAACAAGTACAACCAGTATATTCAACAAAATCATCTAATAAAGTTTCATTTAATCAACTTGATGCTCCTTCAAGTGTAATATATACAGGTAAAACTACTTCTGATTGTGAAGAATATAATATGCAGTTATTAAAAGATAATGTAAATATGTTAAACACTTGTAATGGAATGAAATATGTAGATAATAATAGCATAAAGTGTATTGGTGGTTCAAATCATATTAAAAGGTCTGGTTCTACTTCTGTTAATGTAAATTATTATCAAACACATAGTAAATATTTACAAGCAAAATGCAGAACACATTCGCAAAATAGTACTTTAGGTGAAAAAAATACAAATGGAACATATAAATCAACCACTTGTAAATCAAATAAGTGTAATAAACCAATTATATATAAACCATCAAATAACAATTTTTCTACACAAGGTTCTGTAAGTTCTTCTGCATACTTATTAAGAAAAAAAAATAATACAATTACAAATAATTCAGCAAGTTTAAAGACTGCTTACGGTAATACTTATGTAAAAGGAATTTCATATTATCCTGGAACAACTGGATATGAGATAAAATATATTAAAGGTAATGATAATTTAATACCTTGTAATAAAAAATGTTATTAAATAATTATAAAATTGTATTATCATTATATAATGAACATTCGTTTGTGGGTAATCATTATATGCGCAGTTATTATTTACAATATTTATTATGATACAAATATACTCAAACAATTTAACAAATATAAAAAATATTATAAAATTGGATTGGTAATTATATTTGGTTTAGGAGTTTTAAAAATATTTGGCACAACTTCAAAATTAAGTTATGAAAATATGAATACAATTAATCAATTTATTAAAATTTTACCTATGGATAAAAATTCAAAAGATTTGATTACTCCATTATTTAATAATTATACAAATGATAATATTCCATTACGTTCTATTCAAACTTTACATCAATCTGGTGGAAAAACTACAAAAAGGTGTGTAAGTGAAACTAAGAAAAAATATGTAGCATCTTTACAAAATTGGAAGTGTAATAAATGTCAAAAACAATTATCTGCTTGGTACGAAGTTGATCATAAAATGCGATTAGAAAGAGGCGGAACAAATCAATTGGATAATTTAGAAGCACTGTGTCGTGAATGCCATGGTGAAAAAACAGCAATGGAAAATTTATAGATATTTTTAGATAAATATAATATGATACTTTTATAAGTATGTCTTCTAAAACAGACGTTTCTAATTTTTTTAAAAAAAAAAAGAATGCTGTTTTAACATCAGTTATTCTTCCAGTAGCAGATACAATAAGTGATATTCGAGAAGATTATATTCAATACGTTCATGGAATATTATTAACAATATATATTATTCTTTTATTTATTTGTGTTTTATTTAATCCTTATAATATTACTACAACAATTCCAATAACACTTACAATATGTAGTATAGTTATAATAGTAGTATTAAGTTTATTACTTTCATCAGAAGTAGAAAAGGACAATTATAATGTACAAATATTAAAAGAATATAAAATACAAATCTTATATGGTATTGTATATTTATTTTTCTTTTTTTTACTCTTTTGTTTGATATATTATATAACTAAAAAAATACTATTATATAGTTCAGGAAATTCAATATTTCTTGTAGCTATATTTCTAATATTATCAGTAAGTTTATTATATTCTATAAATAAAAATTTTGTAACATCTGTAAAAACATTAAATCGTTTTGGCATTATAAAAGATATTATATTTGTAATCCCATGTTTAATTGTAGACACATATGAATTTATTACAAATGATTTTAAAAGCGCACCTTCATCTACAGTATTTATAATTTTGATTATGACATTTATTATTATAATGTTTATAATTATTCCATATATACAAAATATAAAGATTAGAAATAAAGATTATATTTTATTATTAGAAAAACCTAATGAATTAAATGAACAAGTTTTATATATTAGTCAAGATGAATTAAAAAAAAAGAAAATTAATAATAAACCATATGTTGAAAGAAAACTAATTCAACAAACTGAAATTTTAAAAAACAAATTAAATGAATATAAAAATAGTAGTTTGGGAGAATTAAATACATATAACGCATTAGAAAATAGAAAAATATATGATACCACTGGAAATAAATATACACTGATTAAAGATCTAACAGAATGCGCTGGTAAAAATATAAGTTGTAAAGATAATTACGTTACATGTAGTGATACTGAAAATCCAAATAAAAAAACAATTGTAACAAATGCGTATGGAATGTATGAAACATGTAATACAGATGGACTAATATATAGTAGTTTATTTGAAGATAGAAATGAAGAATTAAAAATGTACACTGATATATCTAAAACAAATTTAACTACGTTAAAAGATTATTGTAGTAGCAATTTAGGTTCTCAGCAATTTAAAATAGACTGTGTTAATTTTAAAGATAATTCAAATTCAATTATTGATATAAACGGTAGTACATTTATTCAATCAAATTCTGGAGAATTATTAACACAAAATGTATTAACATGTAATGATTTGTTCGAAGATCAAGATAGCGAAATTAAATATACATTAATTCATGGATATAATGATATTTGTGATAATGAAATCGCATTAAATTGTAAATCAGGTATAAAAGGTGGAGGAGTTGAATTAAACTGTAAAAATGTAAAAGAATCATTTATTTCTACTTATAATCCAAGAATACATAGATTAGATAAAAATATAAATAATATTAATTTTATAAATACACTTAGTCCAAAAGAAAATAAAATAATAGAAAATGCAATAAAAAATGATAATAATAATTTATCAAATAAAATGAAACAAATTACAAATCCAGATGATATGAAGCAAATATATTTAGAATACTTATCAAATAATCAATCATATTCAAGTGTAATTTCAAGTATAAATCAAATGAATCAAGGAGCAACAGATTATCTATATCAAGAATCAAGTAATTTAGTAGATATGATAAATCGTAAGAATAATGTGTTTGATTATAATTATCATTATGGATTATCATTTTGGATATATTTTGATTCTGAAATATTAAAGGATTCTGGTGATGAAAGAGAAGGACTTATTTTAAATTATGCGTATACACCAATTATATATTATGATTATAAAATTCAAGAATTGATAATAGAAATAAATAAATGTGATAAAAAAATAACTGGACAGAAGTCTGATATCGTTTGTGAAGAGCGTAAAATGATTTATAAAACAAGTGATATATTATTTCAAAGATGGAATCATTTTGTTATAAATTATAATTATGGAACCTTAGATATATTTATAAATAATAATTTAGTAGCAACACAAAAGAATGTATCACCATATATACAATCTAATAATAATTCAATACAATTTGGAAGTAATCAAAATACATTAAAAAACTGTGGAATATGTAATATTAGGTATTATAATATTCCATTAAACTTAACACAAATTAGAAATATTTATGGAAATAAAGACAACCCATGTAAATAAAATGTTATGAAATACTATATAAGGATTTATGCAACTTTCATTTTTAATTCGTTTGGTTCTATTATTTTTATTAGTCATTTGTGTTTATTTAGTATTTACAAATAATGTACAAGGTAGAATGAAATTAATTGTTATTGTATTTTGTGTTGTAATTGGTTTATATTTATATTCGAAGTTAAAATTATTTAAGGATTATAATGAGTATTACCCAACTCCCGAAAGTGCAAAAGAAGAATATACAATAAATAAAGATCTTTTAAAAAAAAGTGATGGACAATTTACAATAAGTGTTTGGGTATTTATAGATGACTGGAATTATAAATATGGAGAGAAAAAGGTAATTTTAAAAAAAGCAGTTCCATCTAGTAAAGGAGAAATGAATTTACCATCAATTGAAATGGATGCATACAAAAATGATTTAATTATTAAATTAGATACATATTCAGAGGATGGTGGAGGCGGTGGTGGCGGTGGCGGCGGTGGCGGCGGTGGCGGTGGCGGCGGTGGCGGTGGCGGCGGCGGTGGCGGTGGAGGCGGTGGCGGTGATGATGATGACGATGACGATGATGAAACAAAATGTCATAAAAAGAATAATTATGAAAA
>MDTG01022520.1_pt1 | contig 22509 bp, 23 predicted proteins | sample 811421 | NCBI WGS metagenome assembly MDTG01 (sample SAMN05326645, study PRJNA326480) | marine metagenome | isolation source: seawater | place: Pacific Ocean: South East | collected 2011
CAAAGCGGACCCCGAGCCTCGGGGGGCTCGGGCGAACCGAACGCGCGCGGGGCTTGCATGATGCGATTACGTGCAACCCGGCGCGGCTGTCGCTGCTTCGGGGCGCGAACGTCCTGCTGGTTGACGATATGCTGACCAGCGGTGCGACGAGCAACGCCTGTATCCACGCGCTCGGCTTGGCGGGAGTTCGCCGGGTGCACGTTGCCTGCTTCTCGCAAGTTGGCGAGGGGCACCGGGGCGATGGATAAGAGACAAAAGCAAAACGCCCGGGCACTATGTCCCGGGCGTTCGCGTGACGATATCGCTGGAACTGTCGCGCCAGCCCCCCAGCAGGCGCGCCTGTTCCAAACCCTCATGAACACGATGCCCCTGATAGTTCAGTGTGGCACCGAGCCCCCCCATTCCCTGGCCGGAATGGCAGGCGGCCCGTCAAACCGCGGTACATTCATCTCAAAGAAAGGTTGCGAGGCAAACAGCGATGTCAGCTATTGTTAGTTTTTGCCGCAGGGATGTGTTTATCTTGCAACAAATGCGTACAGGGAGTGCAACCTACTGTGCGATTGCGAAAGGATAAGAGCCATTTCCACCCAAGAAGCAGAACGCGAAAGCGGCAGCAACTTCATGCCGAAATTCGACGCAGCGGGACTGCTGAGCGCCGTGGTACAGCACGCCGAGACCGGCGAGATCCTGATGCTGGCATTCATGGACGAGCAGGCGCTGGATGCCACGCGCAAGACCGGCATCGCCCACTTCTATTCCCGTAGCCGGGGCAAGCTGTGGATGAAGGGAGAGACTTCGGGCAATGTGCTCAATGTCGAGGCAATCCTTGTGGATTGCGACCAGGATGCACTTGTGCTGAAGGCAATGCCCGCCGGTCCGGCGTGCCATACCGGCGCGCGCAGCTGCTTCTATCGCAAGCTGGCAGGTGACAGGCTCGAACGGGTTGGAGAAGTTTGATGAGCGGATGGTCCGCACCCACGCAAGATACGCTTTTTGTGCTGAATGACGTCCTGAAAATTACCGAAAGCGACCTTCCCGGCTACGACCAGCTGGACGAGGACATCGTGCAGGCCGTGGTGGAAGGCATGGGCAAGTTCTGCGGCGAGGTGCTGGCGCCGCTCAACCCCGTTTCCGATGCACAAGGCTGCACCCGGCACGAAGACGGCAGCGTGTCCACGCCGGAGGGATTCCGGGAAGCCTACGCACAGCTGATCGAATCGGGCTGGAACACCATCGCCATGCCGGAGGAATTCGGCGGACAGGGCATGGGCCACGTGCTGGGCACGGTTTTCGAGGAATACATGAATTCGGCCTGCGCCAGCTTCATGATGTATCCCGGGATCGTCGGCGGTGCGACATCGACGATTATTTCGGCAGGTAGCGACGCGTTGAAGGAAGCCTACGTCGAAAAGATCGTAAGCGGCGAGTATCTGGCCACGATGGCGCTGACCGAGGGGCACGCGGGGACTGATCTCGGCCTGATGCGCACAAAGGCGCAACCCCAGGACGACGGCTCATTTGCGATCACGGGCGAGAAAATCTTCATTTCGGGCGGCGAGCACGACCTGACGGAGAAGATCGTGCACCTCGTTCTGGCGAAGCTGCCCGATGCACCTGCCGGTTCTCGCGGAATTTCGCTGTTCCTCGTGCCGAAAATTCTCCCTGATGGCACCCGAAATGCCGTTTCCTGCGCATCCATCGAGCACAAGATGGGCCTGAATGGCAGCGCTACCTGCGTCATGAACTTCGATGGCGCGACGGGTTGGCTGCTCGGCAAGGAACACGGCGGGCTGGCGGCCATGTTCATCATGATGAACGCCGCGCGTCTTGCTGTCGGCGTGCAGGGTCTCGCCCACGCCGAACACTCGTACCAGCGCGCCGCCGCCTACGCGCTGGAACGCAAGCAGGGACGCGGAATGGGCGAGCGGCCCGATCCTTCGGCTGCGGCGGATTCGCTGCTGGTTCACCCCGATGTGCGCCGGATGCTGATGGATGCCCGCGCCTTTGCCGAAGGGTTCCGGGCGCTGGTGCTGTGGACCGCGATGGAGATAGACCGCGCCCACGCTGGGGATAGGGAGGCAGATGCGCTGGTTTCCTTCCTCACCCCGGTCATCAAGGCCTACGGCAGCGACCGCGGGTTCGAGACGGCCGTGGATATGCAGCAGGTCCTTGGCGGCCACGGATACGTCAAGGAATGGGGCATGGAGCAGATCGTGCGCGATGCCCGCATTGCCATGATCTACGAAGGTGCCAACGGTGTGCAGGCGTTGGACCTGGCCGGGCGCAAGCTGGCGAAGGACGGCGGCGCGGTCGCCATGCGCTTCGCAGCCTTGGTGGAAGCAGACCTGAAGGACGCGCCGGAATGGATCGCCGAGCCAATGGCGCGGGCGCTTGGTGACACGCGTGAGGCCGCAGGGTGGATGCTGGAAAACGCAGGCGAAGACCCGAACACGCTCGGTGCGGCGTCCTACGCCTTTCTCGAGATGATCGGGGTGGTGGCGATCGGCTGGATGTGGGTTCGCATGGTGGCTGCTGTGGAAGCGCGCGATGATGGATTCGCCGAGGCCAAGCGCATTACCGCGCGTCATTATGCCCAGTCGACCCTGCCGCTCACCTCAGCCCTCCGCGCAAAGATAGAGGGCGGGGCGCAAAACCTGATGGCATTGCCCGAGGACGCTTTCCTGCGGGCCTAGTCTTCCAGCACCTCGTCGAACAGCGAGAGCATCGCGGCCCAGCTTTGCCTGTCCGCGCTGGCATCGTAATCGGTGGCGGGATTGTCGTTCGGGGCAGGGTTTGTGAAGCCGTGCTTCACGCCCGCGTAGGAGTGGAAATGCCAGTCGGCACCGGCATGGTCCATTTCCTCCCAGAACTTCAGCACCTGCTGGCGCGGCACCATTGGGTCCGCATCGCCGTGGCAGACGAGGATGCGGGCAGAGACCTTGCCGGGTTCGGCTGGCATGTCTGTATTCAGCAGCCCGTGGAAACTTACGACGGCTTCCACCGGAGCGCCTTCGCGCGCAAGTTCAAGCGCGGCCTGTCCGCCCATGCAGAAACCGATGATCAGGACGGGGAGATCACTAGCGCCCTTGAGGGACACGAGCGCCCTAAGAGAAACCCGTAACCGTTGGCGATATTGTTCCGGGGTTTCCCGAATCTCACCGGCGCAAAGACGTGCATCGTCGAAGCTTGACGGCGTCTTGCCATAGAAGTCGGCGATCATGTCGAGGTAGCCCGCTTCGGCCAGTTCCCACGCTTTCGCCTCCACGGCAGGGGTGGGGTTCATGATCGTGGGGAACACCAGCACGGCTGCGCGGGGCTGGCCTTCGGGACGTGCGACGTGGCCGTTAAGGCTCGTCCCCGCGTCCTCGTAGGTGACAGGCTCGAAGGCGCTCATTCGCCCGGCCAGAAATCGGGGACGGAGAAGTAACGCTCGCCGGTATCGTAATTGAAGCCGAGCACGCGCGTGCCAGCGTCAAGTTCGGCAAGCTTGCTCCTGATCGCGGCGAGCGTCGCGCCGGAACTGATGCCGACCAGCAGCCCCTCTTCCCGCGCACAACGGCGGGCCATTTCCTTGGCTTCTTCGGCATCGACCTTGATCGCACCGTCGATCGCGTTGGTGTGAAGGTTGCCGGGGATGAAGCCCGCGCCGATGCCCTGGATGGGGTGCGGGCCGGGCTGGCCGCCGGAGATGACCGGCGAGAGTTCGGGCTCGACGGCGAAAGCCTTCATCGAGGGCCATTCCTTCTTCAGCGCCTCGGCACATCCTGTCAGGTGGCCGCCGGTGCCGACGCCGGTAATCATGTAATCGATCGGCGCATCCTTGAAGTCGGCGAGGATTTCCGCGGACGTCGTGCGTGCATGAATCTCGACGTTGGAAGGGTTCTCGAACTGCTGCGGCATCCAGGCATTCTCGGTCTCGCCGACCAGTTCTGCCGCCCGCTCCAGCGCACCCTTCATGCCCTTTTCCTTGGGCGTCAGATCGAAGCTGGCACCATAGGCCAGCATCAGGCGACGACGTTCGATGCTCATGCTTTCTGGCATCACGAGGACAAGCTTGTAGCCCTTCACCGCGGCCACCATCGCAAGACCGATGCCGGTGTTGCCGCTGGTCGGTTCGATGATGGTGCCGCCCGGCTTCAGCGCGCCGCTCTTCTCTGCATCCTCGACCATGGCAAGTGCGATGCGATCCTTGATCGATCCGCCGGGGTTCGCGCGCTCGCTCTTCACCCAGACCTCGTGATCGGGGAACAGGCGCGAAAGGCGGATGTGCGGGGTGTTGCCGATGGATTGCAGGACATTGTCGAACTTCATGGGTTCAGGCTCCCTTGTCTGTCTGTTTGCCGGGCATTGTGCCTTCCGGCGCGTCTTCTGTCTCTACCAATTCTTCAGGCGGGTCGAAGGTCCGGGTGGTGCGTAATACGGGGAAGAGCACGGCCCACAGGCCCACAGTAAGAATCGCACCCACGCCGCCCAATGCCACGGCAGCCACGGGGCCAATCAGGAAAGCCAGGCTGCCGGAGAAGAAATCGCCGAACTCGTTCGAGGCGCTGATCGTGAGCTGTGAGACGGCCGAGACGCGGCCGCGCTTCTCGTCCGGCGTGTGCAACTGGATAAGCGACTGACGGATATAGACGCTGAACATGTCTGCGCAGCCCACGATGAACAGCATCGCCAGGCTCAGCACCATGGAAGTGGAGAAGGCGAACACCACGGTCGCGCCGCCGAACGCCGCCACGGCCATCAGCATCAACGGGCCGACGTTGTTCTTCAGCGGGCGGAACGAGAACCACAGGGCGGTAAGTGCCGCACCGATGGCAGGCGCCATGGCGAGCTGACTGAGTCCCGTTGCCCCCACTTGCAAGATATCTCTCGCATAGACCGGGAACAGCGCCGTGGCGCCGGCGAGGAACACGGCGAACAGGTCCAGCGTGATCGACCCCAGCACCATCTTGTTGCGCCAGACATAGACCATGCCTTCGCGGATCTGCTGGATGGGCCGGGCCGGGCCTCGCGGCTTCTGCTTCGGCAGATCGCCGATGAAGGACAGGCAGATCGCCGCGACGAGGAACAGGACTGCTCCTGCGGCATAGGGCAAAGCCGGCTCGATCTCGTAGAACACACCGCCCACTGCAGGGCCAACGATCATGCCAACTTGCCACGAGATGGAAGACAACGCGATGGCGCTGGGCAGGATGGACTTCGGAACGAGGTTGGGAGCAAGCGCCGAAAGCGCCGGCCCGGCAAATGCGCGGACGACGCCAAGAACCACGGCTACGGCGTAGAGCACCCACAGGCTCATCGCCTCGTTCCAGGTGAAGGCCGCCAGCACGACGGCGCATAAAAGCTGCAACAGCGCGGTAAGACGGCCGAGGTTACGCCTGTCGAAACGGTCTGCTGCCAGACCGGAGAACGGCGTCAGCAGGAACAGCGGTACGAATTGCAGCAAGCCGATCAGGGCGAGCTGGCCCGATGCCTCGCCCACGCTCATCCCGCCGTCGCGGCCAAGGTTGTAGGTCTGCCACCCGATGATCAGCATCATCGCGTATTGGGCAAGGGTGGTGGAAAGGCGCGCGAACCAGAAGGCGCGGAAATTGGCGATGCGGAAAGGAGAAGTTTCGGAACTCACCCGCGCGCCATGGCAGCGCCGCCAGCGCTTGCCAAGTCAATCGAAGTTGGGACGGCTAAAGCTTCAGCCGATGCGCCTCAGCTCCGGCGGCGGAGCGCGGGGTTGGGCTGCATTTCCGCGATCATCGTCTCGAAGGAATCGAAGCGGATGATGCGTTCGAACTGGAAACCGGCGCGGTCGTCGGTGATCCAGATGCAGTAGGCCTCGATCCGGCCAACGCTGGGCAGGCGGATAATCATGCGATCGCCGCGGTTGATGCCGTCGACCTTGTCGACCATGAAGCCGTGCGCTGAAATGTTGGAAATGTGCAGCGTCATGTCGCCATGCTGCAAGTGCTCCGCGATGACCGAATAGTCCACCGGATGCCGCGTCGAACGCCGCATATCGGTGACTGAGAGCTGTGCGCCGCCTGCCATGACCTGTTATTTCCTTTCAAGCGATTGACCCGCCGAAGGTAATGCCAGGAAATGGTGGACTTTTCGTAAAGCTACCCGCGCTTGAGGACCGCGTGCTTCTTCTTGCCGAGGCTCAGTCGGGCTTCGCTGCCTTCTGTGAGTTCGATAAGGAAACCCGGATCGGACACCGTGTCGTCCTCCAGCTTCACTGCACCCTCGGCCACCTTGCGCTTCGCCTCGCCATTGGACTGGGTGAAGCCCAGCTCGGTTAACGCGGCACCTACGCGAATGCCTTCGAATGGCACGATGAGCGTGGGGAGGTCTTCTCCACGCCCACCGCCGGCGAAGGTCTGCTCTGCCGTGGCACGGGCCGATGCGGCGGCTTCCTCGCCGCGCACCAACTTCGTGACTTCGTCGGCCAGCACGATCTTGGCGGCGTTGATCTCGCTGCCTTCGAGCGCTTCCAAGCGAGCGATTTCATCCAGCGGCAGGTCCGTAAACAGCTTCAGGAAGCGGCCCACGTCGCGGTCGTCCGTGTTGCGCCAGAATTGCCAGAAATCGTAAGCAGGCAACTGGTCCTCGTTGAGCCACACCGCCCCGGAGGCCGTCTTGCCCATCTTGCCGCCATCGGCGGTGGTGAGCAGCGGCGTGGTCAGCCCAAACAATTCGGTCGCGTCCATCCGACGACCAAGTTCCATCCCGTTGACGATGTTGCCCCACTGGTCGCTGCCGCCCATCTGCAGGCGCACGCCCATTTCCTGCGCCAGGTGCCGGAAGTCGTAGCCCTGCAGGATCATGTAATTGAATTCGAGGAAGGTCATCGGCTGCTCGCGATCAAGACGCAACTTCACCGAATCGAACGTCAGCATCCGGTTGATGGTGAAATGGGTGCCGACCTTGCGCAGCATCTCGATGTAGCCGATCCCGCCAAGCCAGTCGTAATTGTCGACCATCACCGCGTCGGTTGGCCCGTCTCCGAACGTCAGGATCTTCTCGAAGACAGTACGGATCGAGGCGATGTTGCTGGCAATGTCTTCTTCCGACAGCATCTTTCGGCTCTCGTCCCGCCCGGTGGGGTCGCCGATGCGCGTGGTCGCGCCGCCCATCAGCACAATCGGCTTGTGCCCGGTCTGTTGCAGACGACGCAGCATCATGATCTGCACGAGCGAGCCGACATGCAGCGAGGGGGCGGTCGCGTCGAAACCGATATATCCCGGAACGGTCTGCCGCACAGCTAGGGCATCCAGTCCCGCAGCGTCGGTGACCTGATGGACATAACCGCGCTCATTGAGCACTTGCAAAAGTTCGGAGTCGTAAGTCGTCATTTCGGGGGATTTGGCGTCTTTATTTGTTGAGGACGGGGGCGCGTAGCACGGGGACACTTGCTTGCAAACGCATGATCTGGTCGCACATGCCGCACATCCACCGCTGGCCGTACGCCGGGTGGAGGCGCGAATTCTTTCACTTACCGATAACTGGGTGCGCGTCCGCTGGCGCATCGATGGCCCGCAAAAGCTGGTCCTGCCGCAGTTTGCAGGCAGGGGCAGGGCGGACGAGCTCTGGAAAACCACCTGTTTCGAACTCTTCATGATGGAGAAGGACGGCACGCCGTCTTATTCCGAATTCAACCTGTCCCCGTCGGAACGCTGGGCCGCCTATGATTTCAGCGACTATCGCGAGGGCATGACCGAACGGCCATTTCCGCGCGAACCCGATTGCGTGATGCGCATGGGCACGGCCATGGCCATTTTCGATGCCTCGCTGCCACGCTCGCAGATGCCGGAGCCGCCTGCTGCGATCGGCCTGTCCGCGGTGATCGAGGAAGAGGGCGGCGTGAAGAGCTACTGGGCCATCTCCCATCACGGGGATGAGCCCGATTTTCACGATCCTGCTTGCTTCGAGGGCGCACTTGCGCGAACCCGCGCTGCATGAAATTCGGAATAGACCGGCTGCTGGCCGAACCTGAACTGCTGAAACCGCTCAAGGGAAGACGGGTGGCGCTTGTCGCGCACCCCGCTTCCGTCACGGCAGACCTGACGCACAGCCTTGATGCGCTGATCGGTGCGGGCGTGAATGTCACCAGTGCATTCGGCCCGCAGCACGGGCTTAAGGGCGACAAGCAGGACAACATGGTGGAAACCGCCGACGAGACGGATCCGGTCTATGGCATCCCTGTCTTCAGCCTCTATGGCGAGGTTCGGCGACCGACCGGCCAGATGATGGCGAGCGCGGACGTGTTCCTGTTCGACCTGCAGGACCTGGGCTGCCGTATCTACACCTTCGTCACCACGCTGCTCTACCTGCTGGAAGAGGCGGCGAAGCACGGCAAGACGGTGTGGGTTCTCGACCGGCCCAATCCGGCAGGACGTCCCGTGGAGGGCACTCTCCTGCGACCGGGCTACGAAAGCTTCGTAGGCGCGGCCCCCATGCCGATGCGCCACGGTCTGACCATGGGCGAGATGGGGCACTGGTTCATCCGCCACTTCGGCCTCGATGTGGATTACCGGGTCATCACCATGCACGACTGGCTTCCCGAAGCTCCCGGCCACGGCTGGCCGCAGAGCCGCGTCTGGATCAATCCCAGCCCCAATGCCGCCAGTCTCAACATGGCCCGCGCCTATGCCGGCACGGTGATGATCGAGGGTGCGACGCTATCCGAGGGAAGGGGCACCACGCGTCCGCTGGAAGTTCTGTTCGGCGCACCCGATGTGGAGGCAAAGCGCGTCCTTGCGGAAATGGAGCACCTCGCCCCTGAATGGCTGGCGGGTTGCGCATTGCGGGACTGCTGGTTCGAGCCGACCTTTCACAAGCACGTCGGCAAGCTGTGCAACGCGCTGATGATCCATGCCGAAGGGGCATTCTACGATCACGCCGCCTTCCGCCCGTGGCGGTTGCAGGCGCTCGCCTTCAAGGCGATCCGCAACCTCTACCCCGATTACCAGATCTGGCGGGGCAAGGATTTCAAATACGAATACACCGAGGACGTCCTCGCAATCGACGTGATCAACGGCGGGCCGTCATTGCGCGAATGGGTCGACGATGCAGGTGCAAGCCCTGCCGATCTCGAAGCGCTGGCGGCACCCGACGAAGCGGCATGGCGCGAAGAGGTGGAGCCGTTGCTGCTTTACTGAGCCGGTTGCAGCGATACCGGCTGGCGCTCGTCGTTTTCCGGCGGACGCATCAGGGTTCCGTCGGCCAAGACCAGAAGCCCGCAGCCGTTCACCTGATAATCCACCGCGCGGATCGGTTGCAGCGTGTCCGGCCGTGCGGGATCGCGGAACAACTGCGCTTCGGCTTCAGCTCCCGAAATGACCAGCGGATCGTCCTCGCACGCATAGTCGGCATCGGGATCGACGACCGGTGTCTGCACGGCGTCCCGCGATGCATCGGGCGGAGAGATCACACCGGGCGCGACCGGCTCGTCCCGCGTCGTGGCGCCGATCGTCGCAAGCGCGATAAGGGGAAGAAATACCTTCATTTCCGTTTCTCCTTTGACGCGCATCATATCATTGCGCGATAGCTTCTCCAAACAAGAGCAAAGCTCACCAGGGAGAGACCATTGCTGACACTCTACAGTTTCGGGCCGGGCGCGAATTCACTGAAGCCGACATTGGCGCTTTACGAAAAAGGCATGGAATTCAACCATCGCCTGCTGAATCCGGCCAAGTTCGAACATCACGAGGACTGGTTCAAGGCGATCAACCCGCGCGGCCAGGTGCCGGCCCTTGAGGACGAAGGCCGGATCATCACCGAAAGCACGGTGATCTGCGAATACCTGGAAGACGCGCACCCTACCGAATTGAAACTGCGCCCGGAAAGCCATCACGACACAGCGCAGATGCGCGTTTGGACCAAGTGGGTGGACGAATATTTCTGCTGGTGCGTATCCACCATCGGTTGGCACCGGCACGTCAGCAAGATGGTGAAGGATCTGTCGGACGAGGAGTTCGAGAAGGTCGTCGCCCGCATCCCGGTGCCGGAGCAGCAAGTCAAGTGGCGGCGCGCACGCGAAGGTTTCTCGCAGGACATGCTCGACGAGGAAATGCGCAAGATCGCCGTGAGCGTAAAGCGGCTGGACGATCACCTGCGCGACAACGAATGGTTGGCGGGCGGCGTCTATTCACTCGCCGACATCTGCAACTTCGCCATTGCCAACGGAATGCAGCACGGTTTTTCCGAACTGGTGAACACCGACGATACGCCGGGGCTGGTGCGCTGGATCGAGCAGATCAACGATCGGCCCGCAGCAAAGGCGATGTTCGCCGCCGTCCCTCGCGAGTTCTAGGCCAGGCTAACCCTGCTTTCGGGTAAGCGTGCGCATCGCATCGTCGAGCCCGTCCAGCGTCAGCGGAAACATGCGATCACCCATGATCTGCCGGATCATCTGGGTGGACTGCGTGTATTGCCATGCGCGCTGAGGGTTGGGGTTCAGCCAGGCGACGGCGGGGTAGGTATCCACCACCCGTTGCAACCAGACTTCTCCTGCCTCCTCGTTCATGTGCTCGACCGAGCCGCCCGGCCAGGCGATCTCGTATGGGCTCATGGCAGCATCGCCAACGAACACGATCTTGTAGTCGTGGCCATACTTGTGAAGGATATCCCAGGTCGGGATACGCTCGCTCCAGCGGCGCGAATTGTCCTTCCACACGCTCTCGTAGAGGCAGTTGTGGAAGTAGAAGAACTCCATGTTCTTGAATTCGCTGGTCGCCGCGCTGAACAGTTCCTCGGTCGCCTTCACGTGATCGTCCATCGAGCCTCCGATGTCGAGGAACAGCAGCAGCTTCACCGCATTGTGCCGCTCGGGGCGCATGCGGATATCGAGCCAGCCCTGCTTCGCCGTGCCGCGAATAGTGGCGTCGAGATCGAACTCGTCCGCCGCCCCCTCTCGCGCAAACCGTCGCAGACGACGAAGCGCCACCTTGATGTTGCGGGTGCCCAGTTCCTTGCTGGAATCGAGATTGGCGAATTCGCGTTTTTCCCACACCTTGATGGCGCGTCGGTTACTACTTTCCCCGCCAATGCGGACCCCGGCGGGATTGTAGCCCGAATGACCGAAAGGGCTGGTGCCACCGGTGCCGATCCACTTGTTGCCGCCCTCGTGGCGGTCTTCCTGTTCCTCCAGACGCTTCTTCAGTGTCTCCAGGATCTCGTCCCAGTCACCCAGTTGCTCGATCGCGGCGCGCTCCTCCTCGGTAAGGAACTTCTCGGTGACGGCGCGTAGCCATTCCTCCGGGATCGTCGCCTGCTCCTCCTCCATATCCAAGAAGACGCCGTTGAAGACCTTGTGAAACACCTGGTCGAACCGGTCGAGCAGGCCCTCGTCCTTCACGTAGGTGGCGCGGGCGAGGTAGTAGAATTCCTCGGGCCGCCGCTCGATCACATCGCTGTCGAGCGCTTCCAGCAGGGTCAGGTGCTCCTTCAGGCTGGCGCGAATACCCGCGCGGCGCAATTCGTCGAGGAAGTTGAGAAGCACGCAGTCCGCCTAGCGGTTTTCGCGCCGGGCCATGAAGGCGAGCCGCTCCAGCAGCATCACGTCAGCCTCGTTCTTCAGCAGCGCGCCGTGCAGCGGCGGAATAGCCTTTGTGGGGTCGCGGTTCTGCAGCACATCCACCGGCATGTCTTCCACCAGCAGCAGCTTCAGCCAGTCGAGCAGTTCTGAGGTCGAGGGCTTCTTCTTCAGGCCCGGCACCTCACGCAGCTCGTAAAAGATTTCCAACGCCTGCGTTACAAGACGCTTCTGGATGTCGGGGAAGTGCACGTCGATGATCTCGCGCATCGTCTCGTCATCGGGAAACTTGATGTAGTGGAAAAAGCACCGGCGCAGAAACGCGTCGGGCAGTTCCTTCTCGTTGTTCGAGGTGATGACTACGATGGGCCGCTCTTTCGCGGCGATGCGCTCGCCCGTCTCGTAAACGTCGAATTCCATGCGATCGATCTCCTGCAACAGGTCGTTCGGAAACTCGATATCGGCTTTGTCGATCTCGTCGATCAGCAGCACGGGAAGCTCGGGGCTCGTGAACGCTTCCCACAGCTTGCCCTTTCTGATGTAGTTGGAAATGTCGTGCACCCGTTCGTCGCCCAGCTGGCCGTCGCGCAGGCGGGCAACCGCGTCATATTCGTAGAGGCCCTGCTGCGCCTTGGTCGTGCTTTTCACGCCCCATTCGATCAGGGGCGCGCCGATGGCCTTGGCGATTTCGTGAGCCAGCACGGTCTTGCCGGTGCCGGGTTCGCCTTTGACCACCAGGGGACGGCGCAAAGTGACAGCGGCGTTCACCGCCACTTTCAGGTCGTCTGTCGCGACGTAGTTTTCGGTGCCGGTGAAGCGCTGGGTCATATGCCTGCCTGAATTGCGAATATCTGCTGGCTAGCTAGATATCGCGGCGCAGCATCGCAAGGCGAGTTGGCTATTCTCCCGACGCCAGCGCGATGGCGCGCATCCCCAACAGTTCGAACACGGACTGATCGACAGCGGCTTCCGCATTGTTCCAGCTCATCGTGACGACGCGCCAGTCGCCCGAATTATCCCGCAGGAGCCAACTGAGGTTGAGCACACCCGGCTCGGACCCGCCCTTGTAGCCGACATAGTCCCAATCGGCGCGCATGGCATCCGAGACGCCGGAACTGACCGCGAGGATACCAAGCGCCGTCTTGTCCTCCAGTGCCACGATCCCGTTCAGCACAGCGGCAATATCGTTGGCCGAAGCAAGCCATTCGATTTCGATGCTGTTCGGACCGGATGTGAAGGCATTGCGCACTTGGGCTTCGTCACGTTCGATGCCTGCCAGACTGGCAAGAGCTTCGCGGCGCCACGTGATATCAGCACCGCGATATTCCTCAGGGTCGATTTCATCGCCGGATTTCAGCACGAACAGCTCGCGGGTGGTGAGGAAGGGGAGCATGGCATGCGGATCAGCATGGCCCGATGCCGCGACTTCGGCTTCGACAGCGTCGCGTCCCAGAACGTCGATCAGCTGGTCCGTCGCGGTGTTGTCGCTGATCGAGATCATAAGGGTTGCCAGCGTGTGCAGGGTGACGGGCGCGCCCTGCGGCCAGTCCTGCGATACCCCGCTGGGATAGCTGCGCACCGAAAGCGGCACTACGTCGACCCAGTCGCGTTCGCCTGCCGCGATCGAGCGCGCCAGGGCAGACAAGACATAAAGCTTGAACGTGGAGCCAATGGCGAATTGCTCATCCGCATTGCGCGCGGCGATCGGTTCGCCATCACCGAGGGTCGTCACGAGGATGCTGGTATCACCGGGTAGGGCAGCGATATCCTGAACCAGTTGCTCGACCGAATCGCCGATGGGGCGGATATCGTTCAATACGAAGCCCGTAATCTCGAAAGGCGCGGCATCTTCGAGTGTGAACGATCCGCTGGCAAGACCGCGCTCGAACCGGATCGCGATCTCAGCCCCATTGGGAGTGACCGGCTTGACTGTTTCGATCCCGATCATCGGCCCGAACTGACTCTCGATCTGGCCGAGGATAGCCAGGAACTGCGCTTCAGGAACGGCATTGACGAAGCCATCAGCGAAGACCTCGCCATAGATTGCCTCGCCGCGAAGGGAAGCGGCGATATCTTCGCCGCGCTGTTCGAGCCGAGTGGCGTCTTCGCTGCTCTGGGCGAAAACGGATGACGGCATGATGGTCATCGCGATGGCCAACAACAAATTGCGGATCATGGCTTCCCCCGAATGTTCCTGCGATCAAGCGTCGATCAGGTCCCGATCCAACTCTCCTGCGCGGTTCTGGATGAAGTTGAAGCGATGTTCCGGATTGCGGCCCATCAACTGGTCGACAAGTTCCTTCACCGCAAAACGCTGCTCATGCTGTTCTGGCAGGGTGATGCGCACCAGTGAACGAGTTTCCGGGTTCATCGTGGTCTCGCGTAGCTGCTGCGGGTTCATCTCGCCGAGGCCCTTGAAGCGCCCCACGTCCACCTTCTTGCCCTTGAAGACGGTCTCCTCGAGTTCGGCGCGATGCTCGTCGTCGCGGGCGTAGCGGCTCTCCTTACCGGCAGTCAGGCGATAGAGTGGCGGCTGCGCGAGGTAGAGGTGCCCCTTGCGCACCAGTTCGGGCATTTCCTGAAAGAAGAAGGTCATCAGCAAGGTGGCAATGTGGGCGCCGTCGACATCGGCATCCGTCATGATGACGACGCGGTCGTAGCGCAGGTTCTCCGGGTCGCAATCCTTGCGCATTCCGCAGCCCAGCGCGAGCGCGAGGTCGGCGATTTCGCTGTTCGCGCGTATCTTGTCTGCACTGGCGCTGGCGACGTTCAGGATCTTGCCGCGTATGGGCAGGATCGCCTGCGTCTTGCGGTCGCGCGCCTGCTTTGCACTGCCGCCTGCGGAATCGCCTTCCACAATGAACAGTTCGGTTTCGGCGTCTGTTTCGCCGCTGCAATCGGTCAATTTGCCGGGCAGGCGCAGCTTCTTGGCATTGGTCGCGGTCTTGCGCTTGATCTCGCGTTCCTGCTTGCGCTTGAGGCGTTCTTCCATGCGTTCCATGACAGAACCGAGCAGCGCCTTGCCGCGCTCCATGTTGTCGGACAGGAAATGGTCGAAGTGATCGCGCATCGCATTCTCGACAAGGCGCGCGGCTTCAGGACTGGTAAGGCGGTCCTTCGTCTGGCTCTGGAATTGCGGGTCGCGAATGAAGACCGACAGCATGATCTCGGAACCCGTCATCACATCGTCTGCGGTGATGTCCTTCGCTTTCTTGGTGCCGGTGAGATCGCCGAAAGCGCGCAGGCCTTTGGTGAGCGCGGCGCGCAGCCCCGCCTCGTGCGTACCGCCATCGGGGGTGGGCACGGTGTTGCAGTACCAACTCGTCGAACCATCGGACCATAGCGGCCACGCCACGGCCCACTCGACGCTGCCCTGTTGCACGCCGTCGTCGCTGTGCGGGAAATCCTGCTTTCCGGTGAAGAAATCGGCGGTAACGCACTCACGCGATCCGACCTGTTCCTTCAGGTGATCGGCAAGGCCGCCCGGGAACTGGAACGTCGCCTCGGCGGGCACTTCCTCACTCGCAAGCGAAGGCGCGCATTTCCAACGAATCTCTACCCCTGCGAACAGGTAGGCTTTCGACCGGGCCAGCTTGAACAGGCGTTTCGGGTTGAACTTGCGATCCCCGAAAATCTCGGTGTCGGGCACGAAGGTGACGCTGGTGCCGCGCCGGTTGGGGGTGTCGCCGACCTTGGCGATGCTCCCCTGCGGCAGACCCTGCGAGAATTCCTGCGCGAAAACCTGCTTGTTCCGCGCCACTTCGACGCGGGTGAAGCTGGAAAGCGCATTGACCACGGAAACGCCGACGCCGTGCAGGCCGCCGCTGGTGGCATAGGCCTTGCCCGAGAACTTGCCGCCAGAGTGTAGCGTCGTCATGATGACTTCGAGCGTGGACTTGCCCGGAAACTTCGGGTGTTCGTCCACCGGCATCCCGCGACCGTTATCGGTGATGGTCAGCCGGTTGCCTTCCTCCAGTACCATCTCGATACGGTTGGCGTGGCCGGCCACGGCCTCGTCCATCGAGTTGTCGAGCACTTCGGCCGCGAGGTGATGCAGCGCGCGATCGTCCGTGCCGCCGATGTACATGCCGGGGCGGCGGCGGACGGGCTCCAGCCCTTCCAGCACCTCGATGGAGGAGGAATCGTAGTCTCCGCTGCCCTGCGGCGCGTTATCGAACAGGTCGTCACTCATGTTCACGATATAGGCACGGGGAATCCGCGCCTACAAGCGGGCAGGAGTGACTTATCCGTCGGTTAGAAGCCCGTGGGGGCAGGATCGACCACGGTGAACGCCCCATTCCCCACCTGGCGCACTTCCATCGCGCGTTCGCCAAGCCCATTGGTCTGGAAGCGGATCGGGCCATCGAGACCGAGGAAACCGCCGTCAGTCGTCAGCAGGCCCGCAGGCAGGTCGGTGCCCGGCTCCCAGTCACGCGTGAGGCGCAGGGTCAGCAGAACCGCGTCGTAGCCTAAGGTGGCGATCCGGAACGGCTGTTCCCCGAAGCGCGATTCGTAGCTGCTGGCGAATTGGCGATAGCGATCGTCGGGCACGGCTGCGAACCAGGCACCGCGCATGGCACCTTCGCTCAGCAGGCTGTCCTGTCGGCTCCAAAGCTCGGTGCCGATGATCGAGGGCAGGGCATCGCCCGCGTCCTTCAGACGCGGTGCGGCCATCGCGGCGAGGCGCGCGTTGTCGGCGATCAGCACAGTATCGAAGCCGCCCGCCGTCGTCAGCCGGTCCGCTGCGCTGATGATGGAGGTGTTGCCGCGATCGTAGCGCTGCACGTCCACCACGGTGCCGCCGCGAGCCAGGATGGCCTGCTCAGCCGCTGCCGTCGTGCGGTTGCCATAATCACCGCGCGGCGCGAGGATTGCGAAGCGGCTCGCGCCCTGGTCGAAAGCAAAATTTACCGAGCGCACCACCGATTGCTCAGGGATGTGGCCCATCACGAACACGTCGGAGCGAGCGACGGTGGTGTCGTTGGAAAAAGTGATCAGCGGAATGTCCCTCGGCCGCGCCTGCTCCAGCACGGCACCCACGTTGTCACGCTGCAAGGGGCCCAGGATCAGGCGGTTGCCGTCGCTGATTGCGCGGCTGGCGGCGGCGCCTGCACCCGCGTCGGTGTCGTAGGTCGTGATGCGCAGGTTCTGCGCGCCGGTATCCAGCAGGGCCATCGTGGTCGCGTTGGCGATGGACTGGCCGACTTCTGCATTGCTGCCGCTCATCGGTACGAGCAGGGCCACACGGTGCCGGTCCTCGTCCTCGGGCAGGACGGCGGAATCCGGTGCAGTCGGCTGGTCGATCACCGGCCCGCCCGCATCGGGGCGCGGAGCTTCTGCGCCCGGTATTACCTGACACGCCGCGAGCAGCAGACTGCCCGTAATCGCCGCCATAATGCGTTTGAAATTACCCAACATGCTTGCTTGCTCCGCTGAACCTGGTCCATGGCCGCAATCGTGAGCGAACCATCTGTATCTCCCGGCCTCTATATAGTCGCAACGCCGATTGGCAATCTTGGCGACATCACCATGCGAGCAGCCGACGTGCTGGCGCGGTGTGACGGGATTGCGTGCGAAGATACGCGCGTGACACAGAAGCTTATCAGGCACTTGGGGCTTTCCAAACCCCTTTGGCGCTATGACGATCATTCCGCGCCGAACGACCGCGCCCGGCTGATCGCGTCGATGCAGGACCGCGCTGTTGCGCTCGTGAGCGATGCCGGGATGCCGCTGGTGTCGGATCCCGGCTTTCGTCTGGTGCGCGAAGCGCGCGAGGCAGGCGTGCCGGTCACCGTCCTGCCGGGTGCTAATGCTCCGTTGACGGCGCTGGCACTGTCCGGCCTCCCCAACGACCGCTTCCTGTTCGCAGGGTTCCTGCCGCCCAAGGAGAAAGCACGGGCGGACGTGCTGGAGGAACTGGGCCGCGTCCAGTCCACGCTGATCTTTTTCGATACCGCACCGCGCCTCGCGAAAAGCCTTGCCGCCATTGCCAAGGTGCTGCCGGGCAGGGAAGTCGCCGTGGCCCGCGAACTGACCAAGATGTTCGAGGAATGCCGGCGCGGATCGCCCGAGGACCTGCTCGCCCATTACGAGGCACATCCTCCCAAGGGAGAGATCGTACTACTGGTCGGCCCGCCGCCCGAGCAGGAGCACGATGTGCATGATGCCGACGCGATGCTGCGCGAACTGCTGGAAACCGAGAAGCCTTCGCAGGCTGCGGCACAGGTCGCCAAGCTGACCGGGTTTGACCGCAAGGCACTCTACGCCCGCGCGATGGAACTGAAATCGCAATGAAGCGCCAGCTTGCCGAACAGCGCGGCCGCAAGGCCGAGGACGAGGCCGCGCGCTGGCTGGAAGGGCAGGGCTGGCAGATTGTCGCCCGGCGCCGGAAGACCAAGGTGGGCGAGATCGACCTGGTAGCCCGGCGCGAGGGGCTGATCGCTTTCGTCGAGGTAAAGTGGCGACAACGCGCCGCAGACCTCGATCTCGCCATCGACGAGCATCGCCTCTCGCGCGTTGCCGCCGCCGCAACGAGCGTGGCGCACGAATATGCGACTTCAGGCGAGGACATGCGGATCGACGTGATCCTGCTTGCGCCGGGCACGCCGCCTCGCCACATCGAAAACGCCTGGATGCCATGATGGCCCGCAGAACGAGGAAAATACCATGAGCCTTCGCATCGCCGTGCAGATGGACCCGATGGAATCGATCAAGATCGCAGGCGATTCCAGCTTCGCGCTGATGCTGGAAGCGCAGGCGCGCGGGCACTCGCTGTGGCATTATGACGTCGCGACGCTCGCATGGAACGCGGGCAAGATCACCGCCTGGGCCAAGCCCGTCACCGTGCAGCGGGTTGAGGGCGATCACTTCTCCGCCGGGGCGCTGGCGAAGATCGACCTTGCCGAAGATATCGACGTAATCCTGATGCGGCAGGACCCGCCGTTCCACCTCGGCTACATCAGCGCCGCGCTGCTGCTGGACCGGCTGAAGGGCAGGACGCTTGTCAGCAACGATCCGCGCGAAGTCATCAACGCGCCGGAAAAGATGTTCGTGCTGGATTACGCGCGTTTCATGCCGCCCACGCTGATCGCGCGGAAGCTGGAGGACGTGCTGGAATTCCAGAAAGAGCACGGCGCCGTGGTGGTGAAACCGCTGCACGGCAATGGCGGCAAGGCGATCTTCAAGATCGACGAAAGCGGGACAAACACCTCCGCCCTTTTCGAGGTGTTCAACCAGACATGGCCCGAACCGCACATGGTCCAGCCGTTCCTCCCCAGCGTAGCGGAAGGCGACAAGCGCATCGTGCTGGTGGACGGCGAGGTGGCGGGCGCGATCAACCGCAAGCCGGGCGAGGGCGAGTTCCGCTCCAACCTCGCACAGGGCGGCTCTGCCGAGGCCGCGCAACTCACCGAGCGGGAGCAGGAAATCTGCGCCGCGATGGGTCCTGAACTTAAGCGCCGCGGGCTTACCTTCGTCGGCATCGACGTGATCGGCGGCGAATGGCTGACGGAAATCAACGTCACAAGCCCGACGGGCATTGTCGCCATCGACAAATACAACGGCACGAACACCGCCGGAATGATCTGGGATGCGCTGGAGCGTCGGCACGCCGAGATGTGACAGGACCGATCTGCGTTACTGCGGGTTACTAGGGCATGGACACCCTCATCATCGACCTGATCGAGCGCGGCGGATACATCGGCATCTTCCTGCTGATGGCGCTGGAGAACATCATTCCGCCCGTGCCCAGCGAAGTCATCATGGGCGTTGGCGGTCTGCTGGTTCAGCGCGGATCGATGGAGTTCTGGCCGCTGTTGCTGATCGGCACGCTGGGTACCGTGGCCGGGAATTACTGCTGGTACTGGCTGGGGGATACCTACGGCTACCAGCGGCTTGAGCCGTTCGTCGATCGCTGGGGCCGCTGGCTGACAGTGGACTGGGAGCATATCGCCAAGGCGCAGCTGTTCTTCGTCAGGCGCGGTCACTGGGTGGTGTTCCTCCTGCGCTTCTCGCCGTTCTTGCGCACGATCATCTCGCTACCCGCTGGCCTCGCTCACATGCCCAAGGGCAAGTTCCTGCTGTTCACCTTCGCCGGGTCGCTCATCTGGAATGCGCTGCTGATCAAGGGCGGAGAGTGGCTGGGACACTGGCTGGAAGATTCGCAGCACATCATCGCCTGGATCATCCTCGGGATGATTGCGCTGACAGTGGCAGGCTACGTCTGGCGCCTGTTCACCTGGACGCCCCGCGCCGAGCGTGAGGACAACTAGTCGTTTTCGCGTGGATGCGCGGAGCGGTAGGCTTCCAGCATCTTTGCTGCATCGACCTTCGTGTAGATCTGCGTCGAGCCAAGGCTCGCGTGGCCGAGAAGTTCCTGCAGGCTGCGAAGGTCCGCTCCCGCCCCCAGCAGGTGCGTGGCGAAGCTGTGCCGCAGCGCGTGCGGCGTGGCGGTGGACGGCAAGCCCAGCGCCTTCCGCGCGCGGGCCATCGCCTTCTGCACAATGCCCTGTGACAAGGCTCCGCCGCGTGCGCCTTTGAACAGCGGATCCCCCTTCTCCATCGGGTGAGGGCAGGCATCGGCGTAAGCTGAAACCGCATCGCGCACGACCGGGATGAGCGGCACGACGCGCTGCTTGTTACCCTTGCCGGTCACGACCAGCGTCTCGCCCAGCGGCAGGTCGTCCACCTTCAGGGAGATGGCTTCGGCGATGCGCAGGCCCGCCCCGTACATCAGCAACAGCACCGCAGCGTCGCGCTTTCCCGTCCAATCGCTGGCTGCGGTGCCATGCACCATTTCCGCAAGGCCGACGGCTTCATCGGGTGTGACGGGGCGCGGCAAGCCCTTCTTGATGCGCGGCCCGCGAAGGCGCGGTGCGGTGCCGGGATCGGCCCCCACCTGCTCGCGGGCGTAGGCGATGAAGCCCTTGAGCGCGGAAAGCTCCCGCGCCGCCGAAACGTTGCCGATCCCGTCGGTACGGCGCGTGGCGAGGTGGCCGCGCAGATCTCGGGCCGAGACTTTTGCCACGTCGTCCCAGTCCGAAAGGCCGATGGCCAGCACCAAACGTTCGGCCGTGGCCACGTAAGCGCGAACCGTGTGCGGGCTTCTTCTCCTGCCGGTGGCGAGATGGTCTCGCCATTGATCGAGCAGGGCCGATGCGCTCATGCCGAAACCAGTTCGTCGGCCACGATTTCAGCCAGCAGCGCGTCGAGCAGCGGCATTCCGTCCGGCGTCACCCCGATGCGCGTGCCATCCTGCCACGCCAAGCCCAGCTTAGCGTAATGCGAAAGTTTGGCGTGATCGATCAGCGTGCCGGGATCGACCGTCAGGCGATTACCGAGCGCTTCGAGATCGACCCCTTCCGCTAGCCGCAGTCCCATCAGCAGCGCCTCCGATGCCTGCTCTCCGTGAACCAGAACGCGCTCTTCCTTCAGTCCGTGCCCGTTACGGTTGACGGCATCGAGCCAGTTCTCGGGCTTCTTGTGCCGCAGCGTGGCAAGCCCGCCGCGACGGCCGTGGGCTCCGGGTCCGATCCCGGCGTAATCCTCGTATCGCCAGTAGGTGAGGTTGTGTCGGCTCTCCTCGCCGGGACGCGCGTGGTTGCTGATCTCGTAGGGTGGCAGGCCCGCTGCCTCGGTCAGTTCACGGGTCAGCGCGAAGAGGTCCGCCGCGCGGTCGTCATCCAGCGGAGTGAAGCCGCCGCGTCGCACGTCGGTGGCAAAGCGAGTGCCCGGCTCGATCGTGAGCTGGTAGAGCGAGAGGTGTCCGGTGCCGAAGCCAAGGGCGCGCGAAAGCTGGTCGCGCCAGTGCGCCTCGGTCTGATCGGGCAGGGCGTAGATGAGATCGAAGGATACGCGGTCGAACACGGCCTGCGCGGTGTCGAGTGCTTTCAGCCCTTCCGTGGCATCGTGCAATCGGCCAAGGAACATCAGCGCGCTATCGTCCAGCGATTGCAGACCCAGCGACACGCGGTTGACCCCCGCCGATGCCAGCGCGGCGAAATTCGCGGCCTCCACGGATGAAGGGTTCGCCTCCAGCGTAATCTCGATACCAGGCGCGAAGCCCCAGAGTTTCTTCACCTCGGCCAGCAGGGTTTCGACCAGTACAGGCGGCATCAGCGAAGGCGTGCCCCCTCCGAAGAAGATCGAGTGCAGCGGCTCACCGCCAGCCACTTCGGCCTCATGCCGCAGATCCGCCAGCAACGCGGCTTGCCATGCGTCTACCTCCACGCTCTCGCGCACGTGCGAATTGAAGTCGCAGTATGGGCATTTCGCGAGGCAGAAGGGCCAGTGGATGTAAAGCGCGCGGGCCATGTGGTCGTTTTCAGTCTCCGTTAATTTGCAATAGCCAAGGTGGGCGCATGGGAAAAGGACGGGTCGCAATCGCCGCCATAATGGCTGTCGCAACGCTTGGCGCTCTGGGCACGGCGGTTTCGCCGCTGGCCGCGCAACATCGTGAGCGCATCAATCCGTTCGCCATGGGGCTGCTGGAAGAACACAACCGCGCCCGTGCCGATGTGGGCGTGCCGCGCCTCGAATGGAGCAATCGCCTGGCGCGCGAAGCGCACGAGTGGGCACAGCATCTTGCGCGACAGGGCCGGATGATCCACGCCAACCGGGAGCAGCGTGGCGGCGCGGGCGAGAACCTGTGGATGGGCCACGCCGGATACTACGGTCCGGACGTGATGGTCGGCGGCTTCGTCAACGAGCGGCAGCATTTCAGGAACGGCACTTTCCCGCAGGTCTCGCGCACCGGAAACTGGCGCGACGTCGGACATTACACCCAGGTGATCTGGCGCGGCACCCGCGAAGTCGGCTGCGCGGTTGCGAGAGGGCAAACGAACGACTTTCTCGTCTGCCGCTATTTCCCGGCGGGCAACGTCTACAACCAGACGGTTTTCTAGGCGCCGAACTGGTCGGCCTTCAGCTTGGCAAAGGCATCGGCCCGGTGGCTGATGGCGTGCTTTTCCTCCGGGTCCAGTTCG
>MDTG01211113.1_pt1 | contig 22503 bp, 21 predicted proteins | sample 811421 | NCBI WGS metagenome assembly MDTG01 (sample SAMN05326645, study PRJNA326480) | marine metagenome | isolation source: seawater | place: Pacific Ocean: South East | collected 2011
GATCAAGCAATTGATTTTAAAACTTTAAAACAAATATTCAATGATTAGTATAATAATTAGAAATAAAAATGAGGCTGAGTTTATAGGATTCGCTATTCAGTCATGTCTAGATTATTTTGGAACTCCAGAAATAATTGTAATGGAAAACAACTCAACTGATGACTCATTAGATGTAGTACAAAATTTTAATAATAGGACAAATATCATAGTAAAAAACATTAATAAGTATAAACCAGGTGAATCCATTAATAAGGCTGTTAAATATGTAACAAATGAATATATTTTAGTTTTGTCAGCACATACACAAATAATTCAATTGGATTTTGAATCAGTTAAAAAGAATCTTGATAAACATAAAGCAGTTTTCGGTCAACAGATACCTATTCATAGAGGAAAAAAAGTAACTCCTGGTTATATTTGGACAAATTTTGGAAATAATGAAGAGGTAAATAAATTTTCTAAAATTGAAAATAGGTTATTTCTTCATAATGCTTTTTGTTTTTATAAAAAAGAAACACTATTAGAATTTCCAATGCCTGAAAATTATTCTGGAAAAGAAGATAGATATTGGGCAAAAGATATTGTAGATAAAAACCACTCATACTTATATGACCCCAATCTAAAATGTTATCACTTTTGGACTAAGAATGGTGCAACATGGAAGGGTCTTGTATAGCTTATCAAATAATTTCTTTAAAAATTTTAAAAGATGAGTTCTCAAAAATTAAAAATTGGTATTTTTTCTAAGAGTCTTAACAAGCTTAGACCATTTGAATACAAAATTTTAGAAAAAATTTTAAATGATAAAGATGTTGAGTTAAGTGCTTTAATTTTTGATGGTAGACAAAAAAATGAAACTTTAATAAATAGACTATTCAACTTATTTTATTCCAAAAAATTAATTTCAAGAGTTATTCTAAGGACGCAGGAAATTATTGAAAACTTAATCTTTAAAGAAAAATATTTTAAAACTAATACAGAATTATATGAAAGAATAAATTTAATTAAGAAGATATATTTATATCCTCAAAAAAAAGGATTTTTAGATATATTTCAAAAAAAAGATATTGAGAAGATCAAAGCGCTTAATCTCGATATAATTATAAGGACAGAGTTTAATATTATTAGAGGTGAAATTTTAAATACTCCAAGATATGGAATTTGGTCTTTTCATCACGGAGATAACAGAGTAAATAGAGGTGGACCTCCATGCTTTTGGGAAATAATTGAAGGCCATAAGAATGTTGGTGTTACTCTTCAAAAACTTACTTCTGAACTTGATGGGGGCAAAGTTATTGACAGGGGGTCATATAATATTAATTGGTCATTAGTAGTAACAAGAAGAAGGGTATATGACTCTTCCATTAGTCTGTTATTTAAAAATATCAATTTATTAAAATCTAACAGTATAAAGCCTAAAGATTCTGGGTTGTATTCAAAAAGGTTATATAAGTTTCCAAACATTATATATGTTTTAAGATATATCTTTCATTTTTATATTCAGCTATTAAAAAAAGTTATAGGTAAATTAAACTACCATTTTTTTGGTATAAAATATGATCATTGGTCTTTGGCATTTTCAACAGGTAATTTTTTTAATACCCCTTTATATAGATTAAAAAGTATAAAAACTCCCAAAAATGAATTTTGGGCAGATCCATTTCTAGTAGATTATGATGGAAATAAATTTATTTTTTTTGAAAATTATAGTTATAAGTCTAAACTTGGAAAGATTTCTTGTGGGGTAATAGAAAATGATAAATTAATTGATATTAAAGACGTACTAGTTAAAAGTTATCATTTATCGTATCCCTTTATTTATAAAACTGAGAATGATCTTTTTATGATTCCTGAAACTTCTGAGAATAAAAGATTAGAGATATATAAATGTACAAATTTTCCATCTGAATGGGTTTTATATTCTACTGGATTTGTAGGAGATGAGATTAAAGATTGTAATATTCATAAAGATGATAATAATGAACTATGGTTATTTATGAATAAGAAAAAATTTAATTCTGATGAATGCAGTGACTTATATATCTATAAGATAGACTCATTAAAGTTGAATTCGATACTTCCACACAAATTAAATCCAGTTATAACTGATTCTTCTTCTGCAAGAAATGGTGGGTCAATTTTTAAATATAATAATAAGGTATATCGTCCTTCTCAAATAAATATTGAAGGTAAATATGGTAAAGGTCTCAATATAAATGAAATTTTAAAACTAAATTTAACTGAATACGAAGAGAAAATCAGCGATTTTTGTTTACCAAATTTTGATAAATCAGTTAACGGAATTCATCACCTGGACTTTACTGAAGATTTTTTTGTTATAGATTTATGTAAAAAAAAACTTATTTAAATTAAATAAATCATTATCAAAGAAAAATTACTAATTGTAGCAGCATTTCCACCAAAAGACAGAAAAATTATTGGTGGGATTGAAAAATCATCTAGAATTTTAGCTGAGTCAAAGTATTTTAATGAGTTTGATTTAATCAAGTTTGATTCATCTCAAATTTCAAATCCTCCGCCAAATTTATTTATAAGATCATTTTTAGCTTTTAATAGATTAATAAAATACGTCTATATTTTATTAAAAATTAGGCCTAAATATGTTCTTGTTTTCTGTTCTGATGGCGCTAGTGCATTTGAAAAAGGGGTTATGATATTGATTAGTAAATCTCTAGTAATAAATTCATTAATTTTCCCTAGAGCTGGTAATTTAATGAATCAAACTAAGAGAAGTAAAGTTTACAGATATTTGATTAGATATTTATTCAAAAAATCAGATTATTTTTTATGTCAAGGAAAAGTTTGGTATGAATATGCAATTAATGATTTAAAAATTGATGAAGATAAAGTTGAAATTATAAATAATTGGACTGCTTCAGAAGAACTTATTAAAATTGGAGAAAATAGAATTATAGATGAAAAAAAGAATGGCTTAAAAATTGTATTTATTGGATGGTTAGAGAAGTCAAAAGGAGTAGTTGAACTAGTTAATGCTTTTAATGGACTAATTAAGCACTACGATATTAATTTATATTTGATTGGGGATGGAAGACTTAAAAGAACATTGGAGAAATTTATCTTGGATAATAAATTAGAAAAAAATATCCATTTACTTGGATGGTTAGATGACTTTGGTGTAAAGAAAAATTTAATAGATGCTGATATTTTTGTTTTACCATCTAAAAATGAAGGAATGCCAAACTCATTGATAGAATCAATGGCTTCTGGAGTTCCATCAATATGCTCTAAAGTTGGGTCAGTACCTAATTTTATATTGAATGAAGAGAATGGAATTCTAATTGAATCCCATGATATTGATTTATTAAAAAAAACTATGGAAAAATTAATTTTAGATTTTAGGTTAAGAAAAAAAATTTCAAAAAATGGAATTATTACAGCAAAAAATAACTTTTCAGAAAAACATTCTCTAAATAAACTTGTAAGAATAATTAGAAAAATAAAATAGTTTTTTCAAATTAAATTTTTTTAAAAATCATCAATTTTAATCTAGAAAATTTTGAAAAAAAAGAAAATCTTGATAGAAAAATATCAATTGGATTTAGGAAGATTAAAATTATATTTTGTAACCTCAATTTAATGAACTTTGGAATTGGTATTATTTCTAATAAATAATAGGATCTTGAACTCAAATGATTTACTCCCCTAATTTTTGATAAGTAAAAACCAGCATCAAATAATAATTTAATTTGGTTATCTAAGGTTCTTTCTCTTTTGTGTTTTTGAGTTTCTTGAATTTTATTTTTACTAGCGGATTCAATAAATATTAACTCACCATTACTTTTTAATTGTTTATTCATCTTATTCAAAGACATTTTGAAAAGTTTATCATCTAAAATGTGTTGCATAACTGTTATTGAGATTATTTTATCAAAAAAATTATTTCCAAAGTTAAGTTCATGTACACTCATTTCTTTAAATGATATATTCAAAGATTGTCCTTCAGATTTTTTTTTGGCTAATTGAATTGCTTTGCTTATTATATCAATACCAATTACGTTAGCTCCTAATTTAGCTAATCGAAATGACCATTCACCATAATTACATCCTATATCAAGGACTTTATCTCCTTTAAGTATTTTAACCTCTTTGGAAAAACAATTCCATCTAATATTGTCATCATATTTATGTAGTAATTTATCAGTGTAACCTGTACTATATTTTCCAAAATCTTGGAATCTTTTATCCCAGTATTGTTTTGGTTCAACTTTATTCATTTATATGTTTCTATATTAATTTAGTTAGGGATTTATAATTTCTTAAAAAGCTTATTCCTTTAGAAAATTTTGAAAATTTCACCAATTTTAGACCTAAATTTTTTATTATTTCCTCATTGTAAATAGCGTTAATTGGATACTTAACTTCTATTATTAAATCTGAAAACCTTTTAAAATTTTTGTGATTAGGAAGTTTAAACTTCAGATTTGAATCAAGTGTAATCCTAATGTCTTCTTTTATGAAATACTCCCTAAAATATCTATTCGTTATTCTTTCTTTATACTTACTTGGCAAAATCTTATTTATTTCCTTATCTAGTTGAATCTTTTTTAAAGATTTTAAACTGGTTTTTTGTTTATATCCTGTTTTTCCATTTTTTTCTTTTACTTCAATTACAAAACCTTCTTTATTGTCATACCATCTTAGCCTATATTTTGTTCTGTTAGTTTCTCCTTCAATATTTTCAATAAATGATTGATCATTAAAATCATAATATATATTATTTACGTAGTTACTTCTATGTGCTTTTTTAAACCCCATTTTAACAATCTTAGATTTTATAAGATTATAATCTACAGTTTTAGCTATATATTTATCTTCTCTTCTTTTTTTAATTGCTTGATCTTCCATAAATATTTCCATAAAGTAATGACTCTACGTCTTCAACCCTTTTAAACTCAGTACCATTTGAATAAATGGTTACATTATTTTGAAACAAATATTTTTCATTTTCATAATCTTCTATTCTTAGAATAGGTTGTTTATAAAAAGTCTTTTTTATAAATGCACAATAGTCAATACTATTATTAATAAATTTATTGTTCTCAGATTTTAGATCTGAACCATCTTTTACAACAATTCCTAATTCAGAATTTTCAAATGTAGATGAAGTAATAGTTACATTAGAATTTTCACCAGCACTAACTGATTTGTCTCCAACATTAATAAATAAGTTTTTATTAATTGAAGAATTTGATCCACTGAAATCGACTGCATCATTTCCTATGTTAACAAAACTAGAATTTTCAATTACACCATTTGAGAAATCAGAATCTATTGCATCTGCAACAATATTATGGAAGTTACTAGATTGAACATCAAAATTAGAATTGTAAAAATTTATAAAATCATCCCCTTTTAAATTATTTTCAAAGTTAGAATTCTTAATTTTTATATCTGAATTATAAACAGTTATAGATGCAGTTAGTGTTAACGAGTCTCTATTAAGATTTGATAAATTTTTAAAATTGACATTATTAATATTAATTTCATCACAGTTTGAGAACTTAATGGAGTTATCATCAAACCCAATTATTTCAATTTGATTATTTGTTTCTCCTTCAAAGTAAACTCTTGAATTATCAATAAAAATAGAGGCATCATTAGATAGATTTAAGCTTACACCTTCTTTTATTATGAAATTCATACCACGGATATGAAGATCTTTATATATAGTTGTGTCCCTTGAAATGACATAATCCGTATAATTAGAAATATCTGATTTAGAATATGTCTTAATATTACTTAGGATCAAATCGAAAATATTATTTTTTTTGGTGGAGAAATATCTTAAATCTGGATAAATGCTATATAAATTAGATAATGGATTATGAATAAATTTAAAAGATTCATATGAAACAGGATAAAGACCAATATCAATAAGGTTAGATATATTTTCTAAAGTATTGTCATATACTATTATTTCTTTCAATGATATATTATTATCACGATAATTAAGTTCATCTATATAAAACGGAGTTAACAAATTATCAGAATCAAGTGTGTAAACTTTAGATGATCTATTTTTAAGCAATTCCAAATTATCCATCGAAAATGTTGGTAAATAGTAGAATTTATTTTTAATATAATTATTAAAATTTATTAAAATTGGGATTGAACTAAACTCAATTAGATCATGAAGATAAAACTTTACTTTTTTGTCTATTAGAGATATCTTTAGATAATTATCTATAAAAAAATTTTTACTTTCAAGAAGCAAAACAGCGTTTGGCTTTTTTAGAGTTGTAGTGGTAGATTTGTCAAAAACTCCATTTATCTTATAATATTTATTTCCATAATATAGCCTATTTAAATCCTTATTAGTAAAATTTAGATTTTTAGTTAGATTTTGATTATTATTTAAATCATTACTACACGAATTAAACAAAAGCACAAGACTACTGAATATTAATAAAGTGAATTTTATTCGATTCATAATCTATTGTATCATTAGTTACAAGGTCTATTAATTTTATATCCCTAATATCAATTGTCTTATCTAACGGTTTTTTAAATTCATTTAAAGAATCTTTCAAATTCCCCTTGTTATCAACAAAAAAACTTTTTGAAAAAAATGGAACTCTATAATCATTGAAAAGAATTTCAAGTTTATTGTTTCTTGAAGATTTTAAAAATAAATAATCATCTTTAAGCATTGCAATTATATATCCAGAATTAATGTAGTCATCAATTATATCTATGTTATGGCTAATCAACCTTTTATATTTATTATGACTGTTTTTCATAAGAAAATAATTTTCATTAAATCTTTTATGAAGATTCTTATTTGAGAAAAAAATAGAATCAAAATCAATTAAAATTTCTTCTCTCATATCAACTATTTTTTTGAAATATTTATTTCTTAAATTAATTATTTCTTCTTCCTGCAATAGCTTTTTATATTTATCATGAGTTTTACTGTAATAATAATTTTGAAAAATATAGTTATTAAATTCCTCTGGAGAATATCTGTCCGCATCTGTTAATTTAGAGAATGTATCTTCATTTCTGTAGACTGGGAATAATCCCTCGTTAGATATGACCCACTTATCATTATTACCAGTTATGTGATGAGGATTACCAAACAGATAAACTAAACTAAAAAATCTTGCGATATAATCATTATCAATTTTAATTTTATCAAGATCCAATCTCTGTAGGTTGTCCCATTTTAAAAATACATCCTTACTTAGTCTATCAGTATCAATATTATATGATACATTGTCTAGCTGAGATGAATGCGCATCAATAACATATCCCTCATTAAATGTTAAATTCCTTAATACAATTGGATTAGAAAGATTATAAGTTTTTTCGACATATTTATCGTCAAAATTTTCATATAAATAATAATCTTTAACCTTTTCATGGTCCTTAACAACAATAATTTCTCCTAGGTCTTCATGAATTAAATCAAATTTTTCAGCCATTTGGTTTAAGAATATATTTCTATATGTAAAATCAATTGTAGCGCCAAGTTTTAGTTCTCTTCTATCAAATATTTTTTCTGATGATCGTATTGAATAACTTTGTATTCCATTTACGTATTGATCAAGACTAGAACCATGAAATTTGTATTTAACTTTAATATTTTTATTATTATATATTACATTTGCCTCTCTCCATTTTTTAAGTTCATCCGTTACCCAATTAATTTTACTAGATTTAATTAAATCAACAACTGAATCATTATGTTTTATATCATTGCCTGAAAATTGAAGAATTAAATCTGACTTCATTGGAAATAAATACTGGGGGTTATAGTAAAATACTCTATCCAAATATTTACCATTTAATTTGGAATAATAAGTTGATATGAAAAAATTTGATAGATTTCCAATAGTCGAATTTTCTCCTGATTTATCTGTAAAATATACAATAGAGAATCTAGAAAATAAGTAAACGGATAATATAAAAAACAGCAAAAGGATATGCCATAATTTAATTAATTTCATAATCTATTTTAACTTTCAACTTTTTTTGAAGTTTTGAAATGATTTCATCGATTTTTTGATTGTCATGGATAAAATACTCTACTGTATAAAATCCATCAACAGTCTTATAAAGTCTATGTATTTTACTGACTTCAAGTTCTCTAGGCATTATTTCCAAAGAACTTTTGAAAGAGATTGTTAGTAATTTATCCTCAATGTCTATTTTCCCTCGAGGTTTTCTGTTAAACAATATATAAATACAAGAGACAATTACAGCTAAAATTTCTTTTTCAGCAGCAACTGCAATTGATATCGCAAGAACAATTAAAAGACAAATTATTTGTTCAGATTCTTTAATTGCTGTTCTAAACCTAATTATCGATAATGCACCAACAAGTCCAAGTGATAAAGCCAAAGAAGTTTTAATTACAGAAACTATTAGAAGCATAGAAAGGGCAAAGGGAATTAATGTTCTGGAGAAATTAATCTTATTATCATTTGAAAAACTATGAGCTAAATAGTTCTTTTTAATAAAATATACTAAAGTCAATGTTACTAATAGGCCGATAAAAAACCTTAAATAGTTCAATTCAACTAAAAAATCTTCTTTTAGCAGGAAATCATCCATTTATCTAAGTTAAATAATTATTATTAATAAATTATACTTTGCTCAATTTAACCAATTGGCTTTGATAAGAAGTAATCTCCCAATATCAAATGATGAATACCTGATCTTAAAAAAGTATCTACTGCATCCTCTGGTGAGCCAACAATTGGTTCTCCATGAATATTGAATGACGTGTTCATAAGAGCTCCTACTCCTGTAATTTTTTCAAAAGATTTAATCAATGAATGATACTTTGGATTATCCTCTTTATAAACAATTTGAGGTCTTGCAGTTTTATCAAATGGATGAAGACCTGCTGATAGATGTTCTTTAGCAAGCTGAGTTGAATCAAATCCAATTGCCATATATTTGGATTTTATTTTTTTTGGGTTAACCAAATAATCTTTTTCTCTCTCACTTAGAATGCTTGGTGCAAAAGGCATCCAAAAGTCTCTCATTTTAACAAGCTTATTAATGTGATGAATAACATCGGGATTTCTAGGATCAGCTATAATCGATCTATTACCAAGAGCTCTAGCCCCAAATTCCATATTATCAGAACCAAATCTTGCAATTACATCTCCAGATGCTAGTAATTTTGCAGCAATGTCATTATTGAATTTTTCAACTTTTATTTTTTTTGGCAAACTTTCAAATGCTTTCTTAATATCTGAGTCTGAAAAAGATGGCCCTAAATAAGCATTTAAATTAGATATATTTGGTTGATATGTCTTCTTATTTCTATAATATTCCAAATATGCTGCACCAATAGAAATTGACTCATCACCAGGTCCAGGAGGTATAAAAAGGTTGTCTAATCCATTAATTTCAGAAATTAACTTATTAGCCTTTATGTTTTGTGCTACTCCACCTGACATTATAATATTTCTTATTCCTGTTTCTTTTATTCCATTATCAATCCACTCAGTTAACAATTCCTCACATCTTTTTTGAATTCCATAAGCTATAGCATCAAATCTTTGTCCTTGTAGTTTATCTTTAAAATAAAAAAAATGATCTTTAATCTTCTTATTATAAGTAAATTTTAATCCATCAACTTGAAGAGTATCAGCATATACTTTATATGAGCTTTCACCAAACTTAAATGAATTATATGCTGCAAGCCCCATTAGTTTATATTCATGTTCTGCAGGCCTCATTCCAAGAAGCAAAGTGGCATATCTATACATCCTTCCTATATTACAATTTGAAGATCTTGAAATCTCAACCAGTTTTTTTCCTGGCTTGTATACTGATACCGTTCCATTTGCACCATCACCGAAACCATCCATTGTATATATAAGTGAATCAGATTCAAAATTGTTATTTAAAATAAACCCATAAAAGCCATGACAATTATGATGATCATGATGGATTACTTTCGATTCATCAATCTTTAACTCATTGCAAATATGCTGAACTCTAGCTTGCCACATTCCTTCAGCATCAGATTCGTGGTCTATTAGTTTTTTATTATATGGAAAATTTTCTGCATCAACAAGATGAGACATCACATCAAGATATTTAGGATCTTTACCTTCAATTAACTTAGGATACCAATAGTCTGTTTGTTCTTTCCAATAATCTTGTATTGAAAGTTTAGAATTTCTTTTAACATAATAATAAGAGGGTATAAAATGTTTTGAAGACATTGCAACTCTGTCAATATCATTTTTTGAAATTTTACAATAATCTAGAATAAAATCTATAGACTTTTTTGGATAACCAAAATGATTCTTTTCTCTTGAAAGTCTTTCCTCAGCTATTGCACACTTAATTTCTCCGTCAATTAGTAAACAAGCGCTTGAATTGTGTCCATCATTTACTCCTAAAATTATCATAACATATTAAATTAATTATTTTTTCCCCATTCTTTTGCAAGTGAAATTATTTGATTTGTTTCATCTTTTGGGTTACTTGTTTTTTTTAATTTAGACAGAATCCATATTGATCTTTCTAGGTCTTTTTGATCATCAATTACTAATCTAAGGTCAATAATATTTCTGTCATTGAAAGGATCAAAATTAAATATTTTAAATTTATGTGGATTATGATAAAAATATCTAGTAACATGCTCTCTATCTTTTGCATCTTTTGTAGAACTAATTAATCTTTCAAAAGATTTTACATTAATTATTTCTCCAGTTAAACCAGGGGGAACAGTTCTCGGAAAAATATTTGTAGTAATATCATAATTATTTTCATTATGTATTTTAATCATTTCGTCATAGATACTCGGGTCCAGAAAAGGTCTATCAGCACAGACTCTCAAAAAGCTTGAATAATTATAGTATTTAGATGCATCCAAAGCTCTTTTGGCAACATCATCTAGGCTTCCTCTAAACACATCCAAACCTCTATCTTTAGCATATTCTACAATTTTATCATCCTCACAATTGGTCGAAGTTGCAAGACAGATGTGATCAACTAAATTAACCTTAATAGTTCTATCAATTACTCTTTCCAATAAAAATTTTCCTGATACATCTTTAAATGCTTTTCCAGGTAAACGACTAGAACTCATTCTTGAAAAAATAATAGCTCCAACTTTCATAATTTGAATATATTTTTATTAAAATCCATTAAATTTTCTTCTTTTACTGGAGAACCCATTTTTATATTTTTTGAAACTTTGAGTCCAATTATTGAATTGATGTATTTAGGTTCCAACCCATAACCAGGCCTTATGCTCCTTATATGTTCTTTAGTTATTTTTTGATCTTTATTTATATCTTTAACAAAATATAAGGATCTTCTAAACTTTATGTTTTCTTTCTCACTGATGGTTTTGTCATAATTCACTTTACCTGATGCATTCCATGCAATCACTGATGATTTACATAATGATTCAAATTCCTTCGGTTCAGAAGAAAAACTGTCATCTGGTCCACCCGCTTGTCTATTTAAAGTAAAATGTTTTTCAATAATTGAAGCACCCAGAGAAATGCTAGATATAGCTGTAGTATTACCAATTGTGTGATCTGAAAGCCCTACAATTATATTAAATTTTTTAATTAAATCTGGAATTGTTCTAAGATTATATTCTGAAGGATCAGCAGGATAAGCACTGACACAATGAAGAAGAGCGATTTCTTTAGAACCAACATCCAAACATACCGATACAGCTTCTTCAATTTCATCTAAATTTGCCATTCCAGTTGACATGATTATTGGTTTCTTAGTAGATGCAACATATTTGATCAGTGGTAAGTCAATTAACTCAAATGATGCGATTTTATATGCAGGACAGTTTAAATCTTCTAACAGATCAACTGCAGTTAAATCAAATGGTGAACTGAATATTGTAATATTATTTTTTTTTGCATAATTAAATAATTCTTCATGCCATTCCCAAGGAGTTGAGGCTATATCATACAAATCGTAAAGATTTTTTCCTTTCCATAGTCCTTTATTAATTTGAAAATCTGGTAAATCAGAGTCCAGAGTTATAGTATCTGCTTTATACGTTTGAATCTTAATTGCATTTGCTCCAGAGTTTTTAGCACTATCAATTATTTTGAAAGCATTATTAATATCACCATTATGGTTGCCTGACATTTCTGCTACAATATAAGGTGGAAAGGCTGGGCCTATATTTACATTATCTAATTTAATTTTTTTCATTAATTAATTTTAAAATATAGTAAACTATATCATTTTCTTTTTTCCAGAGTTTAAAACCACATTTTGTTACCATTTTCATTGAAGCTAAATTGTCTTTCTTAATTCTACAAATAAAAACACCTTTTTTTCCATACAAGTATTTCATCATCATTTTAGAACCAATATTTTTATTTCTATTTTTTGGTGAAACCGTGTATGATAACTCCAGATCATTATTAGACAACCTTTTTTCTCGAATTGTTCCTAGTGGTTGATTGTCTAAGTAAAATATATATTGATTTTTATTTTTGTCCTCAATTACAGTTTTGATAAACTCTTTATGTTCTTCTACATCTATTATATCAGAGTTGAAAGAGCTAGATCTAGTAATTGGATCGTTAGCCCAATCAAGTAATATAGGATAATCATCGAAGCTAATCTTTTTTAACACATACTCCTTCACAATCTAATTTTTAATTATTAAATAAATTACTTATTATCAGATAGTTGTCTCAATAATTCGCTAATTCTTTGATCATCATGATTAATTTTAGATACTATTGACCTTGCCTCTTCTGGAGAATGTTTAAAGGCTAACCGCATAATATTCATCCAATTAATATTATTTTTTGATCTAATTTTCTCTATTTTATCAATTATTTCTAAGTCAGTCATTTTTTATATATTTTATTTATAATTAATTTAATCTTCCAAATCCTGTTTCACATACAGGTCCGTCTAACAAATCCTTTATGTTAATCTCTCCTGATTCACACTTAGATATTGTTCTAAATAAGTCATTTAATATCGACAAATATTCATCAACTTCTTCTTGTGTATGTTCAACACATGCATAGAAATTAGTGTTAGCTAAGATTCCTTTTTTAAGCATCTCTTGAGTAATATATGTTTTATAATAGATAGCATTTTCACAATTAATTGTAAAACTTGAAACAGCAGGTATTGCAGAATATGTGATAGGTATTTTATAATCATTTGTAATTTTTTTCCATCCATTTTGGACTTTTTGACCTATACTTGTTACTATCTCCCAAGATTTAATTTTCTTCATTATTTCAAGCGATTTGATAGCAGCAGTAGGTCCAATTCTCTCTGTCCAAAATGTACTACTTATGAATGTGTCTTGAGCATATTCCATTACTTCTCTTCGACCTACTACGGAGGTTATAGCATATCCATTACCCAAAGTTTTACCATAAATTACAATATCAGGTTCAACATTAAATTTTTTGTAAATTCCACCATATGTTTCCCTGAAACCAGACGTGCACTCATCAAATATTAATACTATATTATTTTTTGTTGCAAGTGCTCTTATTTTTTGTAAAAAATTTTTATCAGGACAAAAGTTTCTAATTACTTCCATCTTAATCACACCAATATTTTTATGCTTTACAAGCTTTTCAAGCGTATCATAATCATTGTAATTAAATGTGTAAGCTGAATTCTTCAAATTTTTTGGAACACCAATTGGTTTTAGACCAGGTATTAAGTGATTTGATAATTCATCATTGCTAGAATTATGATTAACTGATAAATACCAATCGTGCCATCCATGATATCCACATATTGCTACTCCATCCTTAGAGGATGCAGCTCTCGCTATTCTTATTGCTATTGCATTAGCTTCACCACCTGTTCTTGCGAATCTAACCATTCCAGCCCAGGGGTTCATATTAATTAATTCCTCTGCAAGCTCTACTTCTTCTGGACAATTAAGTGTACTTAGATTACCGTTTTTAATTACTTCTGCAACTTTTTTATCAACTTGATCATTAGAATAACCCAGTGAATTAGTTCCAACACCCATCATGCACATATCTGTTAATTTTTCATTATCAAGAGTCCATATCTTTGTACCTTTTGCCTTTTTAAAATATGAAGGCCAGTTATCTGGTAGAAATAATTCAGGTTTTTTTGAAAGTAACATAGTCCCACCTGGAATTATTTTTTTTGCTTTTTTATATAGTGTAGGTCCTTTTTTCATTTAGAATCATTTTTTTTGGAAATTAAATAGCCTTCATTTCTTTTTATGTTGAAGTTATTTGAATTTATTTTTTTATCAAACAAATAATGCTCTGTATATTCCAGCCATGTAGCTTCTTCGCCTAAAGCTTCAATTAAAAATTTAATAACTATTAAATCCTCAAAATAATCAACAACCATTCTAACTTTATTGTAGTCACTTTCACATAAGTGATTATCAGAGGTAAAAATATTTTTACCTAAAAATGTAGAATTATTTTTAATGTAGGGAGTAACATGTTCTCGGTCAGAAATTAATTTTGATTCCTTCCATGCAATTTTTAAAGCATTAAATTTTATGATTTCAATATCCTGTCCATCAGGATATGATGGAATCAAAACATTTGAATAATAATCTAAGTTTTTCTCTAGTGCATCAGAAATAACTTCATCAATTAGTTTAGGATCTATTAATGTACAATCTGAGGTTAAACGAATAACGTAATCTGGCTTAATTGTTTCAACTGATTTATAAAACCTATCTAAAACATCATCCTCACTACCACGGTAGTATTTAACATTCATTGATTTTGCGATTTCTTTAATAACTTCATCATCAGGATTAACAGTAGTGGCAATTATTATTTCATCAACTAACCTGGCTTTTTTTATTCTATTTATGTGAATTTCAAGTAGACTTTTACCATTGATTTTATTTAAAATTTTTTTAGGAAAACGCTTAGATCCTGAACGAGCCTGAGTAACTGCAATAATTTTCATAATTTCCAATTTACTGGGTTTAATAGTTCTTTTTCAATAACATCTATGCTATCAACACTTTCACATTGCAAAGTTTGTGGTTTTTCAACCTTATTGATATTTCTTTTTAATTGATCTAAGTTATCCACTCCAAATATTACTTTATCTATATAATTTTTACCTAACACATAGTTTAATGATAAATCTTCCATTAATACTTTATTATCCATACATATTTTTTTTAACTGATCTAAATACTTGTTTAAGGGTAATAATTTTTTTGGAAGTTTTGATTTTGGCATAAAAAATAAACCTTGTAGAAAAAGAGACCTTGCATATACTCTTATTCCAGCTAATTTTGCTTGTTCAATTATTAACTTTCTTTTTTTTGAATTATCTAATAAATTAAAAGGTAATTGTACAAAGTCAAAAAATGAGGAGTCTATAATCTCCTTTACATTTTCATTAGTGTAAACTGAAACTCCAATATTTTTAATTAGTCCTAACTTTTTAATCTTTTCTAATTGATTAAATAATTTTTTATTATCATTTAATACGTTAAAGTTATGGATCATATATCCCTCATACTTATCTATTTTGAGTTTTGATAAGTTTCTTTCAACATTTTCAGAGGTAATCAAATTTGAACTACCAAAATATCCTTTGGAATAAATTTTGAACTTTTTATCAGAATTAATTTTATGAAATTTACCTATTATCTCCTCAGAATTACCGTATGATTCTGCTGTATCCAGAAATCTTATGCCCTTTGAATGCGAATAGTTTAGAATATTAAAAATTTCCTTTTCACTTATTTTTCCAGCTTTATTATTTATTCCATATTCCATTCCAAACTGAGCTGTACCTAAAACAATTTTTCGTGTATATTTTGATTTATACATTCTAATTGTATTTTTCATAGAGCTGGCATTTTGATCACTATATTTTACAAAGCCCAAAGATTCATATAACTTAATTGCTTTTTGATTTTGAATATTAACTCCCAGATTAATTTTAAAAAGATTCAAATCATCAAAACAGTACTTTAAAATTCTATTTGAAGATTCCGCTGCGTATCCTTTCCCCCACTCAGATTTATCCCCAATCATAATTCCATATTCACCAGACATATTTTTTTTACAAATTGGATCAATCTTTATATTACCTATATGTTTTCCGTTTTTTTTTAGTTTTATAGCCCAAAAAAATATTTTTTTTCTTTCTTGATTTATTAGATATTTTTCAAGCTTTTTAATAGAGTAGTCTCCTCCAGATTCCATAAATCTAATTACATCTATGTCATTAAGCCATTTAACATAGTTATTAGATAAGTGTTTTAGACCTAGTGGTTCATAAATTAATCTTTCAGATGAAAATTCAATTAATTTATTCATTTATTAATCAATTTAATTAGTTCATTAATTACAAAATCTTGATCATTATTTGATAATGAAAAGTATAGAGGCAATGTAATACAGTTTTTATAGAAGTTATTTGCTTTTAAATAATCTGTTGATCTATAATTTAAGTTTTCATAATAAGGATGACTAGTTACAGGTATATAATGTACTTGAGTAATTATGCCTTTTTCTTTTAATTTAATCATTAATTCAGCTCTACTAATATTAGCTTTATCAAAATCAATTTTTACAACATATAAATGGTGAGAGCTTATAGATCTATATTTTTTTTGAATTGGTTTTATATGGTTTATATCTGCAAAAGCTTTATCATATCTTCTTACCAGATATTTTCTTTTTTTAATAAAAGAGTCCAGCTTATTAAGTTGAGAATTTCCTAGAGCACATTGAATATCAGTAATCCTAAAATTAAAACCTAATTCCTGCATTTCATAATACCATGGATTAGTTATTCCATTTGTATAACTTTGATCAGTATTGATAAAACTATCATCTAATTTATTTATTCCATGACTTCTTAGCCGTAAGAGCTTCTTATATAATTCTTTATTGTTTGTGGTTATCATTCCTCCCTCTCCAGCAGCAATAGACTTCACTGGATGAAATGAGAATCCTGCCATATCAGAATATTTACATGACCCAATCATAGAGCCATCAAAGTGCTTTGCTCCTAAAGCATGAGCTGCATCTTCAATTATATAAAGTTTATGTTTTTTTGCAATTTTAGAGATACGTTCCATATCACATGAAACACCCGCATAGTGAACTGGTATTATTGCTTTTATTGAATTGTTTCGCTCAAGAATTTCCTCAAGTTTATCTGGACAAATATTTATTGAATCAGAATTTACATCACAAAAAACTGGTTTAGCCCCACAATAAATTACACTGTTTGATGAAGCTACAAATGTAATTGGAGAGGTTATAACCTCATCACCTTTTTTAATTCCAATTGCAAGATTTGCAATATGAAGACCCGATGTCCAGGAAGAAATTGCAACAGCATATTTGGAACCTACATATTTGGCAACAGATTTTTCAAATTTTTCTACTTCGTCTCCTTGAGTGAGGTTTTTATGTCTTAATACTTTTTCAACTGCACTAATGTCTTCATCATCTAAAAAGTGTTTTCCGTAAGGTATTATCTTTTTCATAGATTTATAATTTTTGAAGATTAACTAGTTTATTAAATTGGGATTTGTCGTCATTCATTAAGTCAGAATATTTTCCACTTTCAACTATTTGACCATTTCTAATAAGGTGAATTGTATCAACATCTTTAATTGTTGAGAGTCTATGGGCAATAATAATAACAGTTATTCTACCCTTAAGTGCTTCAACACTTTTTTGAATACTTTTCTCTGATTCAGAGTCTAATGCGCTCGTAGCCTCATCAAGAATTAAAATCTTAGGCTTTCTAAATAATTCCCTTGCAATGAATAATCTCTGTTTTTGACCTCCAGATAGTAGTATACCTCTATCTCCAACAATAGTATTAAAACCGTTGGGTAATGATTGAATAAATTCTAGAATGTTAGCTTGATCAGCGGCGTTAATTATTCTCTCTAATAGGTTTTCATTATTAGAAGTATCCCCAGACCACATCGAAATATTATTAGCAATTGTATCATCAAAGATTAAAGTATCTTGAGAAACATATCCAATTTGTGCTCTCCAACTTGATTTATTTATTTTTTTTGAATTTAATCCGTCTATAATAATCTCTCCTTCGTAATTTTCATTAGTTAGAGTAATCAGATCAACGAGAGTAGTTTTTCCAGCACCAGACTCTCCAACAAAAGCCGTGGTACTTTTAAACGGAATATTTAGTGATATTGATTTTAAAACTTTGTTGTTATCATTATAACCAAATGAAACATTTTTAAAATCAATTGAGTTTTTAAAATCTTCTATATTCTCATCACCTTCTTTTGATTGATGTATCTCTTGATTTATAAACTCATTGTTAACTAATTCCATACTTCCAATGTATTGAAATGTGCCCTGAAAAGATGTTTGAAGGGCAAGGGTTGAATTTAGTGCCCTGTAAAAAAGTGCAATTGAAACTAGGATTGGCTCGAGTCTTAAGCCTAAGACAAAAATTTGAATAAACATTATCACCATGATAAAAACAACAGCAATTGGTTCACGAATAGATTGAGTAAAAGCTGAAGCAATTCCGGCTTTAATTTGAGTAGAAGTTAGAATTGATATTGAATTGTTAATGAATTTTTTTAACTTGCTTACCTGATCAGTTGAGACCAAATATTTAAACCCATGAAGAGATTGTATTAACCATTTGGTAAGAATTCCATTTTCTCTAGCCCATATTCTAGATAATGACTGAACGTAGGAATTCATTTTCAAAAATAAAAGAAGTAGCAGAATACCCAAGACTAATGCCATCATGCCAAAACTGAATGTCATTAAGAATGCCAGTAGAATTAGTATAATAGTGTTAATTAAATATGATCCCATTAGGGTTAGTTGCTTAAACGCCTCTAGTGATCTTGTAGGCTGTTCATTTATTAAATTGATTAAATCCCCTGTGTTTTTTGATGAATAGTAACCATAACTCATATTAGAGTATAATTCAAATAATTTTACTTTTATTTCTTTTAATAACTGTCCTCTAAGAAATGCATTAAACCCAAGTGCAAAAAAGGTTGTTAATCCCTTAATAATAAAAGCAATTGAGATAAGAATTAAAATTGAGGCCATTGAGTTTGATAATCCAAGAACCTCAATAAAGTTATTAATTGTGTTTGATATCTCATTATCATAATCATCTTGAGTTCCTGATTCATCAATTGATTGAAGAAGAGGCAATAGCATCAAGATTCCAATACCCTCAAAAATTGAAGCTACTAATGAAAGTAAAAAAATTAAATACATTCTAACACCGAGATATTTTTGAAAAATTCGAATATATTTTAATATGTCTATTATTGGTTTAAACATCTTTTAATTATTACAATCTTTTATCAACTATTTTTTTATTAAAAAATCCCTTTACATCATAAATGATAGTATTCCTATCTTTCTTCAAATTATTTAAATTCAATTTTTTAAAATTATTATGTGAAACAGCTAATATGATTAAATTATATTTTTGTTTAGGAATGTGAGATAGAACAGTTTGATCAAATTCACTTAAAAATGATTTTTGATCTACCCATGGGTCATAAATATCAATATTTAATTTTGAAGTTTTAAGCTTGTTTACTATATCAAGTACTTTGGTGTTTCTAAAATCTGGACAATTTTCCTTAAATGTTGCTCCAAGAATTAGTCCTTTTAATCCTTTTAAGTTCTTAAATCTATTTTCCAATAATTCTATCACATCGTCAGCTATAAATTCTCCCATACTGTCATTAACTTCTCTTCCTGCAAGAATAACTTTTGGAGTGTAACCAAGTGAAATCGACTTTTCAGCCAAGTAGAAAGGATCAACACCAATACAGTGACCTCCAACAAGACCGGGTCTAAAATTTAAAAAATTCCATTTTGTTGAAGCAGCATCTAATACTTCATTAGTATCAATCTCCATGTTTTTAAAAATCTTTGAAAGCTCGTTTATAAAAGCAATATTTATATCTCTTTGAGAGTTTTCAATAACTTTTGCAGCTTCAGCCACCTTAATAGAAGATGCCATAAATGTTCCTGCTTTGATAACTGAGGAGTATAAATCATCAATTTTTTTTGCAATTTCAGTTGTAGAACCTGATGTTACCTTTTTAATCTTTTCAATTGTATGATTTTTATCTCCTGGGTTAATTCTTTCAGGGGAATATCCGCAAAAAAAATCAATATTAAATTTTAGATTGCTTTCTTTTTCTAATACTGGCACACAGAATTCTTCAGTACATCCAGGGTATACTGTACTTTCATAGATTACAACATCACCTTTTTTAAGATATCTTCCAACTAATTTACTTGCATTATTTAAAAGAGATAAGTCTGGTTTTTTGTTTTTATCAATGGGTGTAGGGACTGTAATTATATAGATATTACAGTCACTTATGGAATTAGTATCATTTGAGATGGAAAGATTTTTATTTAAAGCTTTTTCAATATCCTTTGATGTGAGTTCTTCAGTAGTATCATTAAAATTATTTAATGAATTGATTCTTTCAATATTTATATCATATCCTATTACTTTATATTTTTTTGAAAACATTACTGAAACAGGAAGGCCTACATAGCCAAGGCCAATTACTGCTATTTTAATTTTATTCATGACCTACCTATAGAATATGTTTTAAAACCAATTTTGTTCAACTTTGAGACATTTAATATATTTCTTCCATCAAAAACCCATTTTGGTGATTTCATTTCATCAAATATTTTAGACCAATTTGCTTGATTGAATTCGTCCCATTCTGTACATACAACTATTCCTGATACATTAATTATTGAATTATATAAATCATCAAATATTTTAACTCTTTTTAGAATATTTTTTCTTTCACTTTCATCAAATGAATTTTCAATTAATATATTCTCTAAGTCATTTTTAATTCGAGAGCTTTCAACCATAGGATCATATATGTTAATATTAATATTTTTAGACAATAATCTTTCTGTCAGGTATATAGAAGCAGATTCTCTTGAATCATTGGTATCTTTTTTAAAAGACCATCCTAAAACTGTAATAGATGAATTATTATCATTGGGCTCTAAAGATTCAAGAACCTTGTCTGCAACTCTTAAAGTTTGATAATTATTAATTTTGACTACAGATTCCCAGTAATCTGCTACATCATTTAAACCATAGGACTTAGCAATATAAACTAAGTTAAGAATGTCCTTTTTAAAACAACTGCCTCCAAAACCAATTGAAGATTTTAAGAATTTTTTTCCAATTCTTTTGTCTAAACCTACAGCCTGAGATACTTCTTCAATATCAGCCCCAGTTTTTTCACATATAGCAGAAATACTGTTTATTGATGATATCCTTTGTGCTAGCATTGCATTTGAAACCAACTTTGATAACTCAGAAGACCAAACATTTGTAGTTAATATTTTTGACTTAGGAATCCATCCGTTATAAATTTTGAATAGTTGCCTAACAGCATTTTTTCCACTCTTAGTGTCTTCTCCACCAATTAAAACTCTATCAGACTTAAAAAGGTCATTTATAGCTGTACCTTCAGCTAAAAATTCTGGATTAGATAAAACTTCAAAATTAACATTATGTGTTTTATTTAATTCTAGAATTTCTTTAACCCTTTCTGCAGTTCGGACAGGAAGAGTAGACTTTTCAATTATAATTTTGTCAGACTTTGCAGCAATTGCAATTTGCTTTGCAGATTTCTCAATGTATTGAAGATCTGCAGCATATCCTTTACCCTCTCCTGAAGTTTTTGTAGGAGTATTTACAGCCATAAAAATCATTTGAGATTCATCAATGGCATTGTCAATATCAGTTGAAAAAAAAAGATTAACGTCTCTAACTTTACCTATAATCTCTGCAAGGCCTGGTTCATAAACAGGTAATTTATCTAATTCTCCATTCCAAGCATCTATTTTCTCTTGACTTATGTCAACTACAGTAATCTTAATTTTAGGACACTTTAATGCTATTACAGCCATTGTAGGGCCGCCTACAAATCCAGCACCAATACAACAAATATTATCTATTTTCATTTTTTTTATTTAATATCCAAGATGATGATTGAATCTTTTTACCAAGACCATCAATTAGTATAATTCCTAATTCTTGACAAATTTTTGACTCTGGTATAGAAATATTATCTTGGTCACCTCCGTTAGCAAATAAAAGTTTATAGCTCTTATAATAAACTCTATGTAAATATTCTAATGTTGAGCATACACTTCTATCTTTATCTTTTGATAGAAAAACTTTATCGACTATTTCTAATTCTTTAACTATTATCATTCTTTCTTCCTCCCCCATAAACTCCATAGAGCCTTTTAGTTTTCTTTGGTAATCATTGTTAATGATAACAAATAAAAGGTCACCATGGGATTTTGCCTTGTGAAAATATTCAATGTGTCCCTTATGAAGGGGATTGAAATACCCTGATACAATAATTACTTTTTTTTTCATTTTATTCTGTTATAATCATCTTCAATTCTAACTATATCATCCTCTCCAAAGTAAGTTCCTGTTTGAACTTCAATAAATATTAAC
>MDTG01032714.1_pt1 | contig 22501 bp, 20 predicted proteins | sample 811421 | NCBI WGS metagenome assembly MDTG01 (sample SAMN05326645, study PRJNA326480) | marine metagenome | isolation source: seawater | place: Pacific Ocean: South East | collected 2011
TGGTTGAACATCAAACACTAGTATTTTAGGCTTATTGATTCGACGTTGTAAATTTAATTTAATGCTACTTGAGTAAAAAGGTATCGGACCAACTCTATAAAATATACTTTTAATTGATGATTTTTTTTTGATGTATGCTTCTTGGGATTTATTCCAAACCAATATCTTTTTCCATCTTGAAAATAGCCATGGATTAAAAAATAAATTTTCATTTTTCCCTTTTTCAATTAGAGAAAAAATATTAGTTGAATAAAAATAAAGAATTACATCAATCCCCTTTTTTTCAGCTTCATATGTCCATAAGGGTTTAAAGATTGTCCAATTATTATGAAAATAATAAGATGAGGGGAGGCTTTCTTTTGAAGCAAGACTAATTATTTTTAAAAATATTCTTTCCCTCAACAAAATTCTTTCATTAAAATTTACAAGACTTCGAAAGATTTTTTTTAAAAACCAAAATATAAAAATAAGTCTTTTAGTTCCGTCTAATGAGGGAAAAGGTCCTTTAGTTTTCAAAATTTCTGTCCCTGAAAAATGTCTTAAATTAAAATCTGCAGTGTGTGCAATAGCTTTAACCCCCTTTGAAAAAAAACTTCCAATAAACCAGCTAATTATACTTATAGATTCAGAATCATTTTCTGAATTGGGAAAGTTTTTTGGTGACAAATCATAAAAATATACGCAGTCAGAATTAATTAAATTCTTATTAAATGATTTTATGATTTGGTTAATGCCTGTTAAGATGCCAACAAAAAACCATTTTAACTGAAATAAAAACCAATTAAATTTATTATTTAAAGTATTAGCTTTAAAGCCCTCAATCTCTAGCAATAATCTCCATGAATGTGGCAAGGTCAAGTTCAATTTTGATTTTCCTTTTATAGATTTCAAAACTTCAATATTAAAATTAATATCTAAAAGTCTATATATTAAGAATTGTTGTAAGCATATTTCTTCGGAGTTTTCTGAAAAAGAATCAAACTTTTTATTTTCGATTGTAGTCATGGATAACTTTCTCTTGACACAATCAACATATTCTGTTTTTTCATTTTTGTCTAAATAAATATAGCCTCTCATATAAGAACGTATTTTGGCTCTCCTTATGTTTTTTAACAAATCCATTATTTTTGAAACATGTGCTTCATTTTAATATTTTTTTTATCGTCATCTTGTTAATTAATTTTGATTTTAAACCTACCCACAGAAATAGTAAAATTATCATAAACTTTAGGAGTAAGACTGATTTATACGAAATTTCAAGAGCTGTTATGGCCAATATCAATATCATTGATATTTGAAAGAGAATAAAAATCAAATAAACATATTTATTGTATTCTATCTTAGCATATTTCTGTGCATAATAAAATGAAATAATAGCGATAATCATACCAGAGAAAAAAGTCCCTAAGGCTGCTCCAATGATGCCATAAATTTTAATTAAAGGGAAGTTTATGATTATGTTTAATAAAATAGAAATTAAAGAAAGTAGAGAAATTAATTTGGTTTTTTTTGCTAAAATTAATTGTGGTTGTTTACCAAAAAAATATGTTGCATATAGCATATTCAAAATAATAATTATTTGATATGCATCATAGTATTTTGGTGTTGTAAGCAGAAAAACTATTTCTTTTGAAAAAAGACCAAGTAGTAGACAGAAAAAAATACTCACATAAAAAAATGGGGTTAGATATGCACCAATGTATTTAGAGAAATCCTTTTGATTTTTTATATAGGTAGAAAAAACTTCTGGAGAAAAAATCTGTTGCAAGATAGTCATTAATATAAATCCTAAATTAGCTATTTTTTGTCCAATATCATATAAACCAACTCCTCCCGTTGTATTCATAATTCCCAACATATATCTATCAAACTGTGTATTTATGGCTCCAAAAAAGACTCTAGGTGTTAAGGGTAAACTTAAAGAGAGATTTTTTTTTAAAAAAATTAAACTAAAATGAATATTTTTCTCAAAAATCGAAAATATAGTTATTGATATAAACAAAACAAAAACACCCAAACTTTGTCCTTGAATATAACCAATTATTCCCTTTTCATTGAAGACGAAATAAATTGATAAACAAGTACACATTAAAGCTTCAATAATGGAAATATATGAATATATATTTGCTTTTTTTGCATTTCTATAATAGATATAAAAAAATTGTAAAAGGCTTTTAATTCCTAGATGGATTACGGCGTAAGTTGTTAGATAAATAGGTAATTTTTTTCTAAATAAATAGTAGTTTATTTGTTCCTCGTAATTATTTGTTATTATAACCCCTACCGTTAAATTTGTTAAAACGAATGCAACACAAGACCAAAGTAATTTTAATTTATCATCATCCTTTTCATATTCAAAATAATTTCTTTCAAATATTGAAATTAGTCCAAGGTTTAAAACTCCTACTAATAAAACAGCATATATAACAGATAAAGCTAGATTTCCAAAATCAAATGGGGATAAGTATCTTGTGAAAAAAGGTAAACTAAATATTGGAATAAAACTTCTTAAAAGAAAAGGAATAGCATACCATATTAAGTTTCCAAATTTAGAATACATTGATATTGAGAGTTTTTATATTTCTAATTTTATTTTTTTATATCGCATTTGAGAAGAAAAAAATCTAAACAATTTTTGGGATAGCGTTCTGTTATTCTAGCTGTTTCAATAATCGGGAAATATTCCTTAGCTAATTTGACTAAATCAGAAACATTTTCAAAAAAGAAAAACTTTTGTTTATGCCTTAAATCATTTGAATTTTTTAGAATAAAGTTTCCATGAGTTGTTTTTTTTGATTGTTTATACATTGAATGTTCGGGCCCTACTGTTTTAATAATACAGGATCCGTCCTCTTTTAATACTCTTCTATATTCATTTAAAGCTTCTTTGATTTTATTTTTACTTTCTTCATAATGAATTGTTGCAATAGATAATACTAAATCGAAAGATGAAGAGGTAAATGGAAGATTCGTATTAATTCCTTTTTTTATTTCAGCTTTCAAACCCTGTTTTTTGCACATTTCCCTACAAATAGCCACGCTCTCATCTGTCACCTCGGTCCCAAAAAGCTCCATTTCACGATCCCAAAAGGGGACAAGATTATTTGCAAATAAACAACCAATATCTAATACACTTTTGCCCTTTTTCGGTTCAAATGGTTTTGAGAAATAATTTTTAGACACAGAAGCCCTTAATATCATTTCGGAAGGGAAGTGACGATTATTTTTTAAATTATCAAGGTTTTCTTTACTCCATACTTTAATATCAGACATAACATATAATTCAAATTAACTTTTTTACTTGCTCAAAACCCAACATAAATAGTGAATCAATAATTGACAAATGGCTAATAAACGAGTCATGTAATTGTTTATAATTGGGATGATTATACGTGTTCCAAACAAGTTTAATATTGTTTTTATCAAAAAGATTTTCTCCTGATAAAATATAATCTTTTGAACCTTCTACAGATAAATAACAATTTGCATTTCTTTTCTTACAAATTGATACCAGAGCCTCGTCTTTTAAACCGGTATAACTAATTTGATCTGAAACGATTACTTTTGTTTTAATATCTAATTTCTCAATAAAAAATTCTATTAATGGTATCGAATAATCAATTAAAAAAGATGATTTTTTTGACAAAATATTAAAAATTGAGGGGTATATTTGATCGAAGAAAGGTGATTTAGAGTATGAATGCTTAATTGATTTCAAGTGATTTTCTTGCCAACTTAATTCATTCATAACTTCAGCATTTTTAATCAATGTTTTTTCTCTAGTCCCAGTTTTTTTTATTGGAATTGTTAGCATTAAAGTTCCATTTTTAGTTTTAATTCTGTTTCTTGTTTGCCAACTCCTCTTGCTTAATTGAGTTGATGTAAGAAGAATAAATTCATCTGCTTTTTTTATCAAATTAAAATACCCAAGCCATGGTATATATGTTGGTTGCATTAAGGAAATAGTTTTATTTTTTAACAGCATAACCTATCCCTTTTTCTCCGTAATTATTTCCATTATATAACATAAATCTTATATTTTGATGCTCAAAAACAAAGCTATATTCGACCATCTCAGAGTCCCACCCTTCCTCTGATACATTTAAATAATGAGATTGATCTTGAGATCTCTTGAATTTCTTACCATTAGAAGAGGTAGCATACCCTATTCTGTATCCAATTTGGGGATCCTTATACGAAAAATACATCTCATAAGTAAGTCCATCATATAAAATACAGGGACGAGCTAAAGCTGTTTCTTTGTCTAATAACTCTAGAGCAACTTCCCCATTATTAGTCCATTGAATTCCATCATGCGATGATGCATATTTAATGTTGTATTTAGGTAAATCTCTATTTATCCATCCCTCACCTGAAACATACCACATTTCAAACCCTTTTTTTGACTTAATAACATACGGTGCAGTAGATATACCAAATGGTTCTCGGTCGGTTTTATTTAAAAGAGGTGCTCGAGAATTTCTTATAAAGACATTATTTTTTTCAAATGCTAGCCCCATTATTAACGACATCCTGACAGTTGTTGTTCCGGAATTCCAACCAATATAATATAGGCTTTTATCTAGAAAACAGGAAGGTGTAACTCCATTGTCGTCAAAACAACCTCTTTCCCCAGGTTCAAGAATAGGATCAATTGAAGTTTTTCTTAAAAATATTTCATCAGCTATAATTTCTATGATTGAAAATCCTATTTGAGATCTTCCCTTAGAATCTCTTCCGGAGTAAAAGATTTTGAAAAAATTTCCATGTAATTTAGCAACGGTTGGAAGCATTGCATGAGTTTTGTTCCACCAACGGCTTTCATCTGGAACTAAAATTAATCCTTTTTTTATCCAGGTCATAAATTAAAATATTTTTTCTTTAACTTTTTATTTACCAAATGGTCCTTGGGAAAAACCTCTTTACTTGTAGCTGTTGAACTTGGTGGAATACTTCTCAAAATATTCGATCCCATTGTTATAAAACAATCTGAGCCTATTTCTATGAAATCTTTAAATGCAGTGTTAACACCAACAAAAGTGCGCTCCCCTATGATGGTGTGCCCGGAGACAGTAATTCCAGAAGCTAAATATACATGATCCTTTATCTCACAATTGTGACCTAGATGATTTGTGCTCCAAATCATCACATTATTTCCAATTTTAACGGTTGGTTGTATTGTTTGATTTTCCAAAATAAAACAATTATCCCCGTGGATTAAATCATTCCAAAAAACGGACCTAGAACATACATAACTTTCCAATCTGTATCCTAAAGACTTCATTAAGTGATATTTTTCTTGCCTTAATCTATTTAATTTTTGATATGATAACGCAACATGTGCCGAATATTTATTTGGTGGAAATTTCGTTTTGATTTTAGACAGGGGTATAACTGGCTTTCCTAAAAACTTATCTGATGTTACATAATCGTCATCAACCGTAAACCCAACAATACTTACATTTGATCCTGGATCATTTTCGAAATAATAACATGCAAGTTCTGCAATTTCCCCCGTACCAAAGATGATTGTTTTTCTCATTATTTTCTTGATATTTCTTCAGATAACTTCTGAATTTTTCGATCACACTCTTTTACCTGCTTAAAAATCTGTCTTGCCCTTTTTGCATCTAATTCAAAGCACATTCTTACCACATCCATCCAAAGTGTGTTGTTTTGAGCTCTAATACTTTCAATTTCATTTAAAATTTCGTTATCTGTTCTTTTTTTTTTCATATGTAATAAATCGCTTAATTTTTGGACTTCTTTATCACCAAGTTGAATTTTATTCAAAATTTTTTTTCCTTTAATAGGGGCTAATTCTAAAAGTAATCTTAAAAAATGCATTACTTTAAAGTTTGCTCTTTCACGAATACTTTTTATGGATTTAATTAGTTCATAATCTGTTCCCATAGAATAAATTCATCTTTGAGGTAATTTTTTTTTGCAATATGATTTTTCTCTAATAATAGAAAAAAATCTTTTGCATGCACAGCTCCTTCGTAAAAAGGTCGTTTAGTAGATAGGTTTTTATCCGATAGGACTTCACCTTTTTTAATATCAACTTTGGCAATCACTGACCGCTGACCCTGTAAATTAGATATTTCGCTTTTACTAATATCACTTTTTACATCTAGCATTTTTTCAGTGTCTCGAATCATTTCAACCATTTGTTTCAACTCCAAAGGCTCTAATGCAAAAAAGTGGTCTAAACCCTTGCTTTTTCTGGACAACGTAAAGTGCTTTTCTATAACTTGAGCACCAAGTGATACGGCGACACATGGTGCTAATATACCTGTTGTATGATCGGAAAAACCTACTGGTACATTATAAGTTTTTCTTATTAATGGTATTGTTAATAATTTAGTATCGATTATTGGAGTTGGATATGCATTATTGCAATGTAATATAGTTATGTCGTGATTACCTTCATTTTTGCAGTTCTCAATTATTTTATTAATAAAATCTATGGTCGTTCCAATGCCTGCTGAAATAATTACTGGGAGTCCAGTTGACGCTACATACCTAATAAATCTTATATCTGTTGATTCAAAGCCAGAAATTTTAAATCTTTTAACTCCAAGCTTATAGAGCTGGTCCACTGATTCTTCATCAAATGGAGTTGACATAAATTCAATCTCCCTATCATCACAATAATTTTTTAACTCAGCATGCCATTCGTTTGGTAATTCCATTGATTTGAAAATCTTATGGATATTTTTATATCCATTAACTTGACTAATTTTAGTTGAAAATAACTTTTCTGCCTTGTAGGTTTGAAATTTGCAGATATCGCATCCTGCTGAAACAGCAACATCAACTAAATCTTTTGCTTTTTTTAAATCCTGATTATGATTTGCCCCTGCTTCAGCAATTATTAATGTTTTCATATTAATTAAATTTACAAAAAACAGGTTTTATTGTATGGTCATTCAAAAGGTATTCTTCAAGTTTGAAAAGTACTGTTTCTGTTTTTTTTGAAACCATTGTAAAACAATTGTCATCAAATAAGAAATATTTTTTTTCTGCATTCAATGCATAACAAATCATTAGTTTTCTATAAAAATCTAATAATTGTTTATTCTTTAATATGTTATTCCCAAATATTACTAGGTTTGTTGATAGTATCATAAGTTAATTTAATCTTTGAAATCCAGAGTGACAAACCGGACCATCCAATAATTTCATAATATCCAATTCTTTTGATTCACACTTACTGATGGTTTTAAATACTTCATCTAGACACTCAAAGTAAAAATTTATTAGGTCGTCAGTGTGATCTATACATGCATAAAAATTTGTGCTTGCCAGAAAACCTTTTTTGAGCATTTCTTGGGTAACAAAAGTTTTATACTCTAGAGAATTAGAATAATTAAAAGTATAACTAGTAATAGGTGGTAAACCATAAATTTTTATATCCAAGTTATTTGATTTCGCTAGAGCATCCCATCCCTTTTGGATTTTCAAGCCAATTTCAGTAATTATCTCCCACGACTTTATCTTTTCCATTACTTTTAATGAAGCCAAAGCAGCAGATGGACCTATCCTTTCTGTCCAGAAAGTACTGCTAATAAATGTTTTTTGGGCTGATTCCATTACTTCTTTTTTCCCAACAACAGCAGTAATTGCATATCCATTCCCTAAGGTTTTTCCAAACATAGCCATATCCGGCTCAACCTGATATTGTTTGTATGCACCTCCAAAAGTGACTCTGAATCCTGAGGAACACTCATCAAAAATTAATACTATATTTTTTTTTGTAGCTAGAGTACGTACTTTCTTTAAAAAATCATTCTCTGGTCCAAAATTTCTAACAACCTCCATCTTAATTACTCCAATGTCGTTTTCTTCAACAATAGATAAAAGTTCATCATAGTTATTGTAATGAAAGGGAAAAACTGAATTTTTTAAGTTCTTTGGGACACCTAGCGGATTTAATCCTTCTAATAAATGCTCTGACAAAATATCATTTTTAGTGTGATTTGCTGATAAATACCAATCATGCCAACCATGATAACCACATATTGCAACATTGTCTTTTCCTGAAGCAGCTCTAGCAATTCTTATTGCAATTGCATTCGCTTCGCCCCCAGACCTTGCAAAACGAACCATATCTGCCCAAGGGTTTAATTCAATCAATTTCTCAGCTAAATAAACTTCTTCAGAGCAATTTAAAGTACTCATATTTCCGTTTGCCACAGTTTTCAAAACAGCTTTATCAACTTCTTCATGTCCATACCCAAGAGTATTCGTCCCAATACCCATTATACACATGTCAGTATACTCTTTTCCGTCCAAGTCCCATACTCTACATCCTTTGGCCTTGGAATAGTATGATGGCCAGTTTTCAGGCAAAAACATTTCAGGCCTCTTTGAAAGAAGCATTGTTCCACCAGGAATTAATTTTTTTGCTTTTTTATATAAATGTTGTCCTTTTCTCATATTCTAATTTTATATTCTCAATGAGTAGTTATTTATCAGTTTCTAATTTTTGTTAATATATTTTAAAATAAATATTCGCTGCCACCAAAATAGGATTAGTAGTAAATTTTCTTGAAATCCTTGTTGTTTAATAATTTTTTCGCAATTCCTAATAGGAACATCACTTATTTTTTTTATCTGTGCAAGCACATTTTTTTTCTTCATTACATCCATGGTTTCTGTAGCAGGTATCTTTGAGTGAATTTTACCTACATCAATTGTTGAAATTAGAAAAAACTTTTCGCTATTCTTATGTTTTGTATATGGTAAATCCATAGTTTACAAAATTAGGTCACGTATTTCCGATTTATATAAATTAGATTTTTTCCTTTTCATCATTGTTTCATTATTTTAAAAAGTTTTTCTGCCAGATCCCAGTCTTCATGACTATCTATATCGATTGCCCTTGCCTTAGGAATCAAGAAAGGCATTATGTTTTCATCTGATCCTCCACTGTGAACTTTCGCTATTGTACTTTTAGAATGAATATAAAACATTCCGGCATCGTAGAATTTTTTTTTAATATCTTGAGATCTTATAGCAAAAGACCCTTTATTAATTGGGATTAAAACTCCATTTTCATTAATTTCATATGCCCACTCAATAGGTACAGAATATTCTGCAACTGCCATTAATGATTTTGAATTATCAGTTTCTTTAAACATACAAGAAGCCTGTAGCAAATCTGCTGAATTAATCATAGGTGAACAAGGTAATACAATCCATATCTCATCAAAAACTTCCTTTCTTTTCTTATACTCTTCGATAACATATTTAATTACAGGCATTATTGGAGTTTGATCGTCAGATAATTCATTAGGTCGATAGAAATCAATATCTAAATCTAGACTTCTAACTAAATCAGCAATTCTTTCATTATCAGTTGATACATGTATTTTATCAAATAATTTACTTTCGTTTAGAGCTTTTATTGGATATTCAATAATAGGTTTACCACAAAAATTTTTAATGTTTTTTTGCGGTATCCTTTTTGAACCCCCTCTAGCTGGAATAATTGCTATTCTTCTCATTGTTTTTAAAGATTATTAAAAAAGTTCCTCTGCTTCATATAAATGTGAAATTAATGTTGGCAAAACTTTATTCCAGTTGGAATTTTTTTGCAAATTAAGTTCAAAAAACATCATAATCCGTCTCAAGGTTTCTGTTTGTGCTAGTATTTTAAAATTTTCTAACCAATTTAAATTATCCTGATTAAGGTTATCAGATAAAAAGTCTATATAAAAATTGCCTATTTCAGATGCTGAATTTAAATCTTTAGTAAATGAGACAAATTGCCTGCATTGTTTAAGTGCTGAATAAGCAATTGAATAACCAATTGGAAATTTTATAATAGATTCAAAATCAAACAAATAAGCTATTTCATTTTTATTTAGGTTTTTTAACGCTTCAGTCCAAAAGAAACTGGCATTAGAATCAAATCGTTTTAACGAAAGAAGTCTTAAATCTCTCTCGACTGATATATTATTTATGTATTTACTAAAAATCGATTGCTGATTTACACCCATGACTGAGGGTTTATTAAATTATTATCACTGGACAAAAGAGATTTAGGTGCTCTTACAGACTTTTTTTTTGAAGCCAAGATTATTTCCTTTAATTGCAATAAATTATCAATCCCTACTACAAGTTTTGAAATGCATCCATAAGATGAAACATGTGAAATACATGCTTCAATTGGAGATAGCTCAGAAAAATTCAACCATTGCTTATATTCTCCCCAAATTTGTTGCCAGTTAACAAATTTACGTTCACCCATCATTTCAAAGTTGAGTAATAGCCCTTGAAGGAAAATTGATCTCGCATGTATTTCCGTTTTCATTTTTTTGAGTTCTTTTAAATATGGTTCGAACCTCCTGTCGACCAAATTAAAAGGAATTTGAATCAGATCTGGTACAAAATCTAAACTTAGTAATTTTTTAAGTTCATCCGGATGATAAAGAGAATAGCCTATCTTTTTAATTAATCCCAATTTCTTAAGCTCAAGCATCTCATTCCATATTGAAGGGTTTTTTAATAGGTTATTTACATCATGAAATAGACATCCATAAACAGACTCACGCTTCAGCTTTTTTAAAGAACACTTTAACTCTTCTTCAATCGAACATGTCATTGATGATGTACCGATTTTTGTTATTATGTCAAATTCACCTTTTGCATTATCACCAATTTTCTGCTCTGCATCTCCATAAGATGACGCTGTATCTAACATTTTTATTCCCTCTGTTTTAGCAAATGAAAGTATCTCGTTTAATTCATTTATGGATGGTATTCCATTTTTATTTGAAATACCATAATTTAAACCCCATTGTACTGTCCCTAAAATAATTTTCATATCAAAAAATTTAATTCCATTTGAAATATTTCATTTCATTTAAATTGTTTTAAATTTAAAACTCTATTTAAGAATGAGATTTTTAAATCTTGATGAATAGGTAATGGAAAAATCTTTTCCAACTTTGATTCAAAGTGAAAATGTCTCATACCTCCCGAAAAACCTAATTCTTTTATTTTTTTTTCATTTAGAGTTGTCTTGATAGGTAAACATGAAGGTAAACGTCCTTTGATTACTCTATCTTTTAAAAGACTATGTTTAAGAAAAATACTGAGTTTACTTTTTCTGTCTTCAACTAATTTATCCCATTCACTTATTTTATTGAATATTTCATTTATTTGAGCTCTACATAGTCCTTTATATCCATATTCTGTTCCTTCCCAAAAACGAAAAAAGAAGGGGAACTTGTAACTAACTAAACGAATAATCCATGAAAAAAAAACTCCATTTTTATGATTTAACTTGGATCTTATTAAAATTGCATCTGATTTTTTTTTACACCACAGGATTCCTCCTGATGATGTTCCAATAATTTTTGGAAGTGACCATACTTCAAAGTTAGACCCATTTGCAAATAACGGAGTCTTTTTTTCATACAAACTATCTACACTATCTTCAACTAGTGGCTTGTGATCAGATGAATAAGTAATACCCCACTGATGGTAAACGACATCTATTTTGTTATTTTTATTGTAAGCTGAGGGATTTGAAACCCTTCCAGTGGCACTAATTACACAATGACTAGCATATGGATACAAATTAATTTTTTTTGAACGATCAAATTTCAACTCTTTTAAAGCTATATAAAGTGCTACTCTTCCACTTGAACAAATAACTGGATATCCACTTGGGAACATTTTATGAAATTTTTTTTCTAAGTTTTTCATTTTTTTAAACCCAAAAACACTTGAGAATTTAAACTTTACTTTAGGCCATAAAAAATGAGAATTAGATTGTTTCATCATTTAAATTCTTTAAATCTGAAGTTAGCAATAAGATGGGTGGAAAAACCTGATTTAAAATGACCAATCTGTATTTCTTTCTCAGTCGGTTTATCAAAATCATTAATGCTATAGTATCTCCCAAGTCGATACCAATGAATATTCGTTTTAATTAGATCTTTGATGATAAAATCTTGAAGGAAGTGGCCAATGGGTAAGTGAAATAAATCTCTATCATATGCTGCGATTGAGTAAAAAGCCTCAAAGGCAGATTTCATAATTAGAGAACCGCCTATCATAACACCATTATTGTCTCTACAAAAATAAAAATCGTATTTTTTAGCATTTAAATAACTAAACAGAATTTCCCAGCTTTTGTCTGACCTGGTTTTTCTACCTGCTGATTTGAAATGTAAATTCTTAAATTCTTCCCAAACAGATTTATGGTTTTTTTCTAGCTTAAATGCTTGAAAAAGTTTGTTGCCCTTTGAAATTAATGATTTATAACTTTTTCGATAATTCGATTTAATTTTGGAATAGCCAAAACTTAGTTTAACGAATGATTCTCTCAAAATGTTACACGTTTTAGCCCTTTTGTAAACAATTTTATGCCAAATACTCAAATTGTCCGACGGATATAATTGATCAACAAACTCGACGTCCGTTAAATTTATTTTTTTTAATAATGATTGTAATTTTTCGATCAAAAGATTTAAAATTTCCTTTTGAATTTTACTTGAAACATTATCCAAGAAAATTGGAGGATAAATGGATCGGTTCAAATAACTTAACCCATTTTCATCTCCATTTTCAAAGAATAGTAGAGGTAAAAGACAAATAGTTTTTCCATCTAATTGAACTCCAAAAGAAAAATCATCACATTTAATTTTATTACCACTAAAGCATTCAATTCGAAAATCAATAAAATTTGAACTATAATAAACTATTGGTGTATTACATTTTAAAAATGTCTTGTCCCAATCAATTTTTTTTCTTGGGAGAAAACTAAATCTTTCATTTGAAAAATACTTTAAAATTTGATCTAATTTCATTTAAAATAAGTTTTGAAATCCCATTGGCTCTTTTATTATTGAAACTACTTTGTCTTGCTCCTCTATTGTCAAAGTTGGAAAAATCGGGATACTGATTGCTTCCTTATAATACCTTTCTGCTTGGTCAAAACCATTTTTACTAAAACCTAGTGATTTGTAATAGGGTTGACGATAAATTGGTATATAATGGATATTTACTAAAATTCCGGCTGAGCGAAACTGGTCAAAAAGCTGTTTATGAGTTATAAACTTATTTTTTTTTAAACGTATTATGTATAAATGAAAAGATGAATCTGAGTCTTTGTGCTGCTTAGGAATATCTACTATGGTGTTTTCTAATAAATTATCATATCGTTTGGCTATTATCCTTCTTTTATGAACAAAATCATCCAAGCGATCCATTTGACTTAGCCCCAAAGAAGCCTGTACATCGTTCATTCTATAATTTAACCCTAAGTTAATTTGTTCATAGTACCAAGCGCCGTCTGGTGGTTTGCTCATTTCAGCGGCATGCCTTGTTATGCCGTGGCTACGATATCGTCCCAGCAAAGTGGAGATTTTAGGGTCATTTGTTAAGCACATACCTCCTTCACAAGTTGTTATAATTTTAACCGGGTGAAAACTAAAAACTGTTATATCACTATACTTACAATTTCCAACTGGCTCACTTTTATAAGAGGCTCCAATAGAGTGAGAAGCATCTTCAATAATTTTAAAACCGTATTCTCTTGAAAGCTCATAGATTTTATCCATTTCACAAGTTTGACCTGATAAATGAACAGGAATAACCACTTTTGGCAACTTTTTATTTTTTTTAGCAGTAATCAATTTTTTTTCTAATGCTTCAACAGACATATTATAGGTTTGTGAATCAATATCTACAAAATCAACTTTAGCATTACAATAAAGTGCACAATTAGAGGAGGCAACAAATGAAATTGGGCTTGTCCAAACTATGTCTCCTTCCGCTACTCCCAACGATAAACAGGCTATATGGAGTGCGCTTGTAGCACTATTACAAGCATGAGAAAATTTGACCTTGCAGTATTCGGCCACTCTTTTTTCAAACTTCTGAATTATTGGTCCCTGGGTAACAAAATCAGATCTTAGAACACTCACGACTTGTTTTATGTCTATCTCTGAAATATCCTGCCTGCCATATGGAATTATATTGCGTTTTTTGTATGATAATTCTTGTAATTTTAATTCAGAAATTTGATCCTTTAAAGAAGGTATATAAGATTCTAAATAACTACATAACTTATGATTACAAAGACTCATGTCCTTTGGCCGTTTTGATAAATTAGGAACTTGATCTATGCTAATAGGTTTTAATAAATTTGTTGAATATCCATAGGTTTCAGCTAATAAAACTCCAAATTGATATTTTGTTAATCTTTCATTTGAACTTACATTAAATATCCCTTTGGCTTTCTTTTTTAAAAGATCAATAATTACTTTTCTTAAAGTATTTACAGAAACAGGTGTATAAAAAACATCACTAAATAAATTACTTACTTTTGATGCTACTAAGTTGTTAAGAATTTTATCTGAAAAAGATGCTTTGTAACTGGGGCCTATTCCAAAAAAATTGGTGCGTATAATAAGTGCCTCCGGATTAATACCTATTACAGCTTTTTCACACTTTGCCTTTGTAATTCCGTAATTATTTAATGGTTTACAAAAAGCTGATTCGCTATAGAAAGGTTTTTTACCATCAAAAAGATGATCTGTTGATATTTGAACGAACTTCACATTAATTTTAAAGCAAGCAGAAGCAATTCTTTTTGAAATTTCAATATTAATCTTTTTTGCTTCTTGAAAATTGTTTTCACAATCCTCTACATTAGTTAAACCTATACAGTTAATTACGATATCTGCCTTCGATTTTGCTATACTCTGTTTTATTTTATCTACAGAGCTATATTTAATAACAATTGATTTTAATTTACTTAGCCCTATCTGTCTTTTACGCAAACCCAAGATGTAATTGAATTCAGATTGGCCTTGTTTAATCCAACTTTGCGCTAAAAGACTTGATCCTCCTGTAAATAGAATTGTTTCCACTCTATATTAGTCCAATTTTACTTTGATTTTCATTAATCCAACTCGACAGTTCCTCTTTAGTCATCCAGTGTTGATTTTTGTCTGAGCTATAAAAAAAGTTTTTTTTAACAAGCTTACCGTTTTTAATGCGTTTAGAATCTTTAGCCCAATTATGAATAGCTGGTAAAATTTTAAAATGGTCCCTGTACTCGAAAGTATGTGGTGCATCCTCAATTCCGATCATTTGTTCATGAAGTTTCTCACCAGGTCGAACTCCAATGATTTTTATTTTAGCTTCAGGAGCAACTGCTTTTGCAATGTCAGTGATATTGATTGAAGGGATTTTTTTAACATATATTTCTCCTCCCAACATGTCTTCAAATGCTTGCCACACCAAGTTGACTCCCTCATCAAGGGTAATCATAAAACGCGTCATTCTTTGGTCAGTAATAGGCAAAACTCCTGTTTTTCTTTTTTTTAAGAAAAAAGGGATCACCGAACCTCTTGACCCCATTACATTCCCATAACGGACAACAGAAAATTTTGTTTTATCAAATCCTAGATGTGAACTTCCAGCAACAAACAACTTATCTGACGCTAATTTTGTGGCTCCGTAAAGATTTATTGGGTTACTTGCTTTATCAGTAGAAAGAGCAACAACTTTTTTAACTTTTTTATCTATACAAGCGTCTATTAAATTCATAGCTCCAATAATATTTGTTTTCACACACTCAAAGGGGTTATATTCAGCAGTGGGAACAATTTTAGTAGCAGCTGCATGAACGACATAGTCAACTCCATCTAAGGATCTAGATAGCCTATCACGATCACGAACATCACCTATAATAAATTTTACTCTCGGGTCATTTCTGTATTTTTCAGCCATGTCCCATTGTTTCATTTCGTCCCTTGAGAAGACGATAATAGTTTTAGGATTGAACTTATTAAGGGTATTATGGACAAATATTTTTCCAAAAGAACCGGTACCCCCTGTTATTAGTATTCTACTATTTTCTAACATAGCCATAATTTAACGTTGAAATAATAAAATTGATATCTGATCAGTAGACTTCCTATTACTGATTATAAATTGAACTTTTCTTTCTATCAACTTTTCAATTTTTTGTTCTAATTTATTTATGTATTCTGTATTTAATTGATCCCCTATTAATAAAACCTCAATTAAACCAGTATCTAGGCCTTTGGCGTAATCACTAATTAAATGAATCTCTTTAACGTCTCCCATTTGCGCTAAGACATTTTCTACAATATCTTCTAATCCTAAATGTTTAAAAACAACCTTTTGCAATATTTCAAACATAGGATGATTAACGTTTGCCTTGTAAGCAACTTTATTGTTGTCCTTGAATTTATCTAAATACCCAGCCTCTGAAAGATGATTAAGTTCCTTTCTTATAGAATTAGTGGACTCATTAAACTCCGATGCTAATCCATTTAAATACCCCCGGTTGGCCTGGCTGATAAAAAATTTAATCAACAGGCGCAACCGTGTTTTGGAGGTAATTAGTTTATTAAGCACTTTAAAAAATTATTATCTAACACAAATATATAGAATAAAATTAAATATAAGTACTTTTTTTACTTTTTTTTATTCACCTATTGTGTATAGTTTTTTTGTGTTTTTTTTTCTTATAAAATTTCTTCCGTCAAAAACTATAGGGTACTTTTTATCATTTATAAGTAATATATCCCAATTAATTTCTTTAAACTCGTCCCAATCCGTAAGTATTAATATACATTTACTCTTAAATAGCTTATCATTTAGTTTTTTTATTATGTGAACATTATTAAGTATTTTTTTTACTTGTTTTTTATCATTTCCCCTTTTTTCAAGAATCATCTTCAAATCCAATTTAATCCTTTCTTTTTTTACCATTGGATCATAAATACTTAGAATTGCTCCTTTTTCTAATAGGTCTGTTGAGACATAAATAGAGGCAGACTCTCTGCTATCATTCGTGTTTTTTTTATAAGCCCATCCTAAAATTGATATTGAAATTCCAGCTACAGAATTGTCAAACGTTTTTAAAATACGTTTTGTAAATCTTTTTTTTTGGTAGTCATTAATTTTAACAACTTGATGCCAAAACTCTGCAACTTCATTTAGCCCATATACTTTACATAGATAAACTAAATTTAGAATATCTTTTTGAAAACAACTTCCTCCGAAACCAACAGATGTACCTAAAAAATCTGGACCAATTCTTTTGTCAGCCCCTACAGCCTTAGACAACTCTTTTATAGATGCTCCTGTTTTTTCACATAATGCAGATAAACTATTTATTGACGATATTCTCTGGGCCAACATTGCATTAGAAGCTAGTTTAGCGAGCTCAGAAGACCAAACATTTGTTTTTAAAATTTTTCTAGCGGGTATCCATCTTTTATAAATACTTACTAACTTTTCTACTGCCTTTTTCCCAGATGGAGAGCTTTCTCCTCCAATTAACACCCTGTCTGATTTATATAAATCTTCAATAGCAGTACCTTCAGCAAGAAACTCTGGATTTGATATAACCTCAAAATTAATTTTTGAATTGTACTTGTTTAAAACCTCTTTTATTTTCTCCGCAGTCCTAACAGGTAAAGTAGATTTTTCTACTATAATTTTATTAGATTTAGATATTCGTGCTATTCTTTTTGCACAATTCTCAATATTTGTTAAATCTGCTGCAAAACCCTTTCCTTCCCCTTTCGTTTTAGTAGGGGTATTAACTGCTAGAAAAATAATTTGGGACTCTAGGATTGCCTTATCAGTATCTGTAGAAAAAATTAGATTTTTATTTCTCGTTTTTTTTATAATTTTTTTTAGCCCTGGTTCATAAATGGGTAGATCGTTTAAATTTTCACTGTTCCAAGCCTTTATTTTTTCTTTATCGTCGTCTACCACATGAACAAGTATATCTGGACATTCGTGGGCTATAACTGACATTGTGGGGCCTCCTACATATCCAGCTCCTATACAACAAACTCGATTAACTTTCATAATTTATTTACCCCTACAATACTTATTAAATTCTTGTTGGTACATTCTTTTTGGAAACTTATTTAATAGTTTAACGAATTCTGCACATGCTCTTTTGTTATCTCCAAGACCCAAAAAACTTAAAGCTTTGTATCTTATCGCCTTTTCAATCACATCTGGTTTTTTGGATTGAGTGGCTAGACTAAAATATTTAATTGCATTTTTGTAATCTTTCAAGTTATAAAAGGAAAATGCAGCATTTACGGAAATAGAGTAGCGCAACGGATCTTTATCAAATGCCTGTGCGTATAAGTTTGCAGCATTTAAAAATTGTCCATTATCAAATTCCGTTTTAGCACTACTTGATAAGTTATCTGCGTCCGTTATCCTTTGTTGCCCGTAAGTTAAAATTCTGTAGAGCTGAAAAATATTCTGATCATTAGGGTATAGGTTAAAGGCCTCCTGTGCTTTAGCCATTGAAAATGGATCACCCAGACCTCGCGTAAGGGCCAAAGTCCTTAAGTAAATTGTCCAGATAGATTCAGTATCGCCTCCTATTTTTCTAACTCTTTCGAAAGCCTCGTTAATTGCTTGAGCATCTTTTTTATACGCAAGAAGTCTCATGTATATATCATAATGAGGCATATTGTTTGGTAGTCCATCAAAAGCCTTTTTGGCATAATAATAAGAACTATCAATTTTATTTTCCTCAAGAAAAAAAGTCGCTTTTAAATTGTCAGCGAAGTGTATCTTCGGATTGTCTAGTGATCCTAAATGAGCCATTTTATAAGCTTCCTCTTTATTACCTGATAACCAATAATACCTCGCTTTCATTGCCTTAATAGGCATTGCTGTTTCGGTTAAATTTGGGAAATCATGTGATATTTGGTCTAGTTCTGCTCTAGTATAAGTATATTTCGCATTATTAAATTCATATAAAAGTCTTCCTTGCTGTTTTAATGAGATAAATGAAATAATATGAATTATTAAACATGGAACTAGCAAAATAAAACTTAGGGCTAATATGAATCTGCTAAATTTAATATTCCGAAGAGTAACTCTCTTAAGTGTTTTGTTTCTATGGTATGTAACTAAAATAAGTCCCAAGTAAATTGCCAATGAAGACTGCATTAGAGGTCTAGCGACAGGAAAGTTTAACAATGCATCTAAAAGATAAACTACTAGTGGTAGTGCCAAAGTAAACTTTTTCAAAGAAATATCTTTCTCGCTTTCATATTCATTTTTTAAAGTTTTAAATAAATAAAATAAAATTAGAATAAACAATCCAAAATAAGATAAGCCTCCCAGAATTCCAGTTTCAGCAAAGACATGAATAAAGTCATTATGAGCATGATAAGGAACTGTATAACCTGAAATATGATATTTACCCTTATCAATTGACTCTATTTTCCAATTACCTAGACCAGATGCAATGATGGGGTTTTCTTTTATATACAACCATGCATCACCCCAATAATTAAATCTTCCATTTGAAGATTGTTCAGAAAAAGAGATTTTACCAAGTGTGTCTGTTATGGCAACCTTTCTATATTTATCGTTAGCGAAATTAGTAGCAAAGAGATTAATAAGAAAGGCTATTATATATGGAGATATTGTTTTTATGATATCTGATGATATTTTACGGTGATCATTTTTAGTGATGAAAAGTTTATAAAGAAAAAATGAGATAAATAATAACAACACAAGTATTGTGCTAAGTATTGCAGCTCTAGCTTCAATTAAAGAGATTGCAAGTATACCGGCTACTGATATTAAAAAAGATATTATTTTAAAGACCGGCTTTTTAGAATTTAAAAAAAGGTATATAGCAAAGGGTATTTTAAAAGCTATAGATGCTGCAGTAATATTTTTATTACCAGCAAAACCCTTTATAGCAATAACCCTTAAGCCTTGAACAGGATATATCTCAGACAAATCATAATAATATGAGATCATCTCAGCTAAAAGGAATATAAAAAAAAGAGTGTAAATAAATTTAAAAGAATTTTTCACTTTTGATACCAATAGAAAGCAAAAAAAGATAGCAAAAAAAGTATTTACAATTCGGGGCAAATTAATGAGAGTTTCAACGGGATTTACAGCATAAAAATAAGAGATTGAATTCCAAACAATATAAAATATATATAAATATATATATATAGAAGAAAAGAGATAATCGAAAGAATCCTTATAATCTCTAGATGAGAAAAACAAAATATAAAAGCAAACCAAAATATTAACACATCCTAAATAGATCCATTGGGGTGCTAAAATGTCGATCGCGCCAAAATTTGACAATGAACCTGTAATGATGTATAGAATGAGGAATACATAGTTGGTTATTTCTTTATAACCAGTCTGAATAAATTGCATTTGTAAATCTTAGAATTTAAATATAAAAATAAAAAAAAACCCTCGTAAAACGAGGGTTTTTAAAACTTATTAGATATCTAAATTATTCAGCAGCAACGTGAGCAAAATCACTATCCGTTAGTGGTGTTGAAATTGCACTCGCAGCATTGAGATGCATTTGGAAGATACTAGTTGTTCCACCATCAAAGCCTTGTAATGTAGCTGTTGAAGTTGAAGCAGTTCCAGGATTTCCATCAGCGTCAAATACTCTAGTAGCAACGCTAGAAATAACATCTCCAAAGAATGAATATGTAACAACAGCGGAAGCAGCAGCTTTATCCATCAATACCTTCAAGGTTAGAAGATCGTTTGAATAAATTTTATCTGTATATGCCTGTGTTGTTGTTGTAGCTTCTGAAGCAATACCATAAGATCCAGTTAATCCAGTACTACTAATAGTCATTGAATATTGGCCTAATATTGGTAAAGTCTTCATTGATGATAAATCTAATGATGTCATCTTAGGAAGACCGGTAAGCATAACTGTACCCACTTCGTCTAGCGCAGTAGGGGCTAAAGCAGTTAACTTACTAGCACCAGATATTCTTAAAGAAGCGGCATCCGATCCTTCAATATGATCATGACCCATATCAACACTTGTTATAATTGAGGCGCCAATCAATTGAAAATCTCTTATATAGCTGCCAGCAGCGGTTGTTAAATTAGCTAGCTTAGCAGCGCCGTGTAGACTAACTACATCTATTTGTCCATCAATTGTTAAATCTGTTAAAATACCAGAAGTAACCGAAACTTTATTTGTTTGAGTATTAATATATGGGCTTGCTGTAGCTGCTTTACCAGTTACATCTAAAGTAACAAGTGCAGGAAATACAGTATCAGCCTTATCAAAAGATAGAGTATTTACAGCTGATAGAGCTTTCACAGTCATATTCTTAGCGGCTAAAGCATATATTGGTGGGGCACCATTTGCAGAAGTTGCAGTACTAATATCACTAATTGTTATGTCTGTAGCAGCAACTATTGAAACAACATCAGAAATATCAAGTTTAGGAGCGTTAAAGTTTTTAACAGCATCTAAGATTATACCTCCATCCATTCCACCACCAACAGCCTTCTGGGTTGCAAGCTTAGACAAGTCTAATACTTTTGCAGAAGATGACATAGTGGCAACTGATGTTAAAGCAGGAAAGTGAAGTTCAGCTAATGCACCAGTTGTGATCGTACCATTAACAGAAGCTAATTTAGGGAAAAAAGCTTTAGTAGTACCACTTGCACTTAACGATAAATCTCCGTTAAGAGAAGTACCATCAACATCAATAGTAGCGGCTTTCACAGCTAGTATAGTTATAGTAGCAGCTGCAGTAATATCAATATCAGTAGCTTTAGGCGCAGTTATAGAAGCCACTTTAGACTTACCACCGTCAACAACTGTTGCAGCTGTAAGATTTAAGTGACCTTTAACAGCACCAGCTGTTCTAAGTGAATTGGCTTTAACACTACCCATTTTCAATGAAGTAACAGCTTCGGGTACAGTAATATCATCTGAACTGGTAAGTAGGCTTAAATCTAAGCCTCCAACAATATTTGAAATTGTTAAATCACCAGTAACAGTTCTTAGTTTGTCATTTGTAGCATCACCGTCACCAAGAGTTGTAGAACCAGTAATTGACAAATCGTTATCAACAAATGCAAGATTGTCAAAAGTTAAAATAGGACCTGGTCCAAAGGTAGTTGGTGAATATGTATGAGCAATAGTTACAGTTTTAAGCCCAGTGGCAAATTTATTGGTAACTGCAAGAATTCTTGATAAATGCTCATCATCAAAATCAGCATCATCAACTTCAACTGTAATTTCACCATTTACGATAACGTTAGGCGCATCAGCATCCGTGCTAATTAATGATTCAACATATTCTAGTGTAGCAACGTTATTGATTGTTACATCTTGATTAATTACAGCGTTAGCAGCTAATAATTCCTTAACATCGGCTTGTACATCGGCTAAAGTAGAAGAAATTGTAGCTAAATCACTAGCAGTGGCTACATCATCTAACGCAGTAGATAACGCATCAACAGCAGTTTTAATAGTTGCAATATCAGCACCTAGTGTTAATTCCAAACCGTTTACTGTGTTTTGTAACGCAGTAATTTGATCTGCAACAGTGGATAAACCTTGAACAGTCGCCGAAAGTGCAGTAATTTGATCAGACAGTTCATCGAACTGATCATCATAATTTTGACAGCCAACAACCGTTAGTGCAACCGCCAA
>MDTG01222649.1_pt1 | contig 22500 bp, 19 predicted proteins | sample 811421 | NCBI WGS metagenome assembly MDTG01 (sample SAMN05326645, study PRJNA326480) | marine metagenome | isolation source: seawater | place: Pacific Ocean: South East | collected 2011
AAGTTGGTGCCGAAGTCGATTTCTATGTTGAAGGTCTTGAAAAAGACCCTAATACCGTCATTGAAACCCTAAATCAATTTTATACACAAAAAATGAACCGTTCTATCACGCTATCTTCTAGCTCAACCCCTTCATGGTATAATCATGAAGTCGCAATTACTCTTTATCATATTGAAGAGGGCCGAGATTTTGATAATTCCCATAACTTTCCATATATTAGTATTCAAGTTTTATACGATACTATCGAAAAAAAGAAAGTTACTTATAACTGGCATAAAGCCTACAATGAATTTATCAAACATTATGAATGATCTTTCAGTTCTCTTAGGTAAGCAAACACATCACAAGGTTCGGCACCATTAAAACCACATACTTTTTGAAAGTCTTTATCAGATACCCGCAGAAACGGGTTGATTTTTCCCTCAGCGGCTAAAGTTGTTGGATAAATGGGTTGATTATCTCGTAAATTTTTAATGATTTTGTTGCGGTATTGAATAATATTTTCATTCTTAGGTTCTAATTTACTAGCAAATTCTAAATTTCCCATACTATATTCATGGCCAGGTAATATTAATGTTTGCAGTGGAAGTTTAGATGCCTTTACAAGAGAGCGATACATCTCTTCTTTTGTTCCCTCAAAAACTCTACCGCACCCAACAGAAAAGAGAAGGTCTCCACTAAACAATAGATGCTGCATACCAAGAAAAAAACATATATGAGGCTTTGTATGACCGGGCGTACTTAATACATCAATTTTAAGCGGGCCAATAGTTAACTGCTCCCCCTCGTCAACAGACTTATCAAGCTCCTTGATTCTTGGATCTTTAGGCCCAATTACGCTGCAAGATGTATTTTTCTTTAAAAGATTAACGCCCCCTATATGATCTTCATGGTGGTGTGTGCATAAAATATTGATTAAATTTAAATTTTTCTCTTGAATAAAGTGAAGTAGTGCCTGAGCATCTCCAGGATCTACTACGAGCGCTTTTTGTTCCCACTCAAGCACGTAGGTATAGTTACTTTCAAGAATAGAGATTCTATGGAGTAGCACATTATTTTTCAGGGGAATTTTTAGATACCTATTCATACAAAAATTCCTAAATATTTTTCCACAAGCGTTTTATACCCACTCCATTTTGAATACAAATACTTCCATTTAGTAGCATAGCAAGGCTTTGTATAATCATTGGTTCTAAATTTCCTACGAGCTGATACTTTAAACGCAATACTGAATGGATGTAGCATAGGAAAATAACACTCAAGCGTTTCTATTTCCATTTGCGCAAAAATAATTTTTCCCGTTTCTGGATCTATATTTTTGCTCTTTTTAGATTCAAGCTCATCCATTGCAATATTAATATGCTTTAGGCACTCTAACAAACTGTTTTTAAGTAAAAGAAATTGCTTGTCTACAATACCATCTACAATGGGTAATGGGTGCGTTTGTATTTCTTTATGAACCATGCCGTATAAATCTTTAGAAAACGAGAAATCAATATCTGATAAATTTTTATTGAGAACCCCTTTAAAACCGATTCCCCCTGATGTGGCGTTTATAAATTGAGTTTTCGGATGCGCCTGGGTAAAGTGACTGATGACAGCGCTTTCCATAATCCACTTAACAAGGGTCTTGGTAGGTTGGTTATAAATGTCTTTCCTTGAGATCAAATGATGAAAAATCTCTTTATCCCTACAGCTTTTGTGACTATTTTCTTTTTTATCAAATACATTGGGTGCATAAGCCTTCCCATTTGTATATGCTAAATCGATGCCTAAGAAAACAATTGGATTACATCCAAGTGTGGATGCTATTTGCAATGCAGATAAAGTTATAGATAGGGCCTCTTTATTTAAACCTTTTACTAAAGGTTCACTCTGCAAACCAATTTTCTGTTCCATCCAAAGCTCAAAACTACCCCCGGTACTTGAACTTACATATCCATACTCACAATTTAGAGAACCAAAAACTTCAGGGATAAGTCGTGAATGATAAATGAGTGGAATCTCAAAAGCACTAGAGGATAAAAACCTTTGAAGTTCTTCTTTGTTAGGATCGCACGCTACTGCAAAATGAGGACTTATTCCATTATTGGTAAGCGAAGTAATTGCTGATCCGCCTGCGAAAATAAGAGCCTGATCACTAAGTGAGCTTAATTTTTTTAAATCAGATTTTAAAGAGGGTCCTGCACCACAAATAATGGCAGGAATATCTTTAAATCGCCCTTTTAAACCATTTACATCAAATGAAGTTTCTATTTTGCTCATATTAGAAGCAATATTTACCACTAAACCCGCATAACACCATTTCTCAAGAAAATAGGCATATTCTATATAAGTTTTGCGCATAAGCATTAATCTAAGTCGATAAAAACGACTTGGAAATTGTTTTTTATAAGCTGGCAGGGAAAGTATGGCAATTGACTGATAAGGAAAAGACTGAGCAAGAGCCTGAATAAACTTTGCGGGTTTTTTCTTATTATAATTAAATCTAATATGAACCTGAGGGTGGGAAAGAATTTCCTCAGCGCAGCTTTGTGTAATAAATGATTGTATCGCAGCTATATTTTCTTCGATGAAAATCAAGTCCCTATTCGAGGATTCATTAAGCCAGGATTTTAAGTAAAAATAATGTGTTGCCTTACCAATCCCGTAAATATAAATAGCCTCTAAGCTATCGTATTCTAGGTATTTTAGCGATTTTTTTACTTCTTTTTCGTCAGAAGATCCACAGGTATTTGTACTATCTTTTTGAGTAGATAGGTTTAAAAGAAATTCCAAATCTGGATAACGATCCTGTAGTATACTAGTTTTCATAGCTTCCTATTTTTTAGCCTAATTAAATAAAGGAGTAAGTAGCTTTTTATGCTTTGTTTGGTTATGTATTTTAGTTTCAACATAAAGACCCTTATTTGTAGATTATTTTGCGAGTCATATCCCCTATTTCATTAAAAATCAAATCGGCCCCTTTTTTTTTACCATGTTTATAATGCACGATTCTTTTTCTTTTCCCAGAAGGCCAAAATAGTTCTATCTCACCATGTATTTGCCTATTTTCATATCTTATTAAAGACCTTAGCTGGCCATTATTATGATAATACCTCTGGTCTCCTGTCATATAACCATTTCTAAATCCTAGTAAAGCAACGCATTTACCTGAATGGTTATAGCGGTAAACCTTACCCTGCCTTACTCCTTTTAAGTACCAGGATTTTGAAAGACACGTTCCATACTTATCATAAAAAAAAGATGGACCATGCAATAATCCATTAATATAATAACACTCTGATTCTAAGGTTCCATCTAAAAAATAGGTTAAACATTGACCTAATAAAGCTCCATTTTTCTTAAAAAAAACTTTTGTAGGAACCCCTTTACTATTACTTTCAACTTTCATCCATTGAATGTACTGAAAATCTGGAGGTACTTTTAGGGGCTGAAAGGGTTGTTTATAATAAATGTTTAATACAGGGTCTTGAAGGGTCAACATCCCATCTTTAAAATCGTAGACTTCTTGCATATAACTAAAGCTCAATAAAATAAAAAGAAACTAAATATGGTTTTTAAAATATTCCAGTACATTTTTGTAGAATAAAATTTCATGTATTTTTTTACAATTAGGTTGATCTTGCAAATGTTTTTTTGTTTCTCTCAAAATTATATACTTCCAAATATTCCATTGAGATTTCAAATATAAATTGAATAACTCGTTCTCACCAAGCAAAGCTTCTTCAGCAACAATACTTCTTTGGAATGAAAGTTTCAAAATGCATTTATCTAAAAGCTCCGCCAATTCTTTGATTGAACCTTTTAATTTTGATAGCTTCAACCGGCTTTGTGATAAATTCATTTCAGCAGCACTACACACAGCTTTATGGATCATAGCTTGGAGCTGACTCTTTCGAGGCATTAGTGGTAAAGGAGAATACTCTACGCCCTCAATCTTTATTCCTCGTGAAGTATTAATTAGTCTTAAATCAGGATGTTTTTGAAGAAAATGCTCAAACCAGTTTTTAGCCATCAAAAAATCTTTTCTTGTAGCTTTTTTGTTTCCATCGACATCGTAAACTTTGATATCATTGCAACGATCGTCTTCGCCAATAACTCCATTTACATATGAGCTTTTTGGTCCACCACACAAATCAACTCCAACTAAATAGATGGTTCGACATCCTAAAAGGTAGGCAATAGATGTAGCAAAAGTAGCGACATTCCAACCCGCATTTATAGGCTCTAGTTGTAGATCCTCAATCAAAAACTGCTCCAGTGGAAAAGATCCACTTTCTCCAATACACATTTTTTGACCACTGTGGTGTTTAAGAAGTTCAGATGATACTTGATTTTGAAAAAAAATCGGTTGGCCTCTAAAGCTATGTTTAATAAACCTTTCCTTTGGAGGATCGGGATCCACTGCAGCTACTAGATGAACATGGACGTTTTCAAGAGATAAAGGGGTTAAAGCTGATCCCCCACTCAATATTAGAGCAGAATTATTAAGAGCTCTAAGTTCGTTGAAATGTTTTGCTAAACTTATTCCCGCCCCGCATATAATTGCTGGAATACCAGTAAATTTACCATATAAATCACTGCCACGAAATATCTTTTTCGAATGCTCTATATTTGAGGAAATATTTTTTAGATATGGGAATCCATATTTTTTATTAAGACCACAAACAAGCTCAACACCCATAGATATTTCTTTAAGATTTTTAAGCTCTTTCGTGCAGCAGCCAACTGCATGCCATGGCAAAAAAATGTTATCCCATATAAATTCTTTAGCGCAACTACCAAGGTAAAGTTGTGGGTGTTTTATAAAATGGATATTGAGATTATTGATCCTTTGAATTGAGGATAAAATAACGATTAATTTACGCTCTTTGTCCTGGCAAAGCCATTTCAAAGCACTTTCTTGAAATACACTAGAGCCTATTCCATAAGTATATAAAACCTTAATATTTTTATTTAGATGTGGGAAATGAGTAAGTAAACCCTTAGCCTCGCAAAGAAAAGTAATTTTGCATAGTAGAGAAGAATTCTTCTTTTCAATAGCCTCTATAATTTTTTGATCAATGTTATCTGTATACATCTTCGACCAAAGTCTTATAAGTAGGAATGTCGGTGTAGCCCATATTACGCGAGTTATCTTCCCATTGCAGGACACATCTATTTTTGTTAACCAAACACATTAAAGGCGCTTTTACAAACATGTTATACCCGGAAACTTGAGCCATCATTCTTTGACTAAGGCTCACTGCTTTACATTCAATGATCAAAAGCGGAGAGTGCTTGATTTTGTCATAACAAAGGATGTCAATCCTTCTTTGAGGAAGAAAGGTATATTTAAGATGGGGGATTTCGCTTAAAGCTTTTTCTATCATAATAAGGTCTTTTGGGTAACCTAGCTTTTCAACTAGGTGCAGTATAACCCCCTGTCTTATCTTTTCCTCTGGAGTGCATCTTACCCACTTTTTACGGACAAAATCGAATATATCGTTAGCTTGGGGAGATGATACCATAGCTCCCGTTTCGTCTACGATATATGATTTTCATTGATTTATCTTCTTCAGATAAATATACCTTAAAGTGATCGTTTGATAGCTCCATTTTCATAACCGCTTCGTTCATGTTCAAAGTTTTAAGTGGCCGCTTTTTCTTTTTAATAACTTTTGGCATTTGAAAAGGATCTTCCAAAGAATCATTATTGGCATCAATAATTTCATCAATGAGATTATTTGATGATTCTTTAATTTGATCTAAGACATTGACTTCCATCTCTAAAACACCTAGCGCTTTTTGGTGATGATCTTGTATTCTACCTTTCCACTTGCGCAATTTATTCTCAAGTTTATCAAAAGCTTTATCTATAGCAGAGTATATATCTTTTGTGGATGCCTTAACATTTACGCGAAAATGAGAGAACTTCATATGTAATTCAACAATATGATCAAGTTTTTGAATATCCATCAAGACCTTAAAATCAATGATATCAGTAGACAAGGCTTCCACTTTTGATATTTTGTCAGAGATATAGTCTTTTATAGCCTCGGTTACCTCTAGGTTTTTTCCATGAATCGTTAAGCGATAATTATCGTTATTAGAGCCGGTATTTTTATTAGACATTGTCACCTCATTTTTTTCTCAAGATACCTAATTACCTTTTTTTTTTCCAAAAAATTGTTTTTTTTGCATATATTAAAAAGAGAAAAAATCACATATAAAGGGTTTGAAAAATGCTTAGCGACTCATTAGGTATTGCCAAACTCTTAAATAAAAACCATAGAGGGTTTTATTTAAAGTATTTATCAATAATTACGCACCTAAAAGTCAAAAAAATCGTGGAAGTGGGAGTATTTAAAGGAAAAAACGCCAAAGTGCTCCATCATTTATTCCAAGATGCATCCCTTTATCTTGTAGATCCCTGGTCTGCAGAAGAAGATTACCTTCAATCAAAAACAGCTGTATCAAAAGATCAAAGTGTGTATAATTTAGCATATCAAGAAGTAAAAAAAACCTTTTCAAATAGATCAAACGTAAAGATTATAAAAAAAAAGGGTATTGATGCGCTCAGTCTTATTCCGAACAATTTAGATATTGTCTTTTTAGATGCCAACCATAGTTATAGCTCTTTTAAACAAGAGCTTAGTCATTGGTATCCTAAAATTCGTTCAGGAGGCATTATTTCTGGTCATAACTATGGCCAAAGAAATCTGGGTGATGTAGAAAGAGTGGTTAAAGAAGTGCTTGGTAACAATTTTCTTGTAGGACAAGATAGAGTTTGGGCTCATATAAAAGATTAGATTCGCACCGAAGAGGACTCGAACCTCCAACCACCTGATCCGAAGTCAGGTACTCTATCCAATTGAGCTATCGGTGCATAACGAAGGTATTTTAGCAAAAAAGGATAATTATATCTAGTATAATGCAGATCAATCAAATAAACGGCCTAGTGCTCCGATCTACCCCTTACAAATCCACAAACCGTATTATTACCTTATTTACACCAGAATCAGGGATTATGACCCTTTTCAGCCCTAGGATCACACAAAAAAATACCGCTTTACTCAGCCTTACTTCCCCGTTTTGTTTGGCAACATACCATTATAAAAAAGGATCAAGTAACTTACCACGACTCATAGATGGATCTATTATCGACCTTCACCTTAATCTGAGATCTTCCTTACCGGCGCTGCTCTGCGCTGGAAAAATTCTCAACGCTTTATTAAAAACTCAAATGCCTGGAAAAAAGGCTACTAATTTATTTAATCTTTGTATTACATATTTAACGCATCTTTCAAAAACCTCTAACCCTGAAACCCTTTGGACTAGTTTTGCTCTGAAGCTTTTAAAATATGAAGGCCTCCTCGATATTCAAAAAACATGCACAGTGTGTCAAAAAAATGCAGCTAAAGTAATCACCGCAGGAGAAAGTCAATGTTCTATATGTAGCGGCAACACCCCATATCTATTTTCATCATTTGAATGGAGTACACTTATTCTTCTTACTCATACAAGGATAATATCCCCTCTTTTAAATATTGATCTTACAAAACAACTCACCTCAAAAATTAATACTCTTTTTTATTCAGTTTTAGAAATTAAATAAAAATCATTGATAAAATTTTCATAAGCAAATATTAAAATTAATGAGTACTTAATATATAAAACCTGGAAAATTATGCGATTAATTGCATGTGCTTTAACAGTTTTTTACTGCTTTAATATTGCCTACGCAGAAATAAAGACGTTAAACCTTTGTCAATCAGAAGAGCTTGCAATCGCAAATAATGAGCGTATTATAGAAGTTAATAATCTTGTAGAAAAAGCAAAATATGGTTACTACAGATCTATTTCAGATTATCTACCTCAATTAAATTTTTACTCCTACGCCTATAAATCAGAAAACGACCAAATCCTTTATGGTTTAGGGAGAGATTGTTTTCTGACTGAATTCTCCGTTATACAGTCCATCCTTTCTACGGATAAATTCTATGACATAAAAATCTCAGACCTCATTGTTCAAGATTTGAAGATGATCCGAAAAGAGGTTGTCAACAATGTGATATACCAAGTTCGAGCTATTTACAATAAAATACTACTTGATAAAAATAACATCAAAACAGCGCTAATACACATTGAGACTTTAAAAGACCTTGCAATGCGTTTAGAAGATAAGCTTGCTATAGGAACAACGACTACTTTTGATGTAAACCAATTGCAGGTTGCTGTTTCAAACGCTTCGGCCAATTACTACAAAAATATGAAATTACTGAAAGTGGACCAGGATAGTTACGCTAAGTTACTGGGATATTTACCGGGAACAATAAAACTTGAAACCAGCGAAGAAAATATTGATTTGGAAACTATCCCCTTATTAAATGAAAAACTTAGTGAGCAAAGAAATATCTTCTTGGATAATCCTATTAGTAACGGATTGTTTTTCCCAAAAAGCAATCCACAAAACCAACTAGATTTTTTTAATACTTTGTTTGATAAACAAGAAATAAATAAGTGGAATGATATAGCACTAAAATTTCGACCTGATATCCTAAAAGCAAAAAAGAAACTTGAAATAGCAAAAAAACAAATTAATAAAGCAAGGGGGAAGTACTTACCCGATATTGCTTTTAATTTTAACTATGGTGGTAACCCCTCACCACCTTCTTTTTATCCATCAGATAAATTTAATAATCAGCATATGGAATGGGCAGCAGGAGTTGTTTTAGGATGGAATATTTTTGATAGTTTCAAAAAAGAATTTAATATCTCCGCACAAAAAGCAGGTGCAAGCGCAGAAAAATCTAACTTAAATGATCAGATTCAAGAAGCATTTAAAGAAGTACGAGATCAAATTTTTTCCCTAGAAAGCTCCATTGCAACAAACGTCTCTTCAGAAGGTAATGTTATGCTTGCAAAACAGGCTCTAATTCAATCAGAACAAAAATTGGAAATAGGAACTATCACAATTTTTGACTACCAAATTGCTCTTAACAATTACATTGAAGCATTAAACATAAATTTTCAGTCCCTGTTTGATGTAGTAGACTCCTACTATCTTCTACGTCACGCTACAGGAATCGATGTAGAAGGAAAAGGATAAATGAATGGAAAGTAATACAAAGAACCGTAAAACACAAATCATTACCACAATAGTTGTGATCGCCCTCGCACTTGGGGGAAGTTACTACTACGTAAAGAACTGGATGAATATTGTATATACCAATGATGCATTTGTTAACTCCTACCGAATAGATCTTTCAACCGACCTTCTTTTGCGTCTTATGGACCTTAGAGTTGACGAGGGAGATAGAGTAAAAAAGGGCGAAATATTAGCTGTAATGCAACAAGATATTCTTGATTCTGAAAGAGAAGAAAACAAAGCTTTAGTCGAAAGTGCTACGAAAAATATTGAAGTGAAAAAAGCTTTTTTTGAAAAAATCCAAAACGATTACACAAGAGCAACACAAAGCATTGAAGATGAGATTATCTCAGCACAAGAATTCGATCATATTGAAAAAGACTTTGAAACAGCTAAAGCAGAATACCAAAAGGCAATCGCTGACCAGTACCTTGCTAAGACAAAAGTAAACGTTGTAAATTCATATCTGCATCACACATATATTTACGCTCCATTTGACGGTGTAATATCTAAAAGATGGGTTTGGGAGGGCGATGTTATAAGGCAAGGACAGCCCATGTTGACAATGTATGACCGCGAACGGGTCTGGATACTTGCAAATTTAAGCGAAAAGAAAATAGAGCATGTAAAAATTGGAGATCCTGTAGATATTCATATTGATGCATATCCAGGGAAAACCTTTAGAGGCAAAGTGTTCGTCATAAAGTCAGCGGCAGCATCCCAATTTAGTGTGATCCCTCAAAATAATGCAACAGGTAACTATACCAAAGTAGCGCAAAGAATTCCGATTAAAATTTCAATAGAATCACCGTCTATTAAAGACTTATATATTTTTCCAGGGATGAACGCAGAAGTGAAAATTCATGTCGACAAAAATAATAAATAACAACAACAACATGGCATGGAACCATCCTAAAATTGTAGACTTAAATAAGCCTTATATTCCATGGATTCGACTGATAACAATCATCTTAGTTACGATACCTCTTATTGTTATAGGATTTAGTATCTATATTGCAGATAGCTCGATCAGAGGGTCATTAGTTATTAGTGATAGAGAAAACTTATGGTTTTCCCTGTTCTTTTTTCTTGTTTTATCCATTTCTGTGCCGATATCTAATTACTTTGGCCTAAAATATGGAGATAAAACCGTGTTCTTCATAGGGTCTGTTTTATTTTTTGTGGGAATACCCCTTGCCGGAACAACATCTAACTACTGGGTCACTATGTTTTATAGGTCTGTATATGCTGTTGGTTCAGGAGCAATATTTCCAACAACACTTACAATTATATCAAGGTCTTTTGGCGATAAAAAGACCTTGGCAACAAATATATATATAGCAGTGTGCTTTGGACTTGGAACTCCAATTGCAACGCTTATTGGAGGTTACTTCGCTGAATTTATTTCCTGGCAGTCCATCTTCTTTATTAGCGCAATTCCTGCTCCTATTGTTTTGGTTTTTACCTTTATTTTTTTTGATAATAGCAAAGATAAAAACGTAAAAGATATAGACTTCCTTGAAATTTTGTTTTTTTTAATCTTAATCGGGTGTCTGATTACTGGACTTTCTAACGTAAAAGAAAGCTGGACGACCGAAGGTTTCCGTTCAAACATGTTTATATTATGTTGTATCTTCTTTGTCCTTTCTACAATTGGTTTTATAATCCGAGATCTTAAAGCTGGGTTTCCTTTGATTAATATTAAGCTTTTTAAAATCTCCTCGTTTTGGCAAGGTAATTTATCGGTTTTTATCATTGGAACGATTTTTTACGGGACCGTTTCGTATCTTACGCAAATTTTTGAGTTTGATCTTGAATATTCCAAATTTTACACTGGATTAAAGCTTATTTCCTATGGTATTGTGATTGGGATTGCGGGTGGTTTATCAGGATTATTTGCTTATAAAACCGGTATAAACATTCCAATTCTTGTTGGTTTTGTATGTATTATCATTAGCTGTTTTTTACAGCACAAAATTACCATTCAATCACCTCAAAGTGAATTTCTTCAAGTTCTCATAGTTCGAGGAATAGGCATCGGCCTCACACTCGGAACTTTTACTGGATCTGTCGTAGCTAATGTTCCAAAGCAAAACGTTGGCCAAGGAGCTGTAAACGTGACCCTTTTCAGGCAGCTTGGTGGAGCTATAGGCGCAGCTATTTTAGAGCTTATCTACAAACTACGTTACCCTTTTCATCTTTTAAGATTTGGAGAGCAAATGAATTTATACTCTGGTCAGCTAAGTGATTACATATTTGATAAAAACAACCTTTTAACGATGCAAAGTGGATCGCCACCACCTCTCGAGGGTTATGGTGCTCTAAACGTACACAATTTCGCAAACAATACCGACGTTATCAAAGAGTATCAATTAGTGAACGAGGGTTCGACTCATCTTACTGAAGCTCAATTATTTGAATATGCTTCCAAGCAAGCAAACATCTTATCTATAAATGATGCATTCTTTATAATGGGCATTGTTGGAATAATTCTTACTATTATGATTGCAAGAGGCATGATTAAAAAAAATAAACACAATAAAATGGCATAAACATGTTAAATGATGAAAAATTAATAAAAAACTGCAGCTATATCAACGGTAAATGGGTAAAAAGCGAGAAAATGTTTTCTGTTTTCAATCCATTCGATGGAAAGGAAATTGCATCGGTTTATGAGGCCAATAAAGAGCTGGCTACACTAGCAGCTGAAAAAGCGCACAGTGCTTTTCATATGTGGAAAAACTTAAGGCCTAAGGAAAGAGGCTCTTTTTTAAAAAAATGGAACGAATTATTGCACATTCATTGGGAGGATCTTGCAACTTTACTTACTCTTGAGCAGGGAAAACCTTTTGAACAATCCACGCACGAGCTCATGGGAAACAATGGTTTTTTTAATTGGTATGCAGAAGAATCTCAAAGGGTCCATGGACATACAATGATATCTCCTGATCCAACTAGAAAATTTTCAACATGGAAACAACCAGTGGGTGTCGTTGGAGTTGTAACCCCTTGGAACTTTCCATCTGTACTTCCGATACAAAAATGCGCACCTGCTCTTGCAGCAGGGTGTACAGTAATTATTAAGCCTGCTGAAGATACTCCTTTATCAGTGCTTGCTCTTGCAGAGCTTGCTGATAGAGCAGATTTTCCACCTGGTGTGTTCAACGTACTGACATGTCATAATCCACTAGAAGTTGGAAATGTTCTAACTCAACATCAACATATAAAGAAATTTACCTTTACAGGCTCGACTCCAGTAGGAAAACTGCTCACACAAAAGTGCTCTAGCACAGCAAAAAATGTAACAATGGAGTTAGGTGGTAATTGCCCAGCTCTTGTATTTGAAGATGCGAATTTAGACAAAACAATAGAAAATTTGTTTAATTTTAAATTTTATAATGCAGGTCAATGCTGCAATAATGTTAACCGATTTATTGTTCACAAAAATATTGTTAAACCTTTTACAGAGAGGATGAGTCAGCTTATCGAGCAACGTTTGATTTTAGGAAATGGTCTTGATAAAAAAACTACTTTAGGACCACTAATCAACAAGCAGGCACACGAAAAATGTTTAAGACTTGTCAAAGATGCTGTTTCGAAGGGAGCAAAAATAATCACTTTTGGAAAGGTTAAGAAAAAAAACACATTATTTTTCGAACCAACTATCCTAGTTGGGGCAAACAATACCATGGACCTTTGTATTGAGGAAGTTTTTGGTCCGGTCATCCCAATTTTTTCATTTGAAACGGAAAAAGAAGCAATAGAAATTGCTAATAACACCTCAATGGGACTTGCAGCCTATCTTTTTAGCGAAAATATTGCAAGAACTTGGCGTGTGTCTGAAATGCTCGAAGCAGGATCAGTGGGTATAAACACCACAGATGTAGTATCTGAACTTTTGCCATTTGGAGGATGGAAAGAATCTGGTCTTGGCCGGGAAAATGGCATCATAGGGAGCTTAGATCCTTACTTAGAAAATAAATCTCTTATATTTCAGCTTTAAAAAATAAATTTGTCATGGTAACCTTTTACCATGTATTGCTCAAATGGATATCAAAACCCTTTTCTAAGTACTATAGTTGAAGGTAAAGCTGAAGAAAACAGTATGTCAGGTGAAATTCAAGTAACCCCATCCCAGCCATATTCCTTAGAGGATTGTATCTCAAAAAGCATTAATCCCTTCACCGATGGGGCTAGTCTACAGGAAAAAATTGTATGTCTTCTAAAAAACTCATTCTCTAGTGATTCGCAAATAGATTCAATAAACATTGAATTTGAACTTCCCGAACCAGCTGAAATTAATAGCACATATATAAAGATCCGCGTTACTAATTTTCAAACGCCGCTATACCTATCGCTTATCTCCGCATGGAAAATAATAAAAATAGCCTCAGCAGCACTTTGTGCGGATGCTTCAATAGATCGTCGAACTCTAAACCTAAGTTCAACCCAAATTGAAGGTGAGGGCTCCGAAGTAGTAAGGGCTTTTAAAGACCTAAAGGAACTCTGGGGGGAGAAAACTATAGATACTTTTCATTCAGCCTACTTGTCAAAAAATCTAATCCTTTTTGAAAGCGGATCCAATACAGATTTATACCAAAAACTCCCTAACAATACGTACATGCTTGTAATCGTCCATACTTCAAAAGATCAAACTTTCAATCAGGAAATAGTAGGGTGCACAGATAAAGAGATTCAAACAAAAATTTTATTTCGTAAAAAACCTTTTGAATTTAACTGTTCGGGAACAATTTATCTTGTCGGAACAATCTCCACTGAAAATTTAGAGCCCGAATTTTTTAATATATTTGGTAATTTGAAAGAGGAAATTACAAAAACACCTCTAAGAAATTTTGCAAAACTCTCAGAACAAGACTTATATGCAACAATTGGCGCTTTAATACCCTATACCATCGATGCTATCGGTAATAGTAAAAAAGAAAAAAGACAGTTTAAGGCATTTGGAAGGCCTGGTGCCCACAGTAGCTTGGTAGAATTGCCTCGTATCTGGCAAATTGATTCCCCTTCGCCAAGCACATCACATCGAACACTTTTACGTATATCTATTGATGGAAGTACTCATACACAAAAGCGGGCAAGAACTGTTTCTAGTGGAGAATCAGGTTCTTTTCAGCTAGGCGCAGAGTTTGCGCAATATATTTTAAATCCAGAAAAAATAACCGCTGAAACCCTCTCAAATGCAATCGTACCACCCACTAGTAGATATTTAACAAAGTGCCTTTTAACAGGAGAGATAGAACTCCTACACCCATGTGGGGTCCAAAAGGGATGGAGTAGTGCAAAAAATTACCACCGTTTATTGCTTGGTACGATCATGTGTATTCCTAAAAACCCCGGGGTTACCTTGGGAGAATTTACCCGACAAAAGAAATGGGATTACAATGTTATTTTACAAATAATGAGTCAACTTTCAAACAATCTATCTCTAATCCAGCAGAGGGGTTTTGTTCATAGAGACATCAAGCCTGATAATATAATTATACATGAACCTATAATGTATACTGTAGAAAAAGGAGATACGTGGGACAAAATCCATGCTAAATTAAAATCTAAAAACGCCCCTTTTGTACCCCTTAAGAAACTAATGAGTATGAATTATAATTCTCCTTTAAGAGCTGGTTTATCTGTTATGCTTAAGGCGCCCGATGTTCAAATTATTGACTTTGGTGTTTCATTATTTTCATCGGGTGAGAATACCTCGAAAGATGAGTTATGGGATACAACTACCGTAGGAACCCCAAAATATATGAGTCCTAACAAATTTTGCTCAAATAATGGCGACTCAAAACTTATTCAATATGAACCTGATACTTATTCATTATGTATTGTATTTTATGAACTGCTTACTGGTCACCAATTCCACGAACCAAATTTACAATCCATTATCAAAAAAAATAACGCGCTAAATTTATCCGGTTTTGAAATTAGTAAAAAGGACCAAAAACTACCCGATTATATCAAGATGTTTTTATTGAAATCGTTCCAGAATCCACGCAACCACCCTATTTTAATGCAAGAATTAGTAAAAAATTATAGAAGAGATATAAAAACGCAAAACAGCTCTAGGAAGTTGGATATAAAAATAAACCGCCCCAAGGTTTCTATAGAGCAATTTGCATCTAGGACTTTAGGAGCGACAATAGGGAAGGTTGCCATTACAAGTCTAGTATTCTTTACATTGCGTCAAGGATTTAGAAATCGCCAGTACCATATACCTAGGTGGCAGAGAGACCATTTCGTTTAAAAGGTATTTGCGAAAGGGGGGACTTGAACCCCCAAGGGATTTTACTCCCACTACCACCTCAAGGTAGCGTGTCTACCGGTTCCACCACTTCCGCATAATGAAACAAAGTTATATACTATAGGTTTCCAATAAACTAGGCAAGGACTATGCTTTTGAAGAAAAAAAATTCTCTTATGATTAGAGTGATGGTTTTCTTAGTAAAAACATATCAATTTATTTTTGGGAGTTTTACAAAAGGTCATTGTAGATTTTATCCTTCATGCTCTCAATATTGTATTGATGCATTTCACTACTACGGATTTTTTAAAGGCCTATATAAAACAATAATACGCATAGTAAAATGTAATCCTTTTCACCCAGGCGGATACGACCCAGCACTAAAAACAAAAGAGGATTAGGGTGAGGTAACTGTCAGTAGAAGAGTGTCTCCAACTTTTAGTTCTTCTGAAGATAAATGGTTAAGCCGTTTTATTTCATTAATGCTAACGCCGTATCTTTTGGAAATTGCCCAAAGGCTATCTCCATAAATAACCTTGTGGCGTATTGAAGCTAAATTGTTTTTCTTGTCTCCTATATTTTCCATACTTTCTAAATGAGGAGAGGGGGAAGCGACAGCTAAAATTGACTTACCTTGGTTTTTGACATCAAATATTAATGCAATAATTTTATCAAAGTCATCGGTGCTTAAATTTTCCTTTGCGTGCTTATGGTCAAGTTTGACGAGCATCTGAGCAGCAGTTAAAGACCCTTCTCTTACTCTAGAAACAAATAAATTAACAAGACTATTGATAATATCTTTTTCTTTATAAAAAAAACCTTCTACAAATGGTTCTAATTCTTCCCACTGCCCCTTGAATACAAGTTCAAATAGTTCATCTTCGGAAACGTTTATTAATACTTGGGAAACTATTCTTTTTAAATTTATAAATAATATCGTTGATTTAAAAACATCATTTAGGTTTTTAGAACTTTTCTTATTATTTTTTATCTTCTCAAAAAGCCCCTGTGTATTATATGGGTACACCTCACTTCTGAGATAGTTCTTAATCAAGTCAATTTGTTCTAAACTTAAACCTAAAAATATTTTTATCCTTTGCCCGCCATTAATTTTGATGCTTGCAACATCTATGTTGGAATAGGAGAGGGCTTTTTCAATATCGCAAAAAAACTTATCTCTTAAAACCCCTATTGCCAGATCGCATTTTCTCAGTCCTTTCTCTACACTAGTCTTGTCATCAAGGTCCAAAACTAACTCTTCCATAGTTTTAGCAAAGAAAGAGTCTAACAATTTTAAATCATTTATTATTATATGCTTAACTGAACCACCAGTAGAAATCTCGACTTTTTTCTCTTTTTCATTTTGAAACATAATTTTAATTAATGTCGAAGACAATGCTAAATTAAGCGCAATACTCACGCATGTCAGAGCTGAGACAGTATATGAAAAAAATAACCGGCTATTCATCACTAAACTAACGTTGTATATTTATAACAAAGCCTACCAAAACCACTTTTTCATTACAAAAAAAAGATCTTAAGCAAGACACATATTTTGAAAAAAAATAATGATCTCATACTAGTTTTATGATAACTTATGAAAAAAAATAAAATGACGCTTATGAAAATTTCTTTATCCTGGTTAAAAAGCTTTCTATCTTTTGACATAGATGAAAAGACGTTGGAAAATACCCTAACCTTAGCAGGTCTTGAGGTTGACAAAATAACCAAAACTCCCCTTCGTTTTAGTAATGTCGTTGCCGCTCAAATAGAGGCTGTAGAAAAACACCCTTTTGCTGACAAATTACGTCTCTTAAAAGTCACTGATGGTTATGAAGCCTATCAAATTGTTTGTGGAGACATGTCTTGCAAAGTAGGGATGAAAGTTGCCCTAGCCAAAGTTGGAGCGACTTTGACTTCTGAAGATGGTAAGGTGATAAAGATAAAAAAATCCAAGATTAGGGACGTTGAGTCATTTGGCATGTTATGCTCTGAACAGGAGCTTGGACTCAAAGAACATTCACATAATATAATGCATCTAGATGAATCTATTCTGATGGGTTCTCAATTATCAGATTATATAGGTGATTTAATACTTGAGGTGTCATTAACACCAAACCTTGGTCATTGTATGAGTATGCTTGGAGTAGCAAGAGAACTTAGCGCACACCTTGAATTGCCCCTAAAAATTCCTTCGAGACCAAAACATTCACATTCTCATGATATTTGTCCCGTTGTTAATAATAATTGTGAGAAGGTATGCCCTGTGTTTCTAATACGATATATAAATAATATTTCGGTCCAACCCTCTCCAAAATGGCTAAAAGAAATGATCGAAAATTTAGGTTTTCGATCGGTTAATACACTTGTTGATGCCACTAACTATATCATGATAGAGCTTGGTCAACCACTACACATTTATGATGCAGATAAACTGCGTGGACCAAATATATCAGTAAAAAAGTCTGAGAAGGATTTTTCCCTTGAAACTATTGACGGGCAACAATATGACGTCCCAGTAGAGTCTATTGTGGTATATAGTGATGATCAACCTATTGGAATAGCGGGGATAATGGGAGGGAAAAATAGTGAAGTTGATGAAAATACAAAAAACATTATATGTGAGGCTGCATTATTCGATGCAAAGAGCATTCGAAAAACAAGTAAAAAGCTAGGTTTAAGAACTGAGGCGTCTAATCGCTTCGAAAAGGGGGTAGATATCCAGGGAGTTGAATATGCACTTGAGCAAGTAACATCTCTTATCTCCGAATTATCTCCATCAGCTGAAGTGGGTCCCATCTCAGGTCTATTACCACAAACAACTTTCCAAAAAAAAATACGCTTACGGCTTGAAAAAACAAATAAGTTACTAGGAACAACTTTAACATCTAAAGAAATCAAGAACTTTTTAACTAGGCTTGGAATGACTGTGAACGAAAAGGACTCTGTTTTTGACGTTTTAATCCCCTCGTATCGAAATGATATTGCCGAGGAAATTGATTTGATCGAGGAAGTTGCAAGAATCTATGGTTACAACTCAATTAAAAAAAACTATATTAACCCAAAGATCTCCGTACTTAATCATTCAGAAATATATCTGTTTAAAGAGAATATTAGAAAAAAACTATCCGGCATGGGGCTTCAAGAGTTTTTAACATGTGATTTAATAAGCCCAAAGCATATGGACTCTTGCTTATCGAACTATACCCAAAGCTCTGAGGCTATATTGGTTATAAAACCCAGCTCTATTGACCAATCAATTCTTCGAATGTCTCTCTTACCTGGCTTACTTGAAGCCTTTAAATTTAATCAAGATCGACAACACGAGAATATAGTTGCCTACGAAATTGGGAATATATACTACCGCAACCAAAATGAATTCATTGAAAAACCCACGTTAAGTATAGGGATGATGGGCAAAAGAAATATCATCGATCCTCAAATAGTAAGGCAAACAACAGATTTTTTTGATATCAAAGGTGTTGTTCAAATGCTTCTTAGTACCCTCGGCGTTAAAGAAGCTTACTATAATCCCTCGTGCTTGTCATCATTTCACCCTAAAAGGCAGGCTGAAATAAAAATTGACTCTCTTTTGCTTGGATATATTGGCGAGGTGCATCCAGCAGTATTAAGAAATATTGGGTTATCCAAAAGAGTAAATTTCGCTCAATTAGATATTTCTCAACTATTCCAAGAAAGATCTCTTCAAAAAAACATGACTCCCATACCGATGTATCCCAGTTCTTCTAGAGATTGGACCGTATCTATACCTCCAACTATGAGATACCAGCTAATATATGAAGCAGTTAATAGCTTCAAATCCAGGATTTTAAGCAAATGGGAACTTTTAGGAATATATAAAACAGATCAATGCGAAAAAGTAAATTACACCTTTCGATTTATCTATCAAAACGCAAAAAAAACGTTAGAACAACACCAAGTTGATAAGGAACAATTACGCCTAACCGAACATGTGGCAAAAAATTTAAGTGATTTAATTAATTGAAATAGATATAAATAGATAAAAAATCAATACTAAGGCAGAAAATGAAAAAAATTACCCCCCTTTACTTATTTGCTATAGTCGCAATGTGCTCTGCGTGCCAAAATAATAAAAAAAATGAAAATGAAAATATTGTCTCAAAAAGATGGGTACACCATTATGGGTATGATGTCTCTAAGGAAGAATGGGAGAAAGCAAACTATCCAGGGAAGGTAATTACAACTTTAAGAAATGGAACAACTGTAACATCCTCGTATGACAATGGCGTTTTACACGGTGTAACAACCTATACCTACCCACATTCACAAACAATACAATCCTATTCTACCTATGAAAGAGGAACCTTAACAAAAAAAATCACCTATGATATAAGAGGCATACCTCAAAAGGAAGAAGTGTTTTTATCGCCTTCCCACGTGCAAACAACAAAATGGTACCACAATGGGACACCACTAAGCGTTGAGGAATATCGGGGTATAGAACTTATTTCAGCTCAATATTTCAATGATAAAAATGAACAAACAGACACCGTTGTAGGTGGATCAGGTGTAAAAATTATCCGCGATGAGCATAAAAACATTATAGGTAAGGAGAGTATTGAACATGGAGTAATGACTAAAAAAGAAACCTTTCATCCCCATGGAATACCCCATACAATCATTGGCTTTATTGACGGAAAACTAAATGGAGAAAAAAAAGTATTTGCACCATCAGGGGAACCTATCTCATCGGAGCACTACCTTAATGATAGGTTACATGGTCCTGCAACCTACTTTCAAAATGGATATAGATATTTGGAAATTAATTACTATGAGGGTTTAAAACATGGAAGAGAACTTCACTATGTTGATGGCTCAGAACTTGTTGAGGAAATTCAGTGGGTATTCAACGAAAAACACGGTCCTTCAACCGTATTTTTCGATGGTATATCAAGAATCACTTATTACTTTAACAACCAGCAGGTATCGAAAGAAAAATACAGGGAGTTATGCGAAGTCAATGATAATATATTAATCATGGAAGAGCGCGTAACATCAAAATACTGATCTAATACAAAAGGTTGCAAGGCCAAAAACTTGCAACCTTCCAAAAAAATATTATAAATCTCTCACTAAATCTCTAAAAATCACATCCTTAAATAAGGAACCTTAATTCTCTCAAATCCCCTGTATACCCTCATTTGCCAAAATAAAAGCATTTATAAAATTGAGGAAAATGGCACAAAAATTTCATGTATATAAATGTATGGGAGGAAGACCGTGAACGAAGAGAAGTTACTGAAGAAAATTGCGAAGCTTGAGTCAATGTGCGACCAATTACAAGCAGAAATGAAGTATTTAGATACACTGCTTGTTAAAGTTGGCTTTGAAGAGGGCTTAAAAACACTAAAGTCTGCAGCGCTGGAGCTTATAGAAAAAAACGATCCGGATAAACACCAGCAGTAGCAGTCAGAATAAAATAAATGGAACCTATTTTTTTATTCTTCGAAACGGTGTTGGAGGTATATTATAGCACGGATCTCTCACGCGCTTACTTGTTGAACATGGAGTTGAGCAAGTTCCCTGCATATCTTTCAAACAATCTAAACAGCTAATAAAGAGTTTATTACAGTCCATATTTGAGCAGTTATAATGGGTATCTATTGTTTTACTGCAAAAATGGCAGCGAGATATAGGCTTTGATCCCGAATCTAGAGGCACAACTAGTCTATCATCAAAAACAAATAAATTGCCCTTCCAGTGTTTATTACCACATTTGTGACCATATTTAATTACGCCACCGCTAAGCTGGTACACATTTGTGTATCCTTTATCAATTACAAAGGATGAAAAGATTTCACATCTTATACCACCGGTGCAATACATCATTATCTTTGTGTTTTTTTTATCCATTTTTTCTGAAAGCTGATTAAAATACTTTGGGAAATCTCTAAAAGACTTGCAAGATGGCTTATTTGCACCTTCAAAATGTCCCACTTTCCACTCGTAGGCATTTCTAACATCCAAAAGGAACGTATCCTCTCTCCGATTTCGGAGCATTCTCTCCCAATCAGAAGGAGCAAGGTGCTGGGCTTTTTGGGTGGTTCCTGGCAAAGTATCTAGCGCAACTAGTTGTTTTTTATATTTAACCGTCAACCGTGGGAAACAGTGGCATTTATATGGGGCAATTTTTATATCTAAGCTTTTAATACAATGGTCTTTACCAAGCCAATTAATAAATTTCTCTTTATAATCAGAATGAATACTCAACTGCGCATTGATACCTTGAGCGCTGATATATATGCGTCCTAAGGCTCTAATAGAATGCAAAAAGTCTTTCCATAGCAAAACTTTAAGTGATGGGTCTTTTATGGGAGATAGTATGTAGAAAGCAAATATATTATACATCATAATAAATTAATGTTTACATATTTAAAATATCAATATACATACTATATTGCAAGAAGTACCTGCAGATCCACTCAAAGTAAAAAATCATAGTTAAAAAATATAAATATAAGAAAAAATGAGTATAACTTGTATAAAAACAACCAATTAAGTTACGATAGAGGTGATTTTAACATTCCAGGAGAGATTATGTCACGCTATACAGGTCCAAAAAATCGCATTGCACGCCGATTTGGTGTAAATATTTTTGGGCGCTTAAGAAACCCTCTAATTCATAAGCCTAACCCCCCTGGAATGCATGGCGCAAAGCGTAGGAAAAAGTCTGACTTTGGGTTACAGCTCGATGAAAAGCAGAAGTTAAAAGCTGCCTACGGAATGTTAACAGATAAGCAAATCCTTAGATATTTTAAGGAATCAGTTCAAAAAGAGGGTAACCCCGCCCACCTACTCCTGCAGAGACTCGAATGTCGATTAGATAACATTGTGTACAAACTCAAGTTGGCATCTACTATCTTTCAAGCACACCAACTTGTTGCGCACGGCCATATTCTTGTAGACGGGAAAAAAGTTGATGTCAGATCATTTTTAGTTAAACCTGGAATGACTATCTCTATCAAGGAAAAGTCTAAATCAATGAAAGGGTTAAATGAATCTGTTACCAATAGCTCAAGGACCCTTCCCGAGTATCTTTCTTTAGATGAAAAATCATTCTCAG
>MDTG01107411.1_pt1 | contig 22497 bp, 10 predicted proteins | sample 811421 | NCBI WGS metagenome assembly MDTG01 (sample SAMN05326645, study PRJNA326480) | marine metagenome | isolation source: seawater | place: Pacific Ocean: South East | collected 2011
ATCTTTCGGTTATTTTTACGTTGTACCCTATAATGATAATATCTAAGGGAAAGAGCAAAAAGTAGTATGAATACTAGAGTGTATAAGAAAATAGCCAGTTTGCTAAAGTAAAAGGGAGGAAGAACTTCAATTTCTAAAGCGGCAGTTTCTTTATTTTCTACCCCTGTACTATTGGTACTTTTTACCTGAAATATATAATTGCCTGACGGTAACTCTGTGAAATTTACGCTATGCTTTGTTTTTAGTGGTATCCATTTGTCATTAAGCCCTATAAGGCGGTAGGCATACTCGGTCATTTCTGGTGCTGTAAAACTTAGTGACGCAAAATCCAGGCTAAAAGTAGATTGATCTGCAGTTAAGATGATTTTTGAGGTTTCAGTAATCGATCTTTCCAGCGGAGAATTTTGAGCTCCTACTTTTATGGATTCATTATTAATACTAAGATTGGTAATATAAACCGGCGGATCGTAATTGTTTTTTATAAATTCATCTGGATGAAAACTAACTAAACCTTTTACGCTCCCAAAGAACATTCGGCCTTCGTTATTTTTATAAGCTGAACTATAATTGAACTGGTCACTTAATAGGCCATTTGCTTTAGTGTAAGTTTTAAAACTTTCTTTTGAAGGATTAAAATGCACCAGTCCGTTTGAAGTGCTAATCCATAAACTGGCATCATCATCTTCTAAAATAGAATAGCTAACATTGCTTGGAAGACCATCCCTGGTATTATAATTTTTAAAATCATTAGAAGTGGGCTGATAGAGGTTTAGTCCATTTTCTGTAGTGATCCAAATATTTTCTTTGGAATCCTGAAAAATGCCATTAATCACATTGCTGCTAATGCTGGTAGAATCTTGCCCATCGTATCTAAAATAGCCTTTTTTTTGTGTTTTGGGATTATAATAATAGAGACCATCCCAATATGTTGCGGCCCATAAAGTTCCGTCTTTACTTTCTAAAAATGCGGCATAATGAAAATCCTGAGGAAAACCTTTTAGGGGATTAAAATGATCTTTTTTGCGATTGTAGGTATAAATACCCAGGGAAGCCATGACATAAACACTGTCGTCTCTTCCTTTATAAATATCCAGGATAAAATTATTTCCAATACTATAAGGGTTGCCTTCTTCCTGCTCATAGTGCCTAATTATTTGATTACTATTGATGTCGAATACATCCAGGCCATGTTCAAAAGTGCCAACCCAAAGTTCATTATCTAAAGGTAAAATTCCATGAATATTGTAATGGGCAATGTTCGAGTTTTTAGGAGTGAAAGTTTGAAATTTACCGGTGTTAGCATCTAGTTTGTTCAAGCCGGCATCTTCTGTTCCTATCCAATAATCACCATTCTTGTCCTGGTGTATTTCTCTTACGGCATTTCCGCTGATACTATTTTCGCCCTCTTTAGGGAAATATTTCTTAAAGGGTGTAAACTCTTTTGGCAGATAATTTACGCCGCCAAAATAACTACCTATCCATGTACCGCCCTCTTTATCTATTGTCATCGTATAAAGCGCATTATCGGTTAATGAATACGGGTCATTATAGCTTTTTTTAAAATTTGAATATGTTTTGGATTTGGTGTCATAGATCAGAAGTCCGCTTTCTGTGGCCAGCCAGATAGTTCCGTTTTCTTTTTCTACGATATCCCTTACGTATAGCTGTTCATTATAATTATTGATTAATTTTTTTGTAGTTCCCATTTTGATGTCATACACGAATGCCCCATGATGACGCGTGCCAATAATCATATGTGATTTACTTATCCCTTTTAAAGCCGTGATGATTACAGGAAGATCGTCCGCTATAGAGCCAAAACCTAAAGTTATTGGTTTAAAATTTCTGCTTTCTTCGGAGTATTGATAGACATTTTCGCCTGAAGCCGCCCAAATATTTTGGTTGCTATCTTTTGATAGCAAAATGGCATAGAAATCATCATAAGATTTAAGATTAAGGCTGGATAAGGTCTCTTGCTGCTTAAAGTATAAAGTACCTCCTGCGATAAACCATAAATTGTTGTTTTTATCAGCCTCAATGTCCAATATGGGTTTGGTAATAGCAGGGGACAAGGCACAAAAACTTTCTTTTTGGTTATCGTATCTAAAAAGACCATTGTCGGTACCTACCCATAAATAATTTTTTCCTTCATAAAGACAACGAATATAATTACTGCCAATACTTCTATCGTCTTTGCTATTATGATGAAACAATTTAAAGTTATAGCCATCAAAGCGATTTAGGCCGTCTTTTGTACCAAACCATAAGAATCCTCTTTTATCCTGTAACATAGTGATCACAGAATTATGGCTTAATCCATTTTCAACCTGGTAGTGTTTAAAATAAAGTTCCTGCGTGGTGGCCAAATTGGTCAAAAACAGGCTGCAAATTATTCCATATAAAACTTTCTTCATCAAACCCATTCAATTTTAGAGAAAATTAAGAATTATCATTCAACTATTCGTTTCAAATCACTTCATATCGTGTCAAATTCGGTGAAATTCTGAGGAAATCTTAAAATTTGAACAATTTGGATGAAAGAATGAAACAAAATATCATATAAAAATTATTTAAAAAGAATCTACTTTGAATATCTCAATAATCACTTCTATTATTTATTAAATACTAAATATGAATATATAATTATTAATGAATTAAAAAACTAAATCGTTTTCGCATGATTTCTATTTGTAGAGATCTATTTACCTACTATTTAATCATTTTTAAAATGAAAATTCGATGAAAAAAAATTTACAAACACTTAAAAAGCCTGTTTTGCTATTTTTTCTGTTGTGGTTTGGCGTAGTTCAAAAAGGTTTTGCGCAAGAGACAATTACCGTTACAGGAAATATAACCTCAGCCGGAGAATTGCAGGAAGCATTACCTTTTATTAATGTTCTTGTTCAGGGGACTAATAAAGGAACCACAACCGATTTTGATGGAAATTACAGTATAGAGGTTGCTCCAGATGCCACCCTTATATTTAGTTATCTGGGATATAAGACAAAAACGCTTAAGGTGGATGGACGTACCGAAATAAATATCCAGTTAGAAGAAGATGTTGCGGGGCTGGACGAAGTACTTATAACCGGATATACTTCTCAGGATAAAAAATCGATTACCGGTGCAATTTCAAACATTACCAGTGAGGATATAGAAAAAGTTCATGGAGGGGCGACCGTTTCTTCTGGTCTTGCCGGTAAAATTCCCGGAGTAAGCTTTAGAATGAATGATGGACGTCCCGGTGCAAGTGCATCCATCCAAATTCGTAATATGGGAGATCCATTATATGTAATAGACGGAGTGCAACAGGATGCCGGTCAATTTAATAATCTTTCACCTAATGATATCGCGAGTATTACGGTGCTAAAAGATGCCTCGGCCGCTATTTATGGGGTTAGGGCGGCAAACGGAGTGGTGGTGGTTACCACCAAAAAAGGAAAAAGAGGAACGCGGAGTGCCGTAAATATAAATGCGTACGTAGGCTGGCAAAACTGGTCTCGGTTTCCCGAAAGTGTAAATGATTCCTACCAGTGGATGTTAGGTAGAGCCGCAGCTGAAATTAATCAGTTTGGATCTACAGGTATCACTGCTGAAGAATTAGAACGATACAGAATTGGTGAAGAACGAGGCTATCAGTCTTTTAACTGGAAGGATTTTATTATTAAGAAGAATGCGCCTATGCAAAACATTAATGTTAGCGCAAGCGGAGGATCAGAAAATATTAATTATTACCTCTCTTTAACGCATTTGGATCAGGAGTCTGTTTTAGGTGATGAATTTACCTTTATGCGAGATAATATTCAAAGTAATGTTGATGCAAATATTACAGACCGTCTTAAAGTAGGTGTTCAGATCAATGGTAGGATAGAGAAGAAAGAAAATCCAGGAATCCCGGGATATGATGATTACTGGTTACCAAGATTTGCCATTTTAAGGAACCGTCCTTTTGAACGTCCTTATGCCAATGATAATCCAGAATATCTAAATGATATTGGGCATAACGAAACCAACTGGGGGCTTCATAATTTTAAGACCGGTGGATATTATCGTGATACCTGGAGGGTTTTACAAACTAATTTTACTGGGGAGTACGATATGCCATTTATAGATGGATTAAAGCTTAAAGGCATGTATTCGTATTATATCGCAGATCGTTTTCAAAATGGTCACGAATATACCTACGAAGCCTATACCTATAATCCAGATGATGACACCTACAAGGTTACCGGAGGAAGTACTAACCCGTTTAGAGAACGTACTGCCGAGAAAGTTTTTAGAAAAACCTATCAGGGACAATTACAGTATAAAAAGGATTTTGGAGATCATGCCGTAGATGCCGTTTTTATAGCAGAGCGATTAGAAAACCGATTTTTAAGACAGTATGTACACTCAGTACCAAGTACGAATACTCTTCCTTTGATTTATTTTTCTGATATGGATCAATATGATGATTCAGAAAATGAAGAAGCCAGGATTGGTTATATCGTCAAAGTGAGCTACAACTATAAAGACAAGTATTATCTTGATATTTCGGGTCGTAGAGATGCTTCCTGGAAATTTGCGCCCAATAAGCGGGTAGGCTATTTTCCTTCAATTTCAGGAGGTTGGCGAATTACAGAAGAAACGTTCTTCCAAAATCTGATAGGGAATAACAGCGTCCTGGATAACCTAAAGTTTAGGGCCTCCTATGGGGAGCTTGGGGATGATAATATTGATATTGGAGCTTTTGACTATCTCACGGGGTATAATTATAATCAGGGCGTGGCCATTTTAGACGGGGAAGCGGTTATCGCTAGTCGTGATAAAGGACAGCCTATTACCAACCTAACCTGGTTTAAAAGTAGAATTACAGATATTGGAGCTGACTTTTATCTTTTCAACAATAAATTGTCTGGATCTTTTGATTACTTCTACCGTAAAAGAACCGGTTTAAGAGGTAGAAAATACGATATTCTTATTCCTAACGAACTTGGCTATGGCCTACCAGATGAGAACGTAAATAGTGATGCGCAATATGGTATCGAAGGGGCATTATCGTATTCTAAGAAATTTGGAGAAGTAAGTTTAACCGTTTCTGGTAATGCCTCTTTATCCAGGAGTAAATTTCTGGAATCTTACAAGCCAAGATTCGATAATTCGTACCAAAGATATAGAGCTTCAGGAGAACATCGGTTTAACAATATTTTCTGGGGCTTGCAAGCCATCGGGCAGTTCCAGTCTCAGGAAGAAATTGATAATTATCCGGTAGATATCGATGGACAGGGGAATAGTACCTTATTACCTGGAGATATTATTTACGAGGATATAAACGGAGATGGTAGAATTGGCTGGTACGATGAAAAACCAATTGGTTACAACAGCTATAATCCCATGGTAAATTTCGGGTTTAGTTTAAACCTTGCATACAAAGGATTTGATTTTACTGCAGATTTTTCAGGAGCTTCAGGTTACTCATGGAATCAAAACTGGGAACAAAGATGGCCTTATCAAAATGAAGGTGCTTTAAATACTATTTTTCTAGATAGATGGCATCGTGCAGATCCATTAGATATTAATAGTGAATGGATCCCAGGTAAATATCCGGCAATTCGTTATAACGATGGGGGGCATAGTAATAATAGAAATTCTACTTTCTGGCTACATAATGTTACTTATTTAAGAGCTCGTACACTGGAGTTAGGTTATGCCTTACCAGAAAGCATTCTGGACAAGATCAATTTAAAAAGAGCAAGATTTTACGTGAATGCTTATAACCTGTTCTCTATAGATAATCTTGAAGAATATGGAATTGATCCCGAAATATCTGACGAAAACGGATTGCAATACCCGCAAAACAAGTTCGTGAACGTTGGTGTTAACATTTCAATCTAAAAAACAAACTACAATGAAAAAACTTCTATACATATTAAGTTTTTCTGCTTTACTGGGTAGCTGTACATCAGATTCAGAATTTCTGGATAGAGAGCCCACTAACATTTTAGGGCAGGAAGAGACATTTAATCGACCAGATCTGGTACTTTCTGTATTAGCAGATTTATATAATCGCTATTATGATTTTGGAACGGTAGAAGACTGGTCAACCTTAGCACAATTTAATGTTGCTTTTTGGTCTGAGGCTGGGAGATACGGTGAGTTTCAGAACGGTGGCTGGGGCTACGGCGCCTGGGGAACCTGGGATTATGGATATATACGGGAAATGAACCTGTTTCTTGAACGCCTGGAACAGTCGACCGAGTTAGAAGCTTCAGAACAAGCGCGATTTATGGCTGAAGGTAGATTTTTAAGAGCTTCTTACTACTTCACCATGGTAAAAAGAATGGGAGGTGTACCTATAATTTTAGAATCAAAAACCTATGATTTTAGTGGGGATGCGACCTATTTAAGATTCCCTAGAAATACGGAAGCTGAGGTTTATGATTTTGTAATTGCTGAAGCAGAAGAAATTATGAATGATCTTCCGGCAAGTGCAGATGTAAAATCTAGAGCAACAAAAGCTGCTGCTTTAGCAATGAAAGCAAGGGCAGCGCTTTATGCGGGTTCGATTGCAAAATATGGTCAGAATACACCAAGTGTTAGTTTGCCTGGAGGAGAAATAGGAATTCCAGCTTCGAGAGCAGATGGATATTATCAGCAGGCGTTAAGTGCAGCTCAACAAATTATCGATGGAAATGCAGGAAATTATAGTCTGTATCTAAAGGATGAAGCAAATTTGTCGAATAACTTCGCAGCACTTTTTTACGATAAATCAAATAATCCTGAAGTGATTTTTGTGGAGGATTTTATGCTTCAAAGTGGTAAAGCGCACGGTTTTACTATTGCCAATCAGCCAAGATTTGGAGCAGAGGAAGAAGAAGGAGGTAGAATAAACCCTGCTTTAAATCTTGTTCAGTCTTTCGAAACTTTAGAGGGAGAATATAAACCCTTACCAATAATGGACGGAAGTGGTGATTATATTTTATATGACGATCCACAGGACCTTTTTGCTAATCGTGATGCGCGATTAGAGGGAACTGTAATTGTTCCTGGATCAACTTTTAAAGATCGTGAAACCGATATTTGGGCTGGCGTTCAGCTTAAAGATGGTACGGTTATAAGTGGAGATTCAAGAGGTCAGCAAAAAGAAGTACCGGGCAGTGACGGGCCTATCCAGGTAGTTGGTTTTGATGGGCCAATCGATGGAGTAGAGTTTACCGCACAAACAGGTTTTTATATTAGAAAATATCAGGATCCAAAAGCGGGTTCGGGGCAACGCGGAGTGCGTAGTGATGTTTGGTTTGTACGTTATCGTTTTGCTGAAGTTCTTTTAAATGCTGCTGAAGCTGCATTTGAACTTGGCCAAAACGAGCTTGCTGCAAATTATATAAACAGGGTGAGAAGCAGAGCAGGTATCACTACTGAATTAACTGCAACAGATATCAATTTTAACCGTATAGCACACGAGCGTTATGTAGAATTCGCTTTTGAAGGGCTTCATTTTTTCGATCTTAAAAGGTGGAGAATTGCAGATAAGGTATTGGATGGAATTAGTATGGAAGTGGATGACTTGCTTTCAAACATTGGTGATGCTACCAAAAGAAGAACTCAGCCTTACGGTTTATGGCCTTACAAATATTTTAATCCAGGAGATCCAAACAATGGAGACTGGCTCTTTAAGATTGTAAAACCAAACCGGGTAACCGGTGCTGATAGATTTCAATTAGGGAATTATTATTCTGAAATCAATCAGGATATACTTACTAATAATCCGCTAATTGTTCGAAACCCTAATCAATAACCTAAAATCGAATATTATGAAATTGAAGTATTATATATTATTCATGGGGTTAGTTTTAAGTCTGGCTTCCTGTGAGATTGACAATTATGAAGAACCACAATCTTTCTTTACGGGAAATGTGGTTTATGATGGAATGCCTATTGAGGTAGGACCGTCCCAGGTAAGATTTCAATTATGGCAACCGGGTTTTGGAGCTTTAGCACCGCTTGATGTAAATATTGCTCCGGACGGTTCTTATAGCGGGAGATTTTTTGATGGCGATTATAAACTAAAATTCGTAAACGGTCAGGGTCCATGGATCGCTCAGCAACAAAGCGCACAGGCCGGAGATACCATTTTCTTTTCTTTAAATGGGGATACTATGATGGATATTGAGGTCACCCCATATTATATCGTTCAAAACTCAGAAATTAGCCTTAATGGAGGAAGAGTGAATGCTTCCGTAGATCTGGATCAGATCATAACAGGAGATAATGGAAGGGGAATCGAATATGTAAACCTATATCTTAATAAAACCGAGTTAGTTTCTAATTGGGCAGAATACAATATAAATGATGGTGATCGCTATAATGATAGCGAATCTTACGGTATTGTACAGGAAGGCCCCGGGGATCTTTCAGATATTAATAATATTAATTTATCTGTAAATCTTCCAAATCCAGTAAATTATGAGCGCGATTATATTTTTGCCCGTGTTGGGATTAAGATTCTAGGAATAGAAGATCTTTTATTTACACCAACAGTGAAATTAGAATTATAATCCCATGTTAACCTAAGGAAGCTTGCGGGGCCACTTTAATTGCTCTGCAGCCTCCTTCTCTAAACATCAACAATGAAAAGAAGTTTAAGAATCATTATTTGTGTGTGGATGGTACTTGTTTGCGGACTAAGTTTTGCACAGCAAAAAACCTTTACCAATCCACTCTTGGCCTCTGGTGCCGACCCCTACAGCACCTACCACGAAGGTTACTATTATTACATTCATACCCAACAAAACCGTTTAGTGCTTTGGAAGACTAAAAACCTGGCCCATCTAAAAACAGCAGAAAAAACAACAATATGGACGCCTCCTGAAAATACCATGTATTCTAAAGAATTATGGGCGCCAGAAGTGCATATGATCGATGGGAACTGGTATGTGTATTTTGCTGCAGACGATGGTGATAATAACAATCATCGTATGTACGTACTGGAAAACACTTCGGGAAATCCTATGAACAATAGCTGGAAATTTAAAGGAAAGCTGGCCACTCCCTCAGATAAATGGGCAATCGATGGAAATGTATTTAAGCATCAAGGTCAGTTATACATGATCTGGTCCGGTTGGGAAGGCGATGAAAATGGTCGTCAGGATTTATTCATTGCAAAAATGAAAAACCCAACCACGATGGAAGGAAAAAGACAGAAAATCGCTACCCCCACTTATGATTGGGAAACCCGTTGGGAAGGAGGGCCTCATGTACTGGTAAACGAAGGTCCTCAATATTTATCCAATGGAGAAGAAGTGTTTATCGTATTTTCTGGCAGTGGTTGTTGGACCGATTATTATACCCTGGGATTACTTGCGCTTAAAGGGGAAGATCTTATGGATCCTGATAACTGGGAAAAACACAAGAAACCTATTTTTGCCTGGTCTAAAGAAAATGGAGTGTATGCTCCTGGTCATAATTCCTTTTTTAAATCGCCAGACGGGAAAGAAGATTGGATATTATATCACGCCAATGATAATTCAGGAGATGGCTGTGGCGGAAAAAGATCCCCAAGAATGCAAAAGATAAGTTGGAACAAAGACGGAACGCCAAATCTGGGGACTCCGGTCTCGACGAACACCATCTTAGAAATTCCTTCCGAAGAATAACAAACGAACTCGAATAACAACAATATACAGCAAATGAAAAGAATAGTTTTATTGATCAGTCTTCTTATTGGGATAAACAGCTTTGGCCAACAGGAAGATATTGTATTAAAGAATAGGTGGTCACGAGAAAAAGCGGCCGAGTGGTATAAAAAACATGATTGGATATCTGGTGCTAATTTTATTCCAAGTACCGCCATTAATCAATTGGAGATGTGGCAGGAAGAAACCTTTGATCCTGAAACCATCGATAGAGAGTTAGGGTATGCTGAGGGAATAGGATTCAATACTATGCGTGTTTACTTGCATAGTCTGGCCTATAAAGCCGATAAAAAAGGCTTTAAAGATCGTGTAGATGCGTATTTAGAAATTGCCGACAAGCATAACATCAAGACGATATTGGTGATTTTTGACGATGTTTGGGGGGCTGATCCAAAAATTGGTAAGCAACCCGCACCAAAAACAGGAACCCATAACTCTGGTTGGATGCAGGATCCCGGTTACCCAGCTTCAAAAAACGAATCCAATTTTGCCGAATTAGAAGTCTATGTAAAGGATATTATCAAAACCTTTGCGAATGATGATCGTGTACTGTTATGGGACTTATACAACGAACCAGGAAATAATAATAAAGGCAATGAATCATTAGCTTTACTAAAGAAGGTGTTTACCTGGGCCAAGGAAATTAACCCTTCCCAGCCCGTATCTGTAGGATTATGGAGCTGGGAATTAAAAGATTTAAATGCTTATCAGGCACTGCATTCCGATATTATCACCTATCATGATTACGAAGGTCCGGAATGGCACCGTAGGGTAATCGAGCTTTTAAAGTCACATGGGCGGCCTATGATCTGTACCGAATATATGGCCAGAACAAGAAATAGCCGTTTTTCGAATACCCTGCCCATGCTAAAAGAAGAAAATGTTGGCGCAATTAACTGGGGGCTGGTTAATGGCAAGACCAATACCATATTTGCCTGGGATACCCCAATAGAACAAGGCGAACCTAACGAGTGGTTTCATGATGTGTTTAGAAAAGATGGTACTCCTTACCGTCAGGATGAAGTAGATTTAATTAAGAAATTGAATAAAGAATAGGTTTTTTTGCAGTATTATCAAGCCTTATCGACAGCCTAGTATTAATAAGCGTAAAAAATACGTTAAAAATATTAGCATTATTAAATTAATAATTTTAAATTGCCTAAAAGGATTTAGCTTTTATGGGTTATAGTTTTTATTTTATAAATAAGTAATAAACGTTATTAAATAATGAGAAATGTTAAAAATACATTTTTAGCAACATTCTTGGTTTTACTGGCTTTGGCTTGTAAGGAGAAGCCTTCGGAAGATGAAAAGGGCGTAGCCGAAATTGCGGATCATCAAGAGAATTTCTACGGGTTGGAAAAGGAAAAGTTCGATACCATTATCGACGGAAAAGAAGTAAAACTGTATTGGATTAAAAATGATAATATAGCAGTTGCTTTTACCAATTATGGCGGGAGAATTGTTGGGCTTTGGGTTCCGGATAAAACGGGTAAAATGACCGACGTTGTTGTTGGGATGAATAGCGTATCTGGTTTTGCCAATGCTACCGAACCTTATTTTGGAGCGACCATTGGCCGTGTAGGAAACCGTATTGCCAAAGGAAAGTTTACTTTAAACGGAACAGAATATTCGATTCCCAAAAATAATAACGGGAATACATTGCATGGAGGGAACAAAGGTTTTCAGTATGTCGTTTGGGAGGCCCAGCAGCCAGATGATAAAACCTTGGTATTCACTTATGATTCTCCGGATATGGAAGAGGGTTTTCCCGGTAATTTAGAGGTAAAAGTTACCTATTCTGTTACGGATGATCAAAGTATATTAATGGAATATGAAGCTACGACAGATAAAGCAACACCGGTGAATCTCACCAACCATGCCTTTTTCAATTTAAATGGGGAGGGTAGTGGCGCCATTCTGGATCATAAGGTACAGATCTTTGCTAATCAGTTTACCCCGGTAGATGCAGGTCTAATTCCTTCGGGGGAGTCGAAAGATGTAAAAGGTACTCCGTTTGATTTTACTCAAGCTCATACCATAGGCGAGCGAATTGAAACTGAAAACGATCAGCTTAAAAATGGCGGTGGGTATGATCATAACTTTGTATTGATCCAGGATAAAAGTGCGGATCAACAAACCACTAAAAATAAAGGGATGAACCACGCTGCAACTTTTACCGGAGATCAATCGGGAATTGTTATGGATGTGTATACACAGGAACCCGGAGTGCAGTTTTATAGCGGCAACTTTATGCAAAGTAAAAACACTTTTAAATCTGGTGTAAAAGACGATTATAGAACAGCTTTTGCTTTAGAAACCCAGCATTTTCCAGATGCACCGAATCAGGAAAATTTCCCCTCGATTATTTTAGAGCCGGGAGATACCTACCATACCATATCCGAATATCATTTTTCCACCACAAATAATTAAACGAATCAAAATCCTAACGATGAAACAAAGAATTCTTTTTGCCTTAAGCCTCCTGGTTAGTGGTTTTATAACCGCTCAGCAACGACAGGCACCAGCCTATCCTTTAATTGCCCATGACCCTAATTTTAGTATCTGGTCTTTTGGAGATAAAATTAATGAATCAACTACCGTTCACTGGACTGGCAACGATCAAAGCCTGGTAGGTCTTATAAAAGTTGATGGTAAAACCTACCGTTTTTTAGGTAACGAGGCCAGAAACTACGAAGAGGTAGTACCTGCTGCCAACAATAAATCATATACTGTAAAGATCAGCGAGTCCAATCCGGGATCAGGATGGGAAAAACCAGATTTTAATGACAAAAGCTGGAAATCTAAAAAAGCCCCTTTTGGTGATAACGGTAAGTATAAAACAAAATGGTCTAGCGATGATCTTTGGTACCGAAGAGCATTCGATTTAAAATCAACCAAGTTTGATGAATTATATCTAAAACTTCATCATGACGATAATGTTGTGGTGTATCTAAACGGGGAGCAAATTTTCAAGAAAGAAGGCTGGAATCACGAATTTGATTACATAAAAATCGACAAAGCTGTTCAGCAAAAACTGAAGAAAAAGGGCAATGTTTTAGCTATTCATGTAAAAAATACTGCCGGCGGACGCTTCCTTGATGCCGGCTTGGTTGAAGTTAAGGAAACTAAAGCTAAGGTTTTAGTAGCAGAACAAACAGCTGTTGATCTTCGAGCCACTCAAACCGAATATCAGCTAAAAGCCGGTGGCATAGCTATAGATCTTACATTTACTTCTCCATTACTCATGGATGATCTGGATCTCATGGCGCGTCCGGTTTCTTACATTTCAGTAAAAACCAGACCTAATGATGGAAAATCGCATAAAGTTCAGGTGTATTTGGGAGCAGCGTCAGCGATCGCCGTAAACGAATCCAGCCAGGAAGTTACTTCAGAAAAGGGAAGTACGAAAGACTTGGACTTCTTAAAAGCCGGTACGGTAGAGCAGCCAATATTAGAGAAAAAAGGCGATAATTTAAGGATCGATTGGGGATATATGTACTTCGCAGTTCCTAAATCCGCAAATGCAAGTCAGTCAGTTACCGCAGCTTCAGAGGCTACTGCAAATTTTGCCTCAGGTAAGGATATGAAAACAAAAGCTAAAGGCACCAATTTAATGCTGAATACTGTTTTCGCAGAAGAGAGCATTTCCGGAGAAAAAGAATACATGGTTATGTTGGGTTACGATGATATTTATTCGATTAATTACTTCGGAAAAAAACTAAGACCATGGTGGAATATCGATGGAAAAAACAGCATTGAGGCAGAATTAGAAAAGGCGTATACAGAGTATGATGATGTTTTAGATGAATGTGAAGATTTCAACAAAGATCTTTTTGAAGATGGCGTGGAAGCCGGAGGAGAAAAATATGCTGAAGTTTTAGAAATTGCCTATCGTCAGGCCATTGCCGCACATAAATTAACCAAAAGTCCGGACGGGGAAATCCTTTTTCTTTCTAAAGAAAACTTTAGTAATGGCTCGATAAATACTGTAGATGTTACGTATCCATCGGCGCCTTTATTTCTAATTTATAATCCAGATCTTTTAAAAGGGATGCTTAACGGAATTTTCTATTATTCTGAAAGTGGAAAATGGAAAAAACCATTTCCGGCACACGATTTAGGAACATATCCAATTGCCACCGGGCAAACGTATGGCGAAGATATGCCCGTAGAAGAATCTGGGAATATGGTAGTATTAACTGCGGCAATCGTAATGGCCGAAGATGATGCATCCTATGCTAAAAAACACTGGGAGAGCTTAACCGAGTGGACCAAGTATTTAACCGAAGCCGGTTTAGATCCCGCCAACCAGTTATCTACCGATGATTTTTCAGGTCACCTGGCACGTAACGCTAATCTAGCGGTAAAAGCAATTATGGGAGTAGGAAGTTATGGATATATGGCCGACAAATTAGGGGAGAAAGCGGTTGCCCAAGAATATACCACTAAAGCCAGAAATATGGCTAAAGAATGGATGGAACTTGCTGATGCCGGTGATCATTATGCCTTAACTTATGATGATAAAAGTACCTGGAGCCAAAAGTATAATCTGGTTTGGGATAAAGTGATGGATCTGGGAATTTTCCCACAGGAAGTTTTTGATACCGAACTGGCTTATTACAAAAAAAAGCAAAATGAATACGGACTTCCTTTAGATAACCGTGCAGATTATACAAAATCAGATTGGGTATACTGGACGGCAAGTTTAGGAGATGATACAAGCTTTAGATATTTTGGAGATCCCATGTACAAATTCGCTGTAGAAACTAAAAACCGGGTACCTATGAGTGACTGGCACTATACCAGTAGCGGTGATCAGAGAGGTTTCCAGGCACGTAGTGTTGTGGGAGGATATTATATCAAACTATTAAAAGATAAATGGGAATAGGCCTTTGCCTATCCCTTTTATCTTATCCGAAAATCATCCGACAATTTAACCACCACCATACAATGAGAGGCTATTTTAAAACTTTAGTAGTTGTTCTGGGAATAGCAGGCTTGATATCTTGTAAAAAAGATGAGCAAGCTGAATCTTCTTTTACTGCTGAAGTAGTAAATATTCCAGATACTACTAAAACCAATCAATTTTATAGGGGCAATCGTATGCCTTTACAATCCAGTGTTTTTATAAAACTTCCGGTGGGAGCGGTAAAACCTAAAGGCTGGTTAGCCGAGTGTCTATCAAGGCAGGCCGATGGTTTAAATGGTCACCTTGGTGAGATTAGTGCCTGGTTGCAAAAAGAAGATAATGCCTGGCTTTCCAAAGATGGCTCTGGCGCCTGGGGATGGGAAGAAGTCCCTTACTGGCTAAAAGGCTACGGCAATATGGCTTATATCATGGAAGATCAAAAAATGATCGAAGAAACCAAGTCCTGGATAGAAGCAGCACTTGCCAGTCAACGTGAAGATGGAAATTTTGGCCCTAAGCGTTTTGGAGAAGATGGTACTCAGGATTTCTGGTCGAACATGATCATGTTGTATTGTTTGCAATCCTACTATGAATATAGCCAGGATGAAAGAGTAATTGATTTAATGACGAACTATTTTAAATTTCAGCTGGAAATTCCAGATGAAAAATTTTTAAGCAAAAGTCATTACTGGCAACGTATTCGAGGCGGTGATAATTTATATAGTGTCATGTGGCTTTATAATCGTACCGGAGATAAATTCCTTTTAGAACTCGCAGAAAAAATTCATAGAAATACAGCAGATTGGGGAAAGCGAGACAATACTTTAGACGAAATAAATAACTGGAAAGAAACGCGAGAAGGTACAGAATGGCCAGACTGGTTTGGAGATCTTGTAGACTGGCATAATGTAAATGTAGCGCAGGCTTTTAGAGAACCGGCACAGTATTCACAATTAAGCCATGACAAAAAAGACCTCGAGGCTACTTATAAAGATTTTAAAATAATCCGTGATCATTTTGGGCAGGTTCCCGGCGGAATGTTTGGAGCCGATGAAAATGCCAGACCGGGTTACGATGATCCAAGACAGGGAATCGAAACCTGCGGTGTGGTAGAGCAAATGAACAGTAACGAACAGTTAATAAGAATTACCGGGGATACCTTTTGGGCAGATCATACCGAGGAAGTAGCATTTAATACCTTTCCGGCAACCATGATGCCCGATTTTAGATCATTACGCTATATCACGAGCCCAAATATGGTGGTAAATGACGATAAAAATCATCGCCCGGGGATTATGAATGATGGACCATTTTTAATGATGAATCCATTTAGTTCCCGTTGTTGCCAGCATAACCACGGGCAGGGCTGGCCGTATTTAATCGAAAATCTCTGGATGGCCACACCAGATAATGGTTTGGCTGCGGTAATTTATTCTCCAGGTACGGTAAAGGCAAAAGTTGCCGGTGGGGAAGAGGTCAGCATTACTTCAGAAACTAAATATCCATTTGAGGATCAGTTGCAGTTTAGTATACATACTTCTTCGCAAGAACATAAAGAATATCCATTGTATTTCAGAATTCCGGGCTGGTGTACAAAAGCTTCAGTTAAAGTGAATGGAGAAGAAATAGAAGCAACTCCTGAAGCCGGGAAGTACATTAAGCTAAACCGTGACTGGAAAGATGGGGACCAAATTACACTTGTTTTTCCGATGCAATTGAAAGTCCGCCGATGGGAAAAAAACCATAACAGCGCAAGCGTAGATTACGGACCATTGACCTTTAGCTTAAAAATCGATGAAAAATATATCGAAAAGCGAAGTGATGAAACCGCAATCTGGGATTCTAAATGGCAGGAAGGCGTAGATCAGGCAAAATGGCCCTCGTATGAGATTTACCCGGATTCTCCCTGGAATTACGCTTTGGTCTTAAACGAAAATCCTGAAGATTCTTTTGAGGTGATTAAAAAATCCTGGCCGGCAAATAATTTTCCGTTCACGGTAAATAATGCACCATTGGTTTTAAAAACCAAAGCAAAACAAATCCCAAACTGGACGATCGATCAATATGATTTGGCGGGAGAGCTTCAGGATAGTCCTGTAAAATCATCTGAAGCAATTGAAACCGTGGAACTGGTCCCAATGGGAGCTGCCAGGTTAAGAATTAGTGCTTTCCCGGTGATTGGAGAAGGTGAAAATGCTAAAAACTGGGAATAATTTTATAAAAAATATACATCGAAATTTTAGAATTTCAGCATAAAAAAATAAACAAGATAACATGAATTTACTGAAAAAATCGGCTGTATTTATACTTGCAGGCGTTCTTAGTGTAGGCTGTAAGGAAGAAAAAAAATCAACTGAAAATAACCAGAATAAACCAGAGGCGATCTTAACTACGCGTTGGACCAATAAAGTCGATCCGCAAAATGTTTTACCAGAATATCCAAGACCTATACAAAAGCGTGAAAACTGGGAAAATCTAAATGGGTATTGGGAAGTAAGTTTAGAAAAGACCGATAAAACTACTTTTTCTGAAGCTTTAGAAGATTCGATTTTGGTGCCTTTCGCGGTAGAATCTTATTTATCAGGGATTATGAAAACTTCAGATGATTTGGTGTATCGAAAGCTTGTCAGTATTCCAAAAGACTGGAAGGGAGATGAAATTATGCTGAATTTTGAAGGGGTAGATTATGAAACAGAAGTGTATGTAAATAGTGAGAAAGTTGGTGATCACAAAGGCGCTTTCGATCATTTTACTTTTAATATCACCCCATACTTAAAAGAAGGGAAAGAACAGGAAGTAGTCGTGAAAGTTCACGATACGTCTAACGATGGTTTGCAACCGGTAGGGAAACAGGTAAGAGAGCCAGAAGGTATTTTTTATACTTCTACAACCGGAATTTGGCAAAGTGTATGGATGGAACCCTTAAACAGAAACCATATCGAAAACTTCAAAATCCGTCCAGATATCGATAAAGGAGAAGTAAGTTTTACTGCAGAAGATAAGGTAGAAGGAATGATTAAACTGAGCCTTATGGATGGAACTTCTGAAGTGGCAACCGCTGAAGGGAGTGCTGGAGAGGCGATTACTTTAAAAATAAAAGACGCTAAACTATGGAGTCCTGAGCATCCATTTTTATACGATCTGAAGGTACAACTGGTAAACGGCGAAGCAACCACCGATAGTTTTGAAAGCTATGTAGCCATGCGAAAAATTAGTTTAGGTAAAGAAAAAGATAAAACGAAGATATTCTTAAATAACAAGCCTTATTTTCAGGTAGGCGTACTCGACCAGGGATACTGGCCTGATGGTTTAATGACGCCGCCCACTGAAGATGCGTATGTCTGGGATATTGAAACTTTTAAAAAAATGGGCTTTAATTTACTTAGAAAGCATGCCAAAACCGAAAGCCAGAGATGGTATTACCTGTGTGATAAAATGGGAATGTTAGTTTGGCAGGATATGCCGCAGGCCTATCCTCATCCAGACTTTCTGGAACGCTTAACAGAATCGGATAAAGATCAGTTTGAGGCAGAATTTCAAAATATGATCAATGATCTTTACAATTATCCAAGTATCGTAATGTGGGTAGTTTTTAACGAAGGCTGGGGCCAGTATGATACCGAACGTTTAACCAATTGGGTAGAAGGTTTAGATGAAACAAGGCTGGTAAGTAATGCCAGTGGTTGGACAGATCATAATGTAGGTGATATTATAGATATGCACAGCTATCCCGGCCCGGATGTCTATCCAGTTGAAGACGATAGAGCGACTGTTCTTGGTGAATTTGGAGGGCTTGGATTGCCGTTAAAAGGTCACCTTTGGCAAGAATCTAACTGGGGCTATCGTAATATGGCCGATTCTTTAGAGTTCAGAAAATCCTATACCGAGCTTTGGGATAAAGTTTGGGAAATGAAAGAAGATAAAGATGCCAGTGCGGTAGTCTATACGCAGGTTTCGGATGTAGAGGGAGAGGTCAACGGACTGGTAACTTATGATCGAGGAGTGATTAAAATCCCGGTAGATTATTTGCATGATATTCATACCGATAAAATGATCTCTCCGGTAAGTATACAGGCAGCACATAGTCTTTTTGTAGACCATTTAGAAGTAAGTCTTACTTCTAGAAAAGACGAAGCGATCTATTATACATTAGACGGAAGCGAGCCCAACTCATCTTCTAAAAAATATACCGGTCCCTTTACAATTTCCGCATCTTCACAGGTAAAAGCCAGGGCTATAGCCGATGATAAAGAAAGTTATGTCACCAGCGAGAAATTTGAAAAAGTAGATCATTATCAAGAGGCTTCAAAAGCTCTTTCAGCTACGATGAAAGCTGGTCTTAACTATTCGCTTTACGAAGGGGAATGGCAAAAATTACCTGATTTTTCTTCGGAAGAAGTAGTGGCTACGGGACAAACAAAATCTTTAAAAATTTCAGCATTAAGAAAAAGAGAAAACTTCTATGCGTTAACATTTGAAGGATTTGTGAAAGTTGCTAAGCAGGGCATTTATGGTTTTCGTTTAAGTGGAGACGATGGTGTACGATTACGTATTGATGGGAAAGTGGTTATAGATCATGATGGTATTCATGGAATGGAACTTAAAAAAGCTGAAATTCCGTTAGCTGCAGGTTATCATACTATGGCATTAGAATATTTTCAGGGAGAAGGAGGTTCAGGTTTAAACCTTGAAGTGATCGATCCAGATGGCAATACACTAAAAACTGAAGATATTTTTGTTCACGAATAAAGCATTGCAACGAATACTTTTAAGTACTCATGAGAGGGAAACTATATAAAAAATAAAAAGATATTTTATCGAATACTGGAGTTGTAACCCAGTTAGTACCGTGTAATCTACATTACAGTTAGTTTTTTTGTTGATGCCTGTACCCGGTTGGTTTTAGATAAGAGTAAATTCCGGGTGCAGCGTTTTTAGGAGAGATGGCATCAAATTAATTTTTGATGCCATTTTATTTGATAATCAAGGTTTTTTTAAAAGCTAAGGATGAAATATTCAGATCAAAAAAATATAAAATGATAAACCGCTTTTGGTTGTTTTTAAGCTTTGTTTTTTCACTGCAATTATATGCCCAAAATTCACAAATTCTTTTGGCAGATCCAACGATATTCGAAGAAAACGGTACCTATTATTTATACGGGACAAAAGAAGATCATAGCATTCCCGGAGAAGGTTTTCTAGTGTATACTTCTAAAAACCTGAAAACCTGGGAAGGTCCTTTAGGGAAGACTGATGGCTATGCGTTAAAAAAAGGAGATGCATTTGGCACCAGGGGTTTTTGGGCTCCACAAGTCTTTAAGCAAAATGGACATTATTATATGGCGTATACTGCTAACGAAAATATTGCCATAGCATCAGCCAATAGCCCTTTAGGCCCGTTTAAAAACAAAGGAAAAGCTTTAGAAGCTACGGTAAAGCAGATCGATCCTTTTGTGTTTTTTGATGATGGAAAAGTATATCTATATCATGTAAGATTAACTGCTGGGAACAGAATTTTTGTTGCTGAAATGACCGAAGACCTTAGCGCGATAAAGCCTGAAACTTTAAAAGAATGTATTGCAGCTAAAGAAACCTGGGAAAATACCACGAATGCCGAATGGCCGGTAAGCGAAGGACCAACAGTTTTTAGAAATGCAGAGACCTATATCATGCTATACTCGGTGAACGATTTTAGAAACCCGGATTATTCAGTTGGTGTTGCTACGGCTAAAAGTCCTTTTGGACCCTGGAAAAAATCAGCCTCAAATCCGTTAATATCAACAGCAGATATCGGGAGGAATGGCCCGGGCCATGGTGATTTGTTCAAAAATAGAAATACATTGTATTATGTACTTCATACGCATTTTTCACAGAAAAAGGTGAGCCCGCGTAAAACAGCAATTGTTAAACTGAAATTCGATAAAAAGAAGAATGTTTTTAAGTTAAAGTCACATTCCTTTCAGGATCTAAAAAAGTAGAATTTAGTGCTTAAAAAGCAAAAAGATATTGTATAAAGTGTTTAAAACCTTATTCTGAATTCATTTAAGGATTTTATCACGTAGATTTAAATAAAGTTATTTTTCCCCGAATCAATTTCAATAGCTATTGGAACTGGAAGACGAGAGCTCATTATGATTTATTATATTATGTAAAAGTGAAAAATCCGTTAGTTTTGCTAACGGATTTTTTATAGCACTGCCAAAGGATTTGATACTCAAGGCATACTTTCAAATGCTAAATTTTTCATTTTATACCCTTTGGGCGTTTTGGATTTCCGGATATTTATCTTATACGATATCAACTAGTTTTTCGAATACTCTTGCTACCATTTCAGCACCGGGATCAGGGATGCCCTCAAGGCTGGATTCAGATAAATAAGAACTACGCCCTGCACTGGTATTGGTGATTTTTGCGGTTTTATCAGCTCCTTTTCTGGCAGCTTCTGCCGCCTCTTTAATAGATTTTTTTTCACTTAACCCTTCAAAAGCGGGTTGCATGGCATCAATCATGGTTCGGTCTCCCTGCTCAGCACCCCCGTAGGATTTCATTTTTTCTAATCCGCTTAACAAAGCTTTTCCCACATTATCATTTTCTTCAAGGCTACTACCGGCTTTGGTAAATAGCATCGATAACAGCACACCACTGGACCCACCGGTTTCTCTTGCCAGAACACGACCAATAGTGGTAAATAATTGAGGTAATGAAGCATAGGGTAATTTATCGGAAACCTTTTTAAATTTTTTACCGGCGGCGGCAAAAGTGGAGCCTGCATCACCATCACCTACTTTCTCGTCCAGATCGTTCATCTCTTTTTCCATTTCGATGAGGTAATCAGCGATGTTTTCTACAATTTTTTGATGCTTTTTATTTTCAGAAGGCTCAAATTGCATGGTTTTAGGTAGTTCCGGACTTTTAATGCTGCTCGGTTTTCCATAAGCTCTAATTCGCCATTCGGGAGTATCGGTTTTTTCTAAGAGCGCTTTTTCGATTTCTTCATCTAATTTTAATAGCGTTATCGAGAATCCATTCATATTTAAAGAAGTGGTCATGGCAGTAGGACCCACCAGGTATTTTACTCTGCCGGAAATATCGGTTTTATCAAAGCTATGAACCAGTAAATTCATTTCGAGCGGGGTAACACTTCCCAAATTATTAAAAAGCAAAACATAGTCTTGTTTTTCATCAGGAAGGTATTCTTTCAGTTTATCGACAGCCTTTTTTACGAGGGCATCAGCCTCATCCATCTTAATGACATCCACGCCAGGCTCCCCGTGAATACCCAAACCTAATTCAGCTTCAGATTTATCTAATCTCGATTCTTCAGGATTATTGAATTTTTGCCCTTCAGAAAGTGAAAGTCCTATAGAAATAGCACTCTCTGCTACTTTTTTTGCAGCTTTGGTCACTTCATCTAAAGATTTTCCTTCTTCGGCCAGTTGTCCCGCTACTTTATGAACCAACAAGGTGCCGGCTAGACCGCGTTGTTGTGTATCTTCTCCTAAAGCTATATCATCACCAACAATAACGGTTTCCACTTTATGGCCAAGCGCTCTGGCCTGTTCAGCTGCCAGTCCAAAGTTTAATCGGTCTCCGGTATAATTTTTTATCACCAGCAAACATCCCTTTTCACCACTTACCGCGAGAATGGCAGCTAGTACAGCATCTACAGATGGGGATGCAAAAATATCTCCACAAACGGCAGCAGTAAGCATTCCTTTGGCAACAAAACCGGCGTGCATAGGTTCATGACCAGAACCACCACCAGAAATAATGGCAACTTTAGAGGTGTCAATTTCTTTTCGGGTAACTACCCTAACTTCAGGAAAAGTATCCAGTTTGGTAAGTTTAGGATCGGTAAGTAAACCTTCTATAGATTCGTTTACAACGTTTTCAGATTTATTTATAAAAAAT
>MDTG01442442.1_pt1 | contig 22497 bp, 24 predicted proteins | sample 811421 | NCBI WGS metagenome assembly MDTG01 (sample SAMN05326645, study PRJNA326480) | marine metagenome | isolation source: seawater | place: Pacific Ocean: South East | collected 2011
ATAACTTGGCGAAACTATTGATGTCGAGAAGCGACTTGATGGTTCGCAGAGCAATGGCTGATGTTTTGACACGTCTGTTTAGAAGATTGTCTGATGATGCATTGCCGTTTTACAGGCAGCTAAAATCAGACGACGACCCGGATGTACTTGCTGCAGTAAGCACGACCTCATCCGATCTAAGGTTCCTTGATATTGAGATGTGGGCAGATGATTTGGTCGAGTTGAGTAAGCATAGTTTACCAATCGTCCGCAGGAATCTCGTTCCCTCATTGCGAGATTATTTCGAGACATTTCCAGATGATACCAGAAAATTGTTGCCGATTTTATGGCAAGATGGCGACGAGCTGGTTAGATCTAGGATGCGTGAATTATTGGTCAAAATGTCAGATGTTTCAACCGAGCAGTTTGCTGCAAGAATTAGCGATTTAAGTGCTGGTGACTGTGATTTAGCACCGCTTTGGCAGTTAATGGAGGCTAGAAGAAAACACTCATCCAGTCAATGGATTGACTGGATGAATGGGGATGCAGACATGCCAAAATCAAGCCCCAAAAAACAACATGTTAGTTCCATGGATGAACCTGAATCGCTGCCTGAGTTGAGTGAGGCCCTAGAAACCCTTGATCAAGAATTAGGATTTCTCGATTGATTACTCTTCCTCAGGAAGGTTGCTAAGCGGTCCTGATACAACCAAACTAACGTAAACTGCATTCAGCATAGATAGTGAGGCGATAAGCAATAAAATCATTCCAGAGGTTTCTGGTAGGCTATTCTTGAGTTCAGTATTATTAATTACTAATACTAATCCTATACAAACAAATGAGAAACTCAAAACTAGTTTCCAACTTCTTTTAGGCTCTCGCCATCGATTTATTGATGGAATGATGCCATTTTGTCTAAATGTATACCTAAACCAGCCTACATACAAACAACATAGACCGCACAAACCAATCAGTCCTCTAGTGAATGAGCTGGCGCCCCAGGGCCCTTCTGGAGCGATGTCAAACATTGTTTGGGCGACCATCACCAAGCCAGCGAAAGTAATCCACCGCCACTCTGGAATCGTTGCCATGTGAGGGCCATGATGGGTTATGCTTGAAAGGTTGTACCCTTTGGGATTCTCGATGACAGTTGTTAATGACGCAGTAATCGTTGCTGCAGGATTGGGTAGTAGGATGCTTCCAACCAGCGCCTATTTGCCGAAAGAGTCGTTACCACTTGTCGATGTCCCGGCATTTATTCATTTAACACGGGAGGCAGTAAATGCCGGAGTTTCTAGAATCCACATCATAACATCTCCAACTAAGGATTTCTCCACCTTCTTAGAGAGTAAAGAGCATTATCACTCACTCAAGCCAGAGATCAGTAGCACACTTTTTACTTTGGATGAATCAATAAAATTCTTCATTCATATTCAACATGAACCGCTTGGATTAGGTCATGCTATTCTCCAATCTCTTGATGAAATACAAGGGGCTTATCTTGTGTTACTTGGGGATAATATAATTACTGATAATTTCTCAAGCGTTAGGGATTTTATCGCATCTACTGCCTCTAGAAAGTTAGTCTCAACATTCAATAAGACAGGTTTGCCGTGTGCAGGAGTTTATTCAGTTCCTGATTCGGAAGTGAGTAATTACGGAGTTATAGAACTAGAAGGGCAGAAAATTTCTCAGATAGTTGAAAAACCCGATATTGATGATGCACCATCAAACAAAGTATTGTGCGGAAGATACATTTTTACTTCAGACAGTAAAGATTTGCTTTCAGAAAAATTTCCAGTCAATGAATATGGTGAATTTCAAACCATCGAATTACAAAAACATTGGATGAATGGAGAAGGGCTAATCGCAGTGGATATGAGCGACTACCAATGGTATGATTCAGGAAATCCTCTCTCTTGGTTAAAATCACAGATTGATTACGGGCTACGTAATCCAGATTATTCTACGCAACTTAGAAATTGGCTTGAATCGAGACTTAACTAGCGCTGTCCCGGTTTCCAAAACGTCAATGGTATCGGTAATTGATTATGCACGCAGCGGTTTGCTAGATGATCTGCTCGCTCATTCCATCTGTGACCGCGATGGGCTCTTACGTGGCGCCATTCAATAGTCCGAATATTGTCTACCTCATTCCACAAATTTCGCACAGATTTTACCAGATTCTTGTTGGCTTTCGCCTTCCAAGTCCCAGTTGCTAGATTTCCAGCATATTGAGAATCTGTGTAAATTATGGCATTCTTTTTACTTCCATCGATCAACAACCAACGCAATGCCATTGCAAACGCAGTTAATTCTGCAGTATTGTTTGAACCGACTTCCGCACCAATGAAATCCTCTTCAGTAGGGTTACAAACGACATAACCCCACGATTCCTCTAAAATTTCTCCGCTGCCCTTTCCAAGACCATTATCGCCAATAACCACGGCCATGCCCCAGGCAGCAGGTGTGTTAGAGTTTACATTTTGATTTTCAAGACATGATCCATCGATGTATATTGCAACATTATCATCCGTGGATGTCAAACTAGTCACTCGCCAATTTCTGCTTTGTATGCAGCGGCATCCATTAGGCTAGTGATTTCATCAATATTGTTTACAGTCATCTTGATTATCCAACCCTCGCCATATGGGCTGGTATTCATGAGTTCTGGAGTGTCTTCTAATTCTTCATTGACTTCAGTTATTTCTCCAGCCAATGGAGCAAAAATTGGTGAAGCAGATTTTACAGACTCTACAACCGCAAACTCTCCCATATCATCAACTACCATTCCGCTCTCTGGCAGTTCAATGTAGACGATATCTGTAAGAGCATTTTGAGCGTGATCGGTAATCCCAATTATCACAGTATCTCCTTCAACTCTGAGCCATTCATGTTCTTTGGTGTAATACAAACCTTCTGGGACCTCACTCATATTATCGCCTAATTCAAGGTAGACACAGAGGATTCTTGAATATTCGCAACAAAACTACTCTTGTTCATTGACGATTTCATCGGCTAATACTTTGCTTTCTAATTCAGCCCATGCATTTCCCACACGGTTATCTCTGCTAAGCTGGTTAACCTCACCACTTACACGTTGTTTTAATTGTGCCTCAGTTTCATCGGGGAAAATGGTAGCTAAGAAGGATGTTTCATAATTGAGTAATCTTGACATTACGAGGCATAATACTCCAGTCAACAAAAAAAGATGTCCTATGCCCAAGTCATCAATTACCATGCGTTGTTCAATAATTGCAAAACCGCAAATCAAAATCATCCCGAATCCAGTGCCAAGTAAGATACGATTGGCTGCCTTACTTGGTTCGTCCATGACATTGCTAGAGGCATATTGGTCATGAACTAAACGGCTCTCAATAAGTCTCTCTCATCAGTTTATGAATCTTGTAAGGTAGTAATGCCCGATTTACTGGCGTAACTTCCAGTATTCTACCATCATCTCTTCGTCGGATGTCTTGAAGAAGTGGGTGACGACTTTTTTTGTGCAGTGTTAGCAAAGTCGGTTTATCTATTTCCAATGCACCTCTTACACAATTTACGAATTTTTCACTTTCGACTGTGAATTTGCCGATTTCATCTATTACCAAGACCTCACTTTCATTTTTAGCGTATTCGATTGCCGGAATTGCAACTCTCTCTAATGCCTCCAAATCTAGACCGTAGCCAAGCACCCTTAATCGAGAATCAAATTCTTTGTGAGCGATTACACCTTCCTCGCCAGAAATAATGTCAATTACTTTGTAACCCAGTCTTTCGCCACCTTCGATAATTGGTTCAGTACGTAATCCTGCGATAATTGGTTTGCCGCTAGGGTTCCCTCTAAGATTTATTTCTTGCGTTCTCTCTTCAGTTATCATCGCAAGAACTTTCTCCATTACCGCGGATTTACCACTTCTTGGCAACCCGGTAATACCAATCTTAGGATGAATTCCCATCTATTTCACCAACGCTCGTTTATAATCGAATCACTTATCAGTAATAAAGAGTCGTCTTACCTAAGGTTAGGAGAATGGATTTGTATAAGAGTAAAAAAACCACAATAAATGCCTAAATTAGAATAAATTTTACCGGAAAATGGTACATTTAGATTTTTTATGTTAGAAAATTAGTCGACTTGTCGTAAACACTCCAATATTCTTCGACCCACTGATATATTTGCGACAATGTTTCTGTATCGACTTCAGCAATCTGGGCGATTTTTTTTATTATTCGAATTTCCTTTTTGTCATATTCACCATCACAAGCCGAAACCAGAACAGCATCACGCAATGCCAGTTTTTGACCAGCGTTGGAAAGTATATCCATACATTTCTCAACCTCTAGTGGATGATTTAAGGTATTTCGAACATCAACTCTCATTTCTGGGTGAAGCATCGATTTTCCCATAATTGATTCAATCATAATCAGTTCCTCTTGAACTAACTCACCATCAATTGATGCAACGGCGACCATCAATTGGGCATGTGCTAAACGCTCTTCGATGGCCAAACCATTAACCAGATCCGGAAACAAAAGTTTCACTCCGCTAGATCATTCAATATGTCATAGCCAGACTGCATCCAATTATAACCTTCAACAGTCCATTTTAGTAACCTTTCTAGAGCATCTTCTGGCAGTCCGAGGTGTCCAATAATTTCCATTAATACTTCCTTTTCGTCATCATCAACTGTACCATCTGCGGCAGCCATCAAAATAGCATCTCTTAATGCAAGCCGACCAGCTTCATTACTTAGACCGGCTAAACATTCGTCCAGTGGGGGAGGGGTTTTCAATGCTTGACGAATCAACTCACGTTGTTTTGGTGATAGTAATGCAGTGCCTAAGCGTTGTTCAAACATTGCCATTTCATCCACGGTTAGTTCATTATCTACTCTTGCCATGAAGGCTAATAATCGAGCATATGAGAATCTTTCTTCTCTTGACAGCTTGTGAATCGTATCTGGCAGCATGATACTCCGTGTCGCTCATCAGCCAATAACTTCTCGCATGAAATTCATTGAAAAATCCGATTTATCCGATGGTGACAAAATGCCGATTTAATCTTCATAGCCAAACACAAACCAGCGCATACTTGCCCAGGTGAACAATCCCCAAATCAGCACATTTATTGCGAAAATAATTCTAATTTGTAAATCTAAATTTGAGACCAATAACTCGTATGAAATTGTCGATAACGCACCACCTATTGCGTAAACTGCGAATGCTCCAAGCATTGTGGTTTTTAGGTCCTTTCTTCCATCGAAAGTAAAGTATCGGTGGGTAAAGTGGGCAATCGTACATGATATGACCCAAGCAACGGCCCATACCCCGGTTTCTGAAAGTAATTCCAAAGCTGGAGAAATTCTTAGGATTTCCCAAAATATCCAAAATAAGAGGGTGTTGACACCGCCGGCGGCGCCAAATCTTCGGATTGTACCTCTTGGCGCTATTGCGGAAAATTGTTCTTTATCCACAACATCACATCATTGGTAATTAATCATCATTAGTAGTCACATCACTTGGTTTGCCAGTGAGAATAGCGCGCAGTTGTGCGTTATCGTTTTGAATTGCCTCTAATAATTCATACTTACAATTTAGCGACTCTGCAAGTACTGCCAATGCTTGGGAATCTTTGGGCAAACACTTGCCACCAAAACCCCGGCTCAACCCAAAGATTGGATCTAAATGAGAATCGCCAATTGGTTGCTCTTGAGGTGTAGTAATCACTTCTCTGATTTTATACCAATCTTCACTCAGTCCTTGACAAATATCATACATTTGATTGGCAAAAATCACCTTGATAGCGTAGAATGTATTCTTGGTATACTTGATTAATTCAGCTTGAGTTGGAGTGACATGAAATAGATTCTCATTGCGTAAAACTCCGGCATCTTTGTGTTGTTTAAACACCAATTCTGCAACATCTTTATGATGCGTCCCACAAACTAAAATGTCTTGATTGGCAAAGTCTTCCAATCTTCTTCGCTCCACCAAGAATTCTGGTGAATATGCAATCTTTAGGTTGGGATAACGATGGTGAAATTGCTCAGTAGTTCCCGGAATTACGGTACTCTTGATTACTGCCGTAAAGCCGTCAGGCAATGAGTCTAGGATTTCTTCAACTATGCTCGTATCACACCCACCGTGAATTGGGTGTGGTGGTGTTGGAACCGCAATGTAAGCGAAGTCAACATTGTCGACAACATCACTGAGACTGGTACCTCTTGCAGGGTCGTGAATGAATAATTCATGTGCTTCGCTGAAGCAGTGTTCAATGGCCCCACCAACCATACCAGCTCCAATAATACCAACCTTCATGTTTACACCATTTTCTCGATTTGATTTGTTAATTATTCATTTGAATGGATTTGGATTCAGTTTCCCTTCTTTTGCCATGATTGAGGCAGCAAGAAGAGACTCTGGTGTTCCACAGTCTACCCATGTTTCCTTGCCAATATTGAGTAGTTCAGCTTGTTCCTTTTCCACATATTTCCTATTGACATCAGTAATGGAAAATTTACCACCATATTCAATTTGACATTTATCCACCAATGACCAAAATTGCTCGTCGTATAGATAGATACCTCCGATAGCGATGTTGGAGGGCGGATTTTGTGGCTTTTCAACAATATCAACAATCTTTCCAGCATCGTCAAATTTGGCAACACCAAAGGCTTGAGGTTGTTCTTCATCCCTGCACAACAACAAGCAACCAGGATTTGACTCGTGCTTGGTAAATCTCTCAACATGATCAGCCAATTCAATCGTAGTGATATTATCAGAGAAGTAAACTAGCAGCCGGCAATTTTCGTTATGTGGCCTTGCTAAATTTAAGGCCTTAGCGACTCCTTCTGGAGTTTCCTCAAGCACGTAATGAATTTGCTCTCCTGTTAGACCGGAACCCACGTGTTTCGCAATTTGTCCAATAAATTGGTTTGAAATTATGGTGATATTCTTTATTCCTGCACGCCTGATGGTACCTAAAGCATAATCAATCACTGGTCTATCATAGATTGGCAGTAGGGTTTTTTGCGTGATTTTGGTAAAGGGATGTAACCGGCTGCCATGGCCACCAGCCACCAAGATTGCCTTTACCTTCATATCTAACTCTAAGTAGGAGTCCTATATTTGGTTTCCTTCATTATTTTCGTATAATTGCTTAACCGCATCATCTTGTTTATTTTTTTCAAACCATCCGGTTTTGATTAAATCACCTAAATTCTCAACACCTGCTTCGATTAAATCACTATCCATAGATTCGGATTGCTGCCATTGTTTTGCGGAAACCTCCGATTGGATATTATCTGCGTCTCGAATCATGTTCTCGGTATCAGTACTAATTGATTCGATATCGTCATAATCTCGATTAGTCATTGCATCAATTCTTTTTCCATGAGTAGAGAAGTTTTTGTCAGATTTACCAAAGGCAGGGCCTTTTTCATCACCACCCCTAACTCTAAGGTATTCTGAATTAGGATAATTAGAAGTTTTCTTATCACTACTATTATCCATTATTTCTTTGTCAGAAAACTCTCTTAACTGCAAATCATTCAGCAAATATTCGATCTTTTTTTGATACATATTATCAATTAAGTTGTCGGCCATTACAAAAGCAATAGGAATTAGAACAATTGAAAGAAAGATTACAGGGTCGGGAATAATAAAACCATGAACCAGGACAATAACCGATGTTACAGAACTGAATATTGCAACTTTGGCTAGGCCTTTCACAATCTTTGCTTGAGACTCCAATAGTGAGACATCAAGTCCATCTTTCATATCAGTCACTTAGCCAATAATTTTATCCAATTTAGCGCCTAAATCAGGATTTTCTAATTCTGATTGTGGCCAATTTAGAGATTTCATTGCCAGTATTTTTCTAGCCTGAATAGAATTATCCATTCTTTCGTGAGCGAATTGTCCCAACAACGCACAGATAAGCAGACATGCCAACCCAAAATACCATGATGTAAGGAAAGTAATTGCAGTTGAAATAACGATGATATTGATAACTACAATGATGACTTTCTGCCTCAATTTACGCTCAGAATCTATTGCATCAAGGCAAAGTTGAGCGGCTTGTTTCTTGGTTAAGGTCATACAAAAACCTCGGTTAGATAGTTATGAAGCAATCATCTTCAACTTCGATAATTGCTCCGCTCATAAGCAAATGCTCAATCGCTTCATCTATCTCTTCAAAGGAGATGCCAGCTTTGTCTAACTCAGTCACAATTACTTCCAAAGTTGCAGAATCTTTGCCCTTTGCCATTTCCTCATCAATGACTATCATTAGATTTTGACAAGCAACAGCGAGTAGTGGGTCATCTCCCTGATCATTGGCTAATAAATCTAGGAATGCGTTAACAGGATGTGACTCAGTGAATTCTTCCTCATTACTAACGGCTCTTGAACCAAGTCCAACAATGCTCTTATCATATTCTATACTAAAACAGTCAAACAGGTTAGTTTGGTTCCCTGGCAGACTCTCATCTGCCGATGTTGAAATTCGATTTTTAATGTCGGTTATCCGCTTTAATCTCTGTTCAGCAGTTTTTAATTCAACTTCTAGTTCGCTAGAAATTAAATCCAAACTCGAATTTGCCTGAGTCCTTAACCAGTCTTCTAAATTCCAACTAGGATCAATTCCAGACATGACTTCGCATAGTTTCTGTACCTCTGCTGGCAATGAGTCAACTTGGAGCCGGTTGTCCCTCATAAATTAGGTGTAATCTTGACAGCCTATGAAGAATATCATCAAAGTGAAAAATTAGTCTCGAGATTTTGCTCATGATTCTACAAGTGTATTTGTTGACCGATTTTTCCATTCCTGTTCGAATTGTTGCCATAATTCTTGTTCAACTTGAGCCCTAATCTCTTTCTCAAGTCTAGGGGTCAGTTGTGCAATCAACGTTTCTTGAATTTCAATCGCCATGGAATTAATTGTCCTCGCCTCAGTCTCAGCAATCAATTCATTCCGTTCAATTTCGCTCAACCCCTGCGAAGCAACCTGCTTTTGCTGATTTCTATTGACCTCTGCCAAAACTATCTTTTCAATTTCAGCCATTAATTTAGCAACAATGGCCAATTCCCAATTTTCTTTGGGTTGTGGCAGATTTATTTTTGCAGTTTGATTTCGCAGATTTTGCACAATTCTTGCTCTTACTGGATTACCAATTTCAAATTCATGTGCCCCTGAAACAAAACCAACAAGACAATCTAACCACTCATCGTGATTTATTTCTGAGCCGCAACCTGGACACCCCGTTAGGGAACCAACTTGCTCTGTGTCATCAGTCCGTCTCTTATTATCATTTCTCATTCTTCTTCTAGCTGGCGCAGAGGCCTCTTCTATGTCGAATGAGATATTAGTTCCAAAGGTTCCTTTCCTCGGACTATTATCCACTTCCCTTCCCATCTTTTTCGTAATTAACTCAACATTAGAAATTAAAAGATTTATGCCGACAATAATCAATTTTCGCCGATAAGGTGTCAATCATGAATAATTCGAGGCAATTATGTTTAGGCTTTTTTGCAGATTATGGTTGTTGACAAAATCAATGTCAATATCTACAGTATCTTCATTGTCAATTATGTCAAGCATATTTGTAGCTACTCTAGATATTTCGTCAACTATGGTTATTGACGCCATTTTAGCAGATCGTGAAAGTGGGTTTAAGTCCACTACAATAACTGTCTTACCCATCTTTACCAATGCCTCACACCTGTCTCCATCTTCCAACGGAACCAAAATGACATCACTAGAGTATATCCCATCATGACAACATTTTGCCCGAGGGCCTTCTAATCCAGGGATTTTTGAATCGGGTTTTTCACCTAAAATTTTAGTCGAAAGATTGTGCTCTAGTTTAATTCTCTCGAGGTGTTCTAACATTACGGATATCCTCTTTTCTGTCCGGTAAAAAATATTGATCTCAACCGGGCAGTTGAGGTATTGAGCTATCTGTAACAACTCTTTGCCGGCGAGAGCTGATGTATTACCATTGACTGTGATGATGGGGCGCTTTGCCGCCTTTAGATGTGCTAGAGCATTCTTTGTGGCAAGATAGGCGTTATCAGACGTTTTCTCACCAAGCAGATAATCGAATGCTTCACCACGTCCATGGGCAATCAAAGCACTGTCTGCTAACATGCCTTTCTCAGCGGCTAGTTCCAGCTTATGCCTTTTCAATAATGATTCGTATCTCGGGTGACTCTTATCGGCGGTAAATTCCCCCATTCAATCACCAATAATCATTGAAATATCGAGCGGTTTCACTCCTCTATTAATTGCGCTAGTTGAAATTACATCGACACCGCACTCAAACCATTCATCTAGTGTATTAAATGTAATATTGCCACTTGCTTCTAAGAACACAGTATTTCGGAGTCCCATGTCCTCTAACTGGATTACCATATCTTTGCATCTCTCGGGACCAAAATTATCTAACATTATCACCGGTTTTGTCTCAACATTTTCATGAGTTTGTTGCCACATTGCAGCCGCAGTAATAGCCTCCTTTTCTGTGCGCACCTCAATCTCAATGAATGATTGCAGTTGAGTTAAATCTAGCGAAGTGATAAGTTCAGCAATTTTTTTGTCATTGCTATCGCCAAAACTTCCCATTGATGCCAAGTCGTTTTCTTTAATCATCAACGCATCTTTTCTTGTCAGTCTATGAGTTAATCCGCCGCCCAAATGAACAGCCCACTTATCGAGCAAGCCCCATGTAGTTTTTCGAGTACAAGCAATCTGTTTTGCAGCTTTACTTGCCCATTTTTTAGTTTCAGTAGCGATTCCAGATAAGTGTCCAAGGATATTTAATACACTTCTTTCGATTAACAAAAGCGATTCTCGACAACCGGTTAAATTAGCAATTTCTTCGCCGTTAGAGACTTTTTTACCATCAGAGGCACGCCAGTTAATTTGTACAGAGGGGGCCCAAATTTGGATTAGGTGGTCAACCATTGCAGTACCAGCAATAATTCCATCACCTTTGGCTATAATAGTTGCATCAACGGATTCACTTGAGCCGAAGAAAGGACTGTCAACATCGTCATCGGCAAGAATTGCAGATACCCATCTATCCATGCTTGATAACAGCATTCTACTCACACCATCTTCAGCAGTCCAAAGCAGATGTCCTCTGTCATGTGGCAATGCAGTACTACCGGCCATGATTCGCCTAACAGTTACTTGACTTTCAATTACACCCATAGTTTTCTAGTTGTTTATGAGGATTTGATAAGATGTTTCAAAACAATTGAATCACTCGCAGTATTATGGAGAAAGAGTGTGTATCACACATTGGTGGGCACATAACTCTGTTTTTCACAGTAGAAAAAGAAGGCCGATTACTTCGTAATCAAGGCAGTCGCGGAGTTGGCATTAACATCCAACACGGAGTAAAAGTCAAACTATCAACAAAAAAAGACACCATTAGCATCAAGGATACTACAATCAGAGTCAATGATTTGAACGGTAAGTTGATGGCAAATTCCGATATGTTTTATCGCGATTTGATTGATGATCTGGTATATGCCAAATTAATTGACGATGACATTGCATTTGACATCTCTATCTCTCTAGAATTACCTACTAGCCAAGGTTTTGGCATGTCAGCCGCAGGTTTAATCGCAGTTGCCATGGCTTTTCGTGAATACTCGAAACGAGGTAATGCTGACCAATATTACCGAATTTGTCACAGACTTGAGCGACAGCAGGGTTCTGGTTTGGGTGATGTGTTAGGAATATATGCAGGAGGTGTTGAGATTAGATTACAACCCGGTGCGCCAGGGGCGTCGGGGACCAGTTTAGGTTTCAAATGTAAACAACCGATAATTTTAGTTTGGCAACCAGAAGAAACCCGACACACTTCAAAGTACATCAATGATGCAAAATGGCAAGACAAAATCACTAAAGCAGGCCACAAGGCACTGAATAACATAAAATCAGGTCCTTGGAATCATTCCCGTTGGAAAGATATCCTAGACCAGTCAAGAAATTTTTGCCAGGACTCAGAATTAATTTTTGAAGCAGAGCGGAAGCAATTATTGGATAATGCAAGAAGAGTAGTTCGAGCATTAGAGTTACACCCATTCGTTAGCATTAGGCTGTGTATGTTAGGGACGTCTTGTGTAATATTGCCACGGAAATTGGAACGCATGCTCTCATTAGATGAATTGAATTCACTTCATCAAAAGTTTACTGAAATAGGTTTAGATTCACTTATCACAGGTATAGATTCATGATTAGCCCATTTTTGACAAATCGAGATTTTCAGCATCGAGCATAAGGCATCCTGGAATGAACAGATTTTCACTAAATCCATGCCGATATACGACAGCACCACTACCCCATTCTTCGATATATCTCGACATTTGCTTGGTCATCTTCTTTCTTTGAAATGAAACATCAGCTCCATAGAAGTGTTTTGCATCAATCCATGCGACTGGTTGCCCATTAATCTCGACGTGATCAAGCAATAAAATATCAGGAGTATTTATTGGTCTTCCGTGTTCTAGCCTTTGCTCAGAAACCATCTCATTTTGTCGCCTAATTCTTACGCCTCTGGATTCAAACCAATCAGCAAGAATTTCCTCAAATAAATCAGCTCTGGTATGGGTTTCAGATTGGTCGACATTGGAAACTCTGTCAGCAGCTTCGGCCTTTTCAAACTCCTCCTGTTCTCGCTTTTTCATTTTACTAGGCTCCCTCAGGCATTCTTTGATTCGAGATTTAGACCATCTTTTCTCAGCGAGAATAACGCGAAAAATATTCATTGGCGGAAAATCAAACCTCTTCGAAAGGTCGACAACGCTTACTCCTTCATGGTACAATCTAGACAGGGCTTTGGCTTTAGATTTCAATCTTCCATGACTGTATACTGTTTTTTGTTGAAGTAATGCCGATCGTAAGGATAATGCCTGATCTAAAGTCATATTTTTGCCATCAACAAATTGGCCGATTTCATCTACTCGGCTATCTTCAAGCCAGCCAAATTCGCCCTTTTTCATTACAAACTTTGCTAACGCCTCCTCATCTTTTAGTGGGACTGGATTAGTTTGCCATTCAAATATGTGGTGCTTAGGTTCTGGCAATTCATCTGGAAAACCCATTACCGGTTCTTTTCGATCAAACCTTTGGTTCGCTCTGGCTTCTACTTCTTTGATGTAGTCTTTACTTCTTTCAAGCAATACTGATTTTTTTGTTGTACCGTAACGTTTAGGCCTTCGGCTCCGTTGTGACCGAGGCTTTTTGTGTGGTTGATTAGTTGTCACATTTGCCTCTTATCGGCGACATCATTTGAACTATCGGTTAACCGGTTGAAATCATTGACTACTATTGCTTAAGTTGTATTCATTCACGCCATAATTCGTAAGGTCTTCAAAAATTTGTGCTACTATTCTTCGTGTAATTCGACTACCAATGAGTAAAGCCCGACTGAACCGCGTTATGTCCCACCACGCGGTGATTTCAACACCTCCTTGTTCACTCAGAAGTACTGTAATATCAACCGTTAACATCTTTATCGCTAATGCAGAAGTTCGGCCATTTATCTTTTGACCTTGCCAATTCATTACAATTTGACAGAATTCGGGATTACTTCCTTTATTGATTTTGGATATTATCCACATGTCCTCAATCAATTGTTGTGCAACAACCCTGTGAAGATCTATCCGCTGATTTTCCTTCAAGATACCATGTTCCTCAGATAATATTCGATTGGCAAATTTGTTCCACATTGGCCAATAATCTAAGTTGATGAGATTATTTTGTATGTTATTCAATTCGTCTAATCGCATAGACTTCCTCAGCACCATATTGGGTCGCTGCATTACTATCACACTTAGGCAAAAATTATGCTTGGACTGAGCGGTAAGGCGGAATTTTCTCTACCGTCAGTTCCTTGATATTGGTCTGCATTGACTATCTCAACTTCATTCAATCCAAGTTCTTGAGCAATGAATGATGCTCTATCTGAGAGTATTTTGGCTTCATCGATATTGTCTAGGATTAATGCTTTTGATTTATCATCCCATTTGAAGACCTGAGAGAGCATTTTGTTATTCCAATATGATAAGATTTGGCCCATATTTGCTTCATTAACAAAATCCATTTGTTTCAATTCTTGAATAAATTGCTTCACATTTCCACCATTGTTTAGATAGGTTATTGCTTCCCTTGAGAGGATATTTTTCCATTCCGGGGAAATAATCATAGTCAATTTTTCTGCCTTACTTTGTAGATGCTTCTCAGCGATACCTTTGACTTTACGAGCACTTTCTAACACTGCTCGCATGATGAATTCATAGTCTAGTATACTCCTTTCTTCATCAGAAACCGAACCGACATCTATTATTTCTGATGCGGAAACCATATATTCTAGCCCTAAACATCTACCCCACTCTTCAGCTAAATGAGGGGTTGAAACAGAAATAAGATAGGTCCACGATTCAAGAACAGTTCGTCCTACTTGGGAATTATCTCCGCCTCTTCTAGTATACCAATTGATATCTTTGATTAATTCATAATGAGAAATTTCAACCGCTCTGCGTAAGTCATAATTGGCCATTGCTGTGTTGAATTCTGCCACCCTTTGTTTTAGCCTAGCTACCAACCATTCGTCGATTGCAGAGTTCTTTGCACCCCAATTTAGCAGCGTTTCTGGCATTGTTCTAAGTTGCAGCATAACTCTGTAGTTTGCTTCTAATGCAACATCAGACCAATCCATTCCAGCAGTCGGGTTTGCAGCAAAAAGTATGAACAATCTAACTGTATCGGCACCATATTTCTCAATCATTTCTTCAGGAGATACTGTATTGCCAAGAGATTTGCTCATTTTTGCTGAACGCATCGACAATGCATCACCACACTGCGGACAGGGCATTCCAGCATGGTCAACACTAAGAGTAATGCAACATGAATCACAATATGGAGCAGATTTGTTGACCATGCCTTGACAAAGTAATTCATTGAACGGCTCGTTAATCGAATGAAGTCCTATGTCGCGCAGAGCTTTGGTCCAAAATCTAGCATAGATCAAGTGCATTTGAGCATGTTCAATGCCACCACAATAAAAGTCAACATTCATCCAATGATTTGCTAAGTCTGCAGAAAAAGGTAGATCGTTATTTTTGGCATCTGTGAATCTTAAGAAATACCAAGATGAATCTACGAAGGTATCCATTGTGTCGGTTTCCCTTCGCGCATCTTTACCACAAGTGGGGCATTTAACCTTGATAAAATCCGCAGATGTTTCAAGTGGATTGCCTTTACCAAATACAATATCTCGAGGTAACTCAACCGGCAAGTCTTGCTCTGGAACGGGGACAGCGCCACATTCATCGCAGTGAATAATTGGAATTGGAGTGCCCCAATATCGCTGCCTTGAAATTAACCAAGGCCTGATCTTCCAGTTTAGTTTCCTCTTACCTTTGTTAATGCGGACCAATTCGTCGATTACTGCCGTAATCGCTGCATCGCCATAAAGGCCGTCAAATTCCTCCCTTCCAGTATTAACCATCCAACCATGTTCGGTTTCAGCCTTGGCGGATTCTTGACTTGCATCACCGTTTTCAGACATTACTAAGGCTCGCTTTATCGGAATAGAGAATTTCTTGGCAAAATCGAAATCGCGCTCATCATGAGCAGGAACAGCCATTACGGCGCCGGTTCCATATGATGCAATGACAAAATTACCACTCCAAATAGGTATTTTTTCTCCAGTTAGAGGATGAATCGCATTCTTACCTAGCGGAACACCTTTTTTCTTGTTCATATTCTTGATTCTGTCAAATTCAGCCATCACAGAGACTTCATCATGTAATGCTTGCCAATCGGCCTCAAATTCAGTTCCGGAAACTAATTTCTTTGCCAATTCGTGTTCAGGAGCAAGGGTCACGAAAGTAACTCCAAACAAAGTGTCAGGTCGAGTTGTGAATACTGTAATAGTTTCCTCAGAAGCCTCAATTTCGAAGGTGATTTCTGCACCTTCAGAACGCCCTAACCAATCTTTTTGCATTGCAGCAACATTTTCAGGAAACTGAATTTCATCTAAACCATCAACAAGTTCTTGTGCATATTTTGGAATATCGAGGAACCATTGGCTCATTTCCTTCTGATTTACGGGGCCATTACACCGCCAACATCTTCCTGCCTTTACTTGCTCGTTAGCAAGTACTGTATTACACAGGTTACACCAGTTTACAGGAGCGAACTGTTGGAATGCTAAGCCGTTTTGATAAAATTTAGTGAAAAACCATTGATTCCACTTGTAGTAATTAGGGTCGTGGCTTTTTACCATCCGATTCCAATCGTATGAGAATCCCATACGCTTGATTTGCTTGGTGATTGATGCCATGTTTTTTTCAGTAATATCGTGTGGGTGGCCACCCTCTTTTATTGCCGCATTTTCTGCTGGCATACCGAAGGAATCGAATCCCATTGGATAGAGGACCTCATAGCCCATCATTCTCTTGTAACGGGCAACTGCATCGCCGATGGAGTAGTTTCTTACATGACCCATGTGCATTTTACCAGAGGGATATGGATACATTTCAAGACAATAAAAAGAGGGCTTTTCATCATTCATTTCAGCAACGAATACTTTCTCTTCATCCCATCTCTTCTGCCAATAATTTTCATCAACACTTTCGATGCTGTAACTCAAATCATCACCTCCTATCCGCTACAGGTTGGCCACAGAAGGTTGCCATTTCAAACCCACTATTGAAGAACTGAATCAATGTAGGGTTTCTATGGCCCGAAGAATCGAGGTTCGAGCCCCATCTAGAATTGATTTAGCAGGCGGATGGACGGATGTTCCAATCTATTGCAGCAAAAAAACCGGCGAAGTGGTAAACATTGCCATCAATCAATACGTTAGGTCTGAAATGGTAATAGATGATGATAGAAAATTATCGGTATCATATTCAACAGATATGCCCACAGGATCCGGTTTAGGGACCAGTGGAGCAATGAATGTGGGTTTCATTACAACTATAATGGGTACCGCCCAAGATTCAGTCAAAACTGCGGAAATAGCTTACCAATTCGAAGCTTTGCTTGGAAACAAAGGAGGCCGACAAGACCAGTGGGCAAGTGCTCTTGGGGGAGTCAATCACCTCACTTTCGTTGATCAATCAGTGACGGCTGAAACAATCACTCCATCCGCAGAATTTTGTCAATGGCTCGAAAATAATCTCTTATTGTTTAATAGTCACATTACCCATGTTTCGGGAGATCTACACAAGAGTGTATGGCAACGTTTTGAAGATGGTGATGAAGAAATAACCCGGGGTTTAGACATGATTCGAGATGCTGGGTTATTGATGGCTGAGGGCATGAAATCAGAATCTAAGGATTACGTGATAAATGCCATGAGGAAAAATTCGGCCGGCGTAGATATACTGGGCCTTGAACTACACGAACCGTTTAGACAGGAATTGACTATACTCACCAAGGAAAACAAAATTAGCGCTTGGAAGGCAATGGGTGCTGGTGGAGGCGGAGTGGTTGGTCTGATAGTTTCATCACCAGAATACACCGATGAGATTACCCAGCAGCTAGGCCAAAAAGGCTGGTCTAACATTCCATGGAAGATAGATAGGGAGGGAGTGATTAGAAAGGAAGTCAATCTCTAATCTTGTTGTAGTCAATATCTGTTTCAAGTAAGAATAAGGCTTCTTTGGTTAGTTTATAGCGGTTCTTAATGCCCATTTTTCGCTTTTCAACTAAGCCATATTTCTGTAGAGTTCTAAGATGGTGTGAGATAAGTTGCTGACTCTTTTCCAATTTCTTTGCAAGTTCTGACTGAGTAGGGAATTCACCTACTTGATGTTCATCATCAAGTAGTGTCAAAATCTTACCTTGCAGACTTTTTGGATCCGGAGATAGGGGCGGCACAGGTAAGTCATCAGGGTTCATCCCGGGATATAGAGAATTATTCAATGGATAGTATCTAACGAACCTACCGTCATTAATTCTCCATATTAATTCTTGATTTTCTAACAGCCTGAGGTGGTGGGTTATCTGTCCATTACTCATGTTTAATGCCGCCATCAGTGCTCTAAAGTGACAACCTGGATTGGCGGTTAGGTAACCAATTAGGCGACCCCTTTGGAACCTTCCATCAGAGGTTTCATGGGTTTTTCCAACTAAAGCCAGCATCCACAAACCGACAGATGTCATTGGAATTCTCATGCTCTCTGTGTTAGATATAAACAATAATAATCCCAAAAGAACGGAAGAGCTTGCGACTCCATAAACCGCGATTTCCACAATCTCTACTGAATCATCCTTTGTGATTGTAGAGGAGTCCATTTCGGACGCTTCTTTGATTGGATTTTCTTCGGTATAGATTTCATCGATGGTGATGATTGGAAGGCCTAATTGGGCACAATAACTCGTGTCAAATCGGTGTTCTATCGCCTTGTATTCGCCAAACCATCCTTGCTTTGGCAACCAGTTATATTGGGTGCCATCTGGCTGTAAGATATACGCTGAGTTTGGTGCACTTATCAACCAGCAGTGATTATTGTTATATTCAATCATATCCCAATTACCAGAGATAGAGTGGATGAGTTCTGGATTCACAGTTGTCGCTCCTGAATCAATGTACAAGTCATCAAATGCAGTAAATGTGTGTTCAAAGTTTACCTTGTAACTAACGGAAACTCTGTCGGCATATTCTAATTCTGATAGGGTGATCTTTTGTTGTAAACGATATACATCATCTGTTAATGTGATGAAGTTACCGCTGTTATAGTCACAGAATTCTGTATCATGGCTACTGTCGGTTGCTGAATGGACAGTAACATCGATGACTAACATGCATTTTGCGATAATTCTGATGTGCTGGTCGCTGGCGATATCTAGAGTTGTGTAGAGTGAAGCATCGGCAATCGTATTATCAAGAGTCAGCACAATATCGTTCCCAAGACATCTGGCTAGGTTGTTTGGAATTTCTTGGAAAAAGTCGAGTGTTAGAAATCTGTTGTTTTCTTTAACGATGATGGTATACTTGCCTGAATCAATCATGCATCCTTCATTATCAGTCAACTGCCAATCAAATATCTCGACTAAATTATTGTTAATAGTCTCTGAATCTTCATATTGAGCGCAGATATCAACTGCTGTATCAACGACTACATGTCCCAAGTCATTGACAACAAACAAATCTAAGTCACAATTTTGTTGGAGGTTTTGGTTAATCAATTCACCTTGGATGAGTAGTGATGGAGTTCGACCTGCTTCGCTTATTTCGTAATCAAGATTAAACAGATTAAATGTTAGGTCTTGGGCCTCAGGGTCAAGATTAATGTCTATCAATTCATTACGATCTATTGTTTGTTTTTCATAGTCACCTAGAATGTATGCAAATATTTCCCCATTTGAAACTAACCATGAATCATCCAACACAATATTAGCAGAGTAGATATTTTCACTGGGATGAAGGGTAGAAGTACCTTTGCGGCAATCATCGTAAATTGCTCTTTTGACATCATTTTCTATCAAAATTGTACACTCGGTGCTGGTTAAATCTAGGTTAAACGAGTTGGGATTGAACAAAAATAATTGCAAGAAATGGGCATTATTTGTTCCGTTTCCTAAATCAATGAGGTTGTATTTTAATTCAATTTGTTCGGGAATGCTACTGTTGCCATAAAATTTCAAAACACTACTGTCGCTAATGCTCAGAACACTATGCGTAACTGTAAGTCGATATGTTCCAGTACGTAGATCCTGTCCTTGATTATCTTTGAAGTTCCACTCATGGCTCATCAACTGGATAATTTCATCTCTATCAACCTGTAGTGATTGAACCTGATTCCTACATCTACTTTCAGACGAGAAGACTAACGCATTGTCATCATTAAATATTTCAAAAATGAAGTCACAAGATGGGTTGTTTTGAATTTCAGCGGAGGATGATGGATTGAATAGATTTGATGAAATCACAATATTATCTCCGGCGATATAATATTCATTGAAATCCTCGTCGTTTACTTCTATGGTAATTGAAGCTGTATCATCAGAATCAGCGCTTGAGTGTGGAATCAATGAAAAAAGAATCAGTCCGGCGACTAGCGCTATCGCAAATCTCTGAGCCCCGGCCATGGTACACAGTATGACTCATCATTTGAAAGGGCAGCGGTCCTCAGCCCGAATGAGGCTACCGACATGACAAGACCGAGATTGGTTTTTGAAAATGAAAAAATCTTCGTCTTTCAACAACAATTAGGTGAGTGGGACAATCTAAATCATTTGATAGTCTGTAAAGTGACCAATAATGCTTGTATTATCGATCCGTTCGATGGCAAATATTGGCATGAGTTTTGTCAATCCGGAAATTATTCACTCACCGAAATATGGCTCACACATAGTCACTGGGACCACACTAAAGGAGTTGAAGAGTTACTTCAAATTTATTCGTGCCAAATCAAGGTTCGATGTCATTTTTTGGAACAAGAGCGTGGATATCAACAAGATGATGTTATTTGGTGGCACCATGAAGAATTTAGTTCAACCGACCAACAAATAGGCACTCTATCTTTCTCAATACACTGCACTCCTGGCCACACCCCTGGTCATGTCACTATCATAGGAAACGGAATAGTAGTTACCGGAGATTGCTTGTTTTTGGGTCGGTGCGGTAGGACAGATTTGTTTGGTGGCGATCAAAGTAAGCAACGCAAATCGCTGCTATACTTGCGAGAATTTCTGTTGAAACTTGATGGTAATTATGTTGTTTTACCGGGACATCAGTATGAATTATCCGATGGTAGTAATCCCACGGTGCTGAATCTAGTAGATTTCATGGCTAACAATGAAGCCCTGAATTCAATAGATGATGACAGTGAATGGGATAATCTAACATTTTTGTCATTTGATGACAACCTTGCTGAACAAGCAAGACGTCAGAGAGCAAGAAATTCATAGGATATCATCAAGATTTACCATATTGGGAATAGCCTCATCTTGAGCTTGTTGCTGCTGAATTTCATATTGTTTCCATTGTGGCATTTCAGCAGGATTATCCCCCGTCCAACCAAGAGCTCGCGCCTCGTCAAGTTGGCCATTGGCGACATAATAATCGATCCATGCATCACGTCTCTCATTTTCCTCAGAGAACGCTGAATTTACCATTGCTTCGTCGATTCCTTCTTTTCGGGATTTATTCTTTGCTAGTGTTTTGGAGAATTGAGCAACAATAATCACGGAAAGTAAAATCAAAATTGCAATACCCATGTAGATTAGAGTTGGCTCAGTGCTACTGGCCGCTGATTCGGAATCGGGATCTCCGTCTAGTTGCGGTTCGGTTATTTTACAAACAACAGAACCAATTCTTCCCTCGAAGATGTCAGGATCATACGGGCAGGGGTCTGAAGTATCACTAGTTCCGTCACTGTCTGAATCAAGGCAGCCAAATAAATCGCGATAGGAAGTTCCGCTTTCTTCTAGACAATCGTCCGGTTGGTAGGCTCCGGCAGTGAAATTATCTCCATAACCATCACCATCAAAATCGCTCCATTGCGTTGCTTCTAGAGGGAAATCATCACTGTTATTGTCTCCATAACCGTCACCGTCTTGGTCACTCCATTCATCAGGTAGTGTAGGAAATGCGTCTCCTCTTTGTTCACGTAATTCAATGATCCTCAGTTCATCATCTTCGTCTTGTATGTAGGTTACAGTCCAAAGATAATTGTCACCATAACCATCACCATCGGTATCCTTCCATTGTTCACCATCCTCCGGGAACACATCATCAACATCAGCCCAACCATCACTGTCGCTATCAAGGCAACCATATCGGTTATTTTCATCTGATGTTCCAAATGTGTCTGGGCAGTCATCGCCTCCAGGTTTGTTTACCTCGTCTCCGTAACTATCTCCGTCACGGTCAGACCATTGCAATGGGTTTTGTGGAAACGCATCTTCTGGGTCAACAAATCCATCTCCATCACTGTCGGGACATCCTCTTGAGATAGGATTCGCTGAGTTACCTGCCTGAGTTGGGCAAATATCGCCATTTAACGAACCAGTTCCGTTGTTATCTCCGTATCCATCACCATCAAAATCTGACCATTGTGTTTGGTCAAACTTGAACGCATCGCCGTTATTTCCTGCGGCATTATCCCCGTATCCATCGCCATCAGTGTCTTTACATTGAGTAGGATCGTCTGGGAAAATGTCAGGATTGTTACCAGATTGGTTATCTCCGCCACAATCTTGGGAGTCACCGTCTCGGTTTGACCATTGAGTGTCGTCGTTTGGAAATGGATCTCCTTGGTCTGAATATCCATCGCCATCGGAGTCAACACATCCAATTCTGTCGATGATAGATGAACCGGCATCATCAGGGCACTCATCTGGATTGTTACCCTCAGAATTATCTCCAAATTGATCTCCATCTCGATCACACCACTGAGTTGGATCAAGAGGTACTCCGTCAGCTTGACAGTATCCGGTCGAGGAAACCGGGCCCCAATTGGCGGTTGGATCAGAGTAAGAGTCAC
>MDTG01020691.1_pt1 | contig 22492 bp, 19 predicted proteins | sample 811421 | NCBI WGS metagenome assembly MDTG01 (sample SAMN05326645, study PRJNA326480) | marine metagenome | isolation source: seawater | place: Pacific Ocean: South East | collected 2011
CACTAAACAATCATAAATATGCAGAGAAATGGTCAGATCAATCTTCTGATTGGGTAAAAGTAGAATTCCCTATCACCTTTCCTCCGGGAGATTATTATAGATACAGACAAGGTGATTGTGAAGATCAAAGCATACTTGATCAAAGTGAAAGCTATCAAATATATCTCAGGAAAAGAGAATTCGGTGGTTGGTTCTACATTGACGATTTTGGGAATTTGATCGCATTTAATCATGCAGATCGAGCAATCATGTTAGGTTCAGATGAGCCTACACCCACTCCTAAATGGGAAATATATGTACTTAACCCTACATATATTTAAGTCATTATAAGTTCTCAATCTTACCTTTAACAATGACACCTTTCCAACCACACCTCTGAATGATAGGTTTTCCTTTTTCATTTAGCTGCACAAGTCTTAAGGTTTGTTTTGCTACTTTTTGGGCTTCCACTTTTTTCCAACGTGCAGGACACTTCAGTTCATGGAGTAAAGTAAGAGATTCAAAATCAAACTCACTTGACGCTAAACTCAAAGGATAGCCACATTTCGGACAAGGCATAATCATGTGAGTTGCAATCTTGACTCCCTCTGGAGAAGTCCAAGTGTAAACATCACATACAGTGTCATCTTGTAAACGTATTTGTTCTACAGACTTTGTAGAAGTAGGAAATAAGGCTTTCATCTATATCCTAGTTTGGTCTTCGGGTGTGATCTCGCCTAGAATCTGATAGCCATGAAGCACAAGACGTACAACACCACTCACAGGCACTCGTATGTCAGGATACGCAGTCACAATCAAACGCTCTGTTCGATCAAGATACGTTTCCCCACTGAAGTACAGAGGATTGTCTAAAGTGAAAATCAATCCCCCCGGAATAGGTCGGTTTACCCAAGTCTGATTGACTGTTTCTAGTTCAAAGCCAAAACTAAACTCTGGAATGTCATACATTGCTTGTTGATAACCGCCCACTGTAATAAGTGTAGAGTCAACTGGAGAGCTACCTGCCATGTCAACCGGATTTTGCAAAATACCATTCCCAAAAATAGGGAAAGTTGATGCAGATACATATCTCCCTTGGGGTAGATCAGTGAAAGGAAACAGATTACTATAAAGGTAGTCACTTGCTTGGTTAGACACGTATTTGAAATATACTTGAAGTGAGGTCGGCAAAAATGCCCCCTCAGAACTAATTTCAAATGCTCTCGACTTTGCTTGGGTTTCTCCCCCATCAAAAGCGATATCTAAAGTATACCATTTAGGAGTTCTTGCTCCAGGTACACTTTCTATATTTACCGCAGTATTGAAGTTTACATTCAACTTTGAAAGTTCATTTTCAATGTCTAATAATTCTTCTGTAACCGCAGGGTCTTTGTCATTCATCATTTGACGAATATTATTTGCTAATTCTATTGTTTCTGCTATTTTTGACATATCTCACCCCTCATTAGTAGCCAAAGATATCGCTCAGATTTTGTGTTGTCTCGATTTCATATCCAAAAAACACAAACTTTACGATACCTTGGGTATTGATTGTTTCGATTGTAGGGTGTGCTGTCACTTCAATTCGATCATAAGCGTCTATAAATCCATTATGTGATAAGAATAAAGGATTCCCATTTGAACCATAAAACGCTGCTGCAGGAACCTTATCGTCAGTCCATCTTCTCCCTGAATTTGAATTTTTAATTTCAAAATCAAAGTCTGGATAATTCCAACCTACATTCCTAATATCATCTCCAACCGCATTAGTGTAATTACTAAATACTTCACCTATCACAAAACTAGAGAATCTGCCATTATTTACTTGAGGTTCGGACATCTTTCTCACATTCCAATCATATAGCATGGAAGTGATTGTCGCAAAGTATGCAGTTGTCGGTAAAGAACGACCATCACATGAAACAGTGGATACCACTGGAGGATTATTCACTTTTGCAAAATGACTAGGGTCTTCATCTGTGATGAAATAAAGTGAAGACATTTGGGTACACACAAATGGTCGTGTAGTTATTTCAGCAGAAGATGTTCTAGGGTCTGAATCTCCGTATGAAAAAGGGATTTCTACGCTATACCACTTTGGATAACGACGACCCTCAATCTCACTAATAAAGTTTTTAGTACCCAATAAAGACCCTGCTTCTGATACACGCTCTTTCAACATCTGAACTTCAGATTTCCTAGTATTTTCAAAGCTCACAATTTCACTTTTCAAGCGTAGAAGCTCTGCATTCAATTGTGAGATTTCTAATTCAATGTTAGATTCCATACAGTTTCCTCGCTTTTTGAATGACTTTTGTTGGAGCTAAATACCCTTTTGCTACAATACTAATTGCGTCGGGTAACTCTGCGGCTTGGAGTGCTTTTCCATAAGTTGCGGTATACAAAGCTCCTACTGATTGACTTTCGGGAACAATCACAAACACTTTAAACCCGTTTCCAAAGTTGAACACATTTGTACGTTGCGTTATGAATCCAGAAGACGCTACACCGTTCGATGGAGGATACCAAGGGAAAGTGTTTGGGATTGTCCAGTTCGCATCGTTATACAAACCAGCAGCGTCAGCGATAGGGTTTTGATTGATTGTCACTTGCAAAGGTGCTGCACCGTTAAACCCTACAGTTGTAGGCAACGCTGTATATGTTGTAGGTTGGTCTAGAACTTGAACTGCATCTCTTTGCAACCATGTTTGACCTACAAATGTCAGTATCAAGCTTTGATTCTCAGGCACATCAAACAGATTAAATGCAGTTGTTTGTGAACCTCCTGTCGCACCGCTTAATGGAAACGCATTTGCGATAGTGGGGTCTTGGACCCAAAGACGATTACGAATAAAAGGCACAAGTGACGATGGGGGAAGATCTGTAAAAAAACTATCCACACCTACAGCAAGTACTGCTTCTGAACTTGTTGCTACACTCTTTTCCGTAGGATAGTCACCATTCTCTAACAGTGGTGGAGAAATCGACTTTCTCTTTTGGTGTAATGCATTTTTTGAATTACTCGACATTTTAGTATCCTAACAAATCTGAAATGTTGATGTTTCCGGCAATTTGGAAACCATGCATTACCATACGAACACGACCTGTTAAAGGAATAGCACTTTCAGGTTGTGCATGGATGATAATTCGATCTGTTCTTTCAGCGTAGCCCTCAATACCGAGATATAAAGGCTCTTTCTGCCCATAGAAAGCTGCAGCGGGTACTGTTTTATCTTGTGTCCAAAAAACACCACTTCCACCAATCTCTACTTTGAAACTAAATTCGGGAAAGTCACGAATCGGACCTTTATTTACTGCAGGCACTCCTGTTGCTGCATATTGTCCGAGAGACACAATATTGTTCCCTAAAACACTTGCTGCTGAACAAGGTAAATACCGACCATAGGCTAAAGGAGTAGCGTTTGCGTCAGGGTTTACTTGTCCCGGAATTCCTTGATAATGTGTAACGTCGTTATCAAGGACTAAATAATAAGGTTGCATTTGTGTACAAATGAATGGACCCTCGGCAGTAATTTGAATCGAGTCAAACTTTGAAGCAGTATCATTGTAATCGAAGTCTATATCCACAACATACCATTTAGGAGTACGACGACCAGGAATATCGTCAATACTTCTTATTTGTTTAGAATTAGATTCCAAATTAGCTACTTCTTCTTCTAAAAGAGCCAATTTGTGACTATGTATAGACGCTTTTTTTGCAAGCATATCTTGCAAATGTTTTACGTCTTTCTTCAAGTTTCTTGCCAAAGATTTGAGGTTTTCTAATTCTAATGCACTTTTTACTTCTGTACTCATAATGATTGTCCTTTACCCTAACTGACTTTGAAGTGTTATGTTACTTCCAATACTATACCCATGTAAAACAAAACGAACAGTACCTTTAAGGTTCACTGAAGTTGTAGGGTAAGCATATACTTTAATCTTATCTACGTTTTCAACAACTCCCTCAAAACCTAAGTATAAAGGGTTATTTTCTCCATAAAATGCTGCTGCAGGTGTTTTAGGACTACACCAAAAGCGACCCGAACCCTCAATTTCGATTTGAAACTCAAACTCTGGATACTGAAACCCAAAGAATGTGCTACCCGCAGTCTTTCCAAATGTAAGTAAGGGAGATTGACCCTGTACTTTTAAACTTTGCATATATGGTTGAAAAGCACTACAAGGTAATGTTCTGCCTGTTCCTGCACCTACACTAGTCGCAAGGGAAAAATCAAAGTTACTCACTGTTGTATCTGTGACTAGATAATAGCTTTGCATTTGAGTACACACAAATGCATTATTCGCACTCAAGTTCACCTCTCTTGCTTGAACACTAGTTGCTCCATACTCAAATGGAATATCCACAACATACCATTGAGGTTGCTTAATCCCCGGAACATTACTTAGTGTTTTAATACTATTTCGCCAATAGTTTGACTTTTTACAGAGCATTTCAAGATGTTCTAACTTTGCAGAAGACTCATTTGTTTCTGCATGGAACTTTTCTTTTAGTTTTCGCACATCTGATTGTAAGCTTTGTGCATCTGCTTTAATTTTATCGTTATCCATATTACTACACTCCAAGTAAATCTTCTATGTCTGCATGTAATCCAATGTGATACCCATGCATTTCTAAAACAAAGACACCCTTTAATGGAACTGTTGCGTCTGCGGTAGGTTTAGCAAAAGCAACAATACTATCAGACGCTTGTACGATAGATGGAGTGGCTAAGTATAAAGGACTATCTAATCCATAAAGTGCTGCACTTGGAATACTGTCAAGTCCCGACCAATAATCATTGTTGTTTGCAGTTTGGATTCTAATGTCTAACTCCGGATAAGACCAACCTTCATACCAAAAGTCATCAGGACCTGATGTGTATTTTGAAAAAAGCTCTCCAACAACCAAAGCATTCGAATTAACAACAGGTAGTCCTCCATTAACAGTCACCCCCCATTCTCTATTTTTGATTCCAAAAAAAGATGTAGGTGCAATCACACGACCCACTGCGGTATTTGTTTTTGCTATTGACGAATCAGAAACAGGCTTGTAAACTGCCGGAAGACCTGATGTGAAATCATAATAATCAGCATATCTGCTTGCGTCTGTTTCTGTGATTTTGTAGTAACTTTGCATTTGTGTGCAGACAAAGGGTCCTGAAGCACTAATTTGTACTTGTCCAAAACGCTCTTGTATATCGTTGTACTCAAAAGGCACTTCAATCTTGTACCATTTTGGTTGTTTGACTCCTGGCAAACTTGCAATGGAATCAATGAAACTTGCCCACGAATCAACAGAATCTACACGCTCAAAAGCTTTATTCAGTCTTTTCTGTGTGCTTAATTCCAAATCAGAATTTTTTTTAGTAAGGGATTCGAGTTGTTCCCTTAGACGTTCTATTTCATTTTGAACATCACTCAAAGATTCAACTTTTGCCATAATACATACCTCTATGTCATGTAATTTGAAACTACTATACAGTGTAACATAATGAGATAGCAAATAAGTATATGTCAAAATGAGAAAAGGGTTTGCCGGCATGGTGACCAACAAACCCTTTTACATGCTAAAAGCTAAAACTGAAATAAATATGAAGTTATTTTCAGTTTGTAAACTTCCAAATCTTACTGTACGTCACGAGTATTGTAACCATCAATGTAAGCACGAAGAAGTTTACCACAATCAGCAGCATTGATCTCAGCAGCAACGTCAGTTCCACCAAACGCATATTTCTTCTCGATCATAGCAATTGCTTGTCGTTTAGTAATAGCGATAGGTAAAGGAAGAACGTAAATGCTAGGTGCGTCAGGCTCACCATTGGTGATTAAAGGTGCAGCACTATCGCTCACAAAACCCCAAGGACCACCACCCGCAGGTGTCATGGTGATAGGACCTTCAAACTCAACCTTAGTGTCAACCTGGAACTGGAATGTACAAGTGTTCATTGTCCAAATTGAAAGTTGTGCTAGAGTGTCAAATCCTGCAGCTGTAGCAGTACCGTATGTAGCACTGGTTGCAACGTTGTAGAACATTACTTCGTGACGAACAGCAAAGGTCAAGAAAGTTTGGTCAGATAGAAGTTGACCAGGACCTTGCAAGTTAGTGCGAAGTAGGTTACCTGCGCGAGCGTCAGAGAAAAGATTCTTCTGAGCCATTGCGAAGTTTACGTCTGATTGGTTGGTCACTGCACCATGAGTTACAAAGTCAGTGTCATAAAAAAATTGAACGCGCTGTTCACGTAAGCCAAGTACTTTAGCCATAAGGCATCTCCTTGATTTGATTTACCCAATCTCAGATTGAGCGATGAAAGGTGGAGTGATGTAATCACAAAAAACATACTACAAGAGTAAATACACCGATTGCAAATTTTTTTAATGCCGAAAAATAGGGCTTTTTTGACATATTTAAAAATTAATTCAAATAAAATGAAAAAAGGTGACCTTGCATATACAAGATCACCTTTCTTTCGAGTGATTAGCACAGTCCTAAGACTGCAGGATTAGATCCTATTAGCCACTAAACACTGGAGTGAACGCACCACGATTGAAAAGTCCATCTGACGCAACTTGAATGTTTTGTGCAGGTTGGATGCGTGGATAGTTCAAAGCACCTTGGGGTACACTGTACTGACGAGCAGGTACAATGTCCATTAGAGTGTTAGCACCCATGACTTCAAGAGCAACAACCTCAGTTTGAGGATTAGCACGACTTGCACCAAGACTCACACCAATTCCTGCTTCTTCTGCCATACGAGCAGTTGTAGGAGTCGCACGAATGACTTCTACTTCAACCATATCCTCGATTCCCTCTTGAATCTTCTCATGGTGACTCAAACGAGCCGCACGAGCAATCGCTGCGTCAAGCTGTGCAATGCCAGATTGTGCAGTTTGGATTGGAGCAGGCTGTAGGTAGTTTACATGATCTTCACCACTGTAAACATCAAGGTTATATCCGGGTTCTTGGATAAAGCCACCTAGACCGTCATATAGATAAGTACCAAGTGAGTCAAGACCTAAAATCTTAGCAGCTTCAGCTTTACAAGATTTACTCGCTTCTTTGACTTTAGTCTTAAGTGCTGCAAATTCTTTTGTTGCTTCTAAATCAGTCGCTGCAGGAGCTGATAAAAGGATAGAACCATTAGAAATCTCAAGTTTACAACCATGACAAACACAAGCACATAAAGCGTTTAATGCACCAACAGTCGCTGCAAGTGTAGCTTTTTGATCAGAAGTCAACTTTGTTAAGTCTTCAATTACTACATCGCTAACAGATGCATTGAATGAAATGTTATTATCTGTACCTACACTCATACTCAAACCATGTTGCCACAGCTGAATACCAAGTTGACAAATTGTAGACTTCGGACTTACACGAACAAGGTTAGCCAACCACTGACCAAGATCTTTTTCATGCCCTTGTGCATTTGCTGGATTAAGAGCAGAGTAACCCATGCTTGAATCACCTAGAAGATGAGCAGGAGCAGTTACAAGTGCTTGACCAATCTTTGCAATTACATTATCAGAGAAACGTAAGTTTCCGATATTGTTCTTATACAAAGTGCGAAGAAGTGCATGAAGACCTGCACCGGCAATCATAGAATAGCCAAGACCTTCGTTCTTCTCACCATTTGCATTTAGAACAGGAACTTGCATTCCTGAAACAAATGAAGCACCCCAAAGGGCTGTTGCGACTGAAACACCATAATCGGATGCGTAAGCACCGATTGAACCTGCAGTAGGCTCGGCAAATCGGTTAATTAATGCTGCTGAAGCGTGGTCACTGTAAAGTGCAATTGCTCCAACTCCTACTTGTTTTGGATAGGTATCGGCAGCTAATAAACCACCACCCATTGGATTTTGTCTAGTTTGCATACCAATGTTCTCTGCTTGGACTCGAAGTCCGTTAAGGGTTGCGATAAGGAGATCTGCTGAACGAATAACAGCGTCACGAGTTGCGGTGCGTACACTTGCGTTTGTACGACCTGTTTGGTTGCGGAATTGCACATCCACAAAGTCAATCAATTGTTGTTTAAGTGTACGACCATCTGGACCTACACTTTTGAGACTTGCAATGCGACCATCCGCAATACGATTATACATTGATTCACTCAAAGCTAATTTATTACTTAAAATTACACCTTGGTTTTGTAGTGTCATAACCGTCTGTGGAGTCAAAGCAGCATTGTTTAGAGTCGTTAGACCTAGAACTAAGTCTAAAACTTCAACGTATGCAGCTTTCACAATATTGTCATCAAGCTTACCTTTCAGACGAGTATTGTTTAATACACTATCTAAATTAGCGACATTTGCTTGCACCTGTTGTGTTACAAGTTCTTTAAACTTCTCTGTTACCTTGACTTCTTTTTGAGTTACACCCCTTTGTTGGGGAAGTGTACCTAATGGGACAACACTCAAGTATGCATCTTCAAGATTCATAAATGCTTGACCTAAGTTATTTTGCACTGCAGCAAACAACACATTCCTACGATTTTGCGTGGTAATGTTAACAGGTCGAATATTATCTTGAGCATCTAAGAAAGAAATAGGCTCATTGTCATAGTTCGAATAGATCTCACTTCCGATCTGAGTTAGAACATAGTTTTTCAAAGTGTCAGGACCACTTTGAAAACCTGAAATTCCATTCAGACTCACTTGTTGTGTACCCATATTTGAAAGTCCACCAATCAGATCAAGTAGACCCAAAGTAGCGAACCCAATAGATTCATCAGCAGTTCTCGCAAGAGGTTTGATTCGTTTCAATTCCTTTGAAATCGCTGAGAATCCACTTCTAAACTTACTTACAACATTGCTCGAAAGACCTGTGAGCTTCAAACTGTCAGATGCAGCACTAAGTGCAGCTATAGCCCCATTGATCTGAGATTGAGCGTCACCAGTACGAATACCTTGGGACATATCAAGTTCAGATTTTACAGCTTTGAAGTAAAAGTCAAAAGTCGCTTTTATGTCTTTGTCGTTGTATTTCTCAAATGCGACCTTCACCCCGCTCGAAGTATTTGCAGCACCTTGTGATGTAGCCAACCCAATTGCTGCAGGTAATAGAACATTGCTAGGAACGCTGTTGCCTTTACTGATATATAAAGCCACTGCATTTTGAGCAGCGGGTTGTGCAATATATGACCGATAATCACCGTATAAATTTACGATTTGTCGGGCTTCAGCAGTCACAGCTTCAATATGTGAACTACTTAAAGGATAGAGATACTTCCTTACATTTCCTGCTATAAGTCCGTATGCACTCAAGCCCTCATATGCTTTTACCAAACCACCGGTTGATGATTCAATTGCAGTAACGAAATCTGTCTTAGCATTTGATAAAGTACTAAGTGGTGACTTACTGCTTGCACGTTTCACTGCATTCGCTACAACATGACAGAAAACTTGAACCGCAAGTTCGACATACTGAGTAAGAATACCCTCAGTGCCTAAACTCGCTTCAAGTTCCATTTTCAAGTCTTGTGCAACATCACCCAAATCAAGGTTCTTACCAAAGGCACGACCCATCATTTGAGCAGTCGTATTGCGAAGTTCAGATTCGTATTGAGCGTCACCTTGAGATTTGGTAACTCCCTCTACGTACTTCGGACCGATCTTAATTTTGACTTTCTTGGGGCCTGCTAATTCGGCCTCAAGGTCACGAGTCAGCTGCGAGAGTATACGAAAGTCTTCGGCTCTACTTTCTTGCAGCTTTCTCACGCTTCTATTAATATTTGACATATTATACCTTCCTTAAGAGGATATTAATTTATAAGTACCAAATCTCAAATCAATCAATTAAGCTTGCTTGACTCGTACACCAAACTCTTGGAAAGACGCTTGGTTATTGATTGAGGGCAAGTGGCTGCTGAACGCAACTCGTGAGAACACACCACCTGCTTGTGGGAAACTTGCACCCTTTGGAACTTCTGGCGCGCGGTTCAAACGAAGTCGGTCAGTAAGTACTGGATTTTGAGGGGTGTCGAAAATGCTTGCAAGTACAAGTACTGCACCATTCACAACACGACTTGGGCCAATAAGACTGCCGAAATTAGATTCTGCAATTTGACGAGCAACATCTGGAACCGCACGAATGATATGAAGTTGATTACCATTGGCATATACTTGAGTTAGACCCTCAGCATCAAGTTCCTCTTGGCTAAGAGGTTCAATCAGTTGCATGTCCTCTTTTAAAGTATTAACTGCATTGATATCATACATTCCATCAGGAATCGCAGGTGCAAGGTTAGGGACCATTTGTGTATTAGCACCTACAGGGCTAATACCACTGTCTGGAAGTGCAGGGTTAGAGCGATGATGGTGAATACCACCTACTACATCTCTACGTGCAACACCAAATAAACGCTGTGCAGCATCTTCAGCACCTAATGGATTTGATCGTTGTGGCACGTAGCTACCTACATTAGCAACACCTGAAAGTGAGTGATCTTCTACGTATGAACCAAGGTCTTCTACGTATGAACCCATCTGAGAGGGTACAGGAACTGAAGTGTATAGTCCAAGACCATTTCTTCTTTGAGCGAATCTTGACATGTTTTGTCCTTTACTTTGGAGATCTAATAAAAAACCATCTTGTTTTTGGGGAGTGTCCTCTTTTTTAGCGACTTCTTTAAGAGTAATGCTATCTCCACCATATTCGGAAACTGAACGGAAACCAGGAATGAACTTAGACATTCCCTTAACAATTGTACGAGAAGCAACGGATGCAATCGCACCTGCTACCATACCACCAGAGAATGCAACCCAAGCGTCAGGTACATCTGACTTCTTGACATACTTCTGATATAAACCAATACCACCCGCAATACCAAAGAGTGCTGGAGGTAACGCTTCTGCAAGCATCTTCTTACTGCTGTTTTTCTCACGATCTTCTGCGGTTACATTTAGTGCAAAATCTCTATGAAGAAGTGAACTGAAGAAGTTTGAAGCAATTGCAGTTCCGTAAGCCGAACCTAATCCAATACCTACAAGTTTAGCAGTATGCATTCCCGAACTCTCATTGTGTCGGTGAATACGAGCAGCCATTGATTGTGGCATAGGATTAGAAATTGCATTTACAGTGTGTCGACGAATACTTGCAGGATTCATACGTGTACGTGAACGCATCTTCTTACTGATTCCACGAATCTTGCCACCATCAACAGCCCCTGCCCAAGCATTGATTGCTCTTTGGAAGTCTTTCTTTGTTGGGCGACCGTCTATAACTTTGTAGACAGAGCGTAAGTTCAATGAAGTAGGAGTATTCTTCTTACCACGAAGTTTAGTCATCTTTACTTTAGAAAGACCACCTCTTTTTGCAGCTTTGTACTCTTTTGAGTTCTTGTTCACCTTGAGAGTATGAACTTTGCCCTTCATTTCAATCTTGTAAGTATAAATACCCGCTACGGAAAGAGCTTGTTTTGCCGATTTACGCATAGATCGCTTGAGTCTTTGACCTCTTGCTCTCTTTTTAGAAGACTTACGTGTAGACTTCTTACGTGGGTTGGTACGACTCATTACAGACTTTGTTCCGCATGAAGCAGGATTTTTACGCTTACGTGCAGCAGAATTAACTTTTGCATTTGCGATCAATGCAGCACGAGCTGCTGCTTGTGCTTCTGTAACACCACGCTTATTGTCTTGCTTTTTGAAAGCGGTTCTATATGCTTTCAAAAATGCAGTTTTCTTTGCAGCACTTCGAAGTGATCTATACTGCTTTGATTTTCTTGCATGTGCGTTGATTGCTGAAGCGGTACGTGGTTTACGTGTACTACGAGTAGCTTTTCTCTTAGTCGACTTTTTACGAGTAGTCTTCTTACGAGGATTCATACGACTTGTAGCTTTTGCATTTCTAGCGATAGCTGAAAGTGAACGCTTTACTGCACTACTGCTTGGATTCTTACGTGAAGATGCTGCTTTCTTACCCGCACTGATTGCAGATCGTTGTGCCGAAGCTGCAGTTTTCCCAGAGCGTTTTGCCTTTTTAAACGCTGCATTGAACGCACGAGTAAACTTGGACTTAGTACCACTTTTACGAAGACGTTTATAAGCAGCAGTTGTATTTGCAACACCACTCTTTGCCTTACGTGCAGTAGATTTCTTTGCAGTAGATTTCTTTGCAGTAGATTTCTTTGCAGTAGACTTGCGAGAAGTAGACTTGCGAGAAGCTGCTTTCTTTTTTGCAACTTTACGAGTACTTCCACCACGAACGGATGACATTTTCTTCAATGCGTCTTTCGCATTCGAAAGCATATTTCTATAGTACTCTACAAGTCTGCGATTGGTTTCTGATGGATTTGCAGCAAAGGCTCTTTGCTTCTTACGATAATTATCGCTTAAATTTGCAATCTCTTTACTTAACTCACTTCGGGATTCTGCAATACCGTTTGATCTAGCTGAAAGTGCTTGACGTAAGGTCATTTTGCGTTTTGAAGGATTACGACGAGATTTAGAACTCTGTCGAGCTGCAAGGGCTTCACGTAAAGACAAGCCGGAACTATTGGAACGAGCCTTCTTAGAATGACGACTCTTTAGAGAAGTCTTTCTTTTAGAAGAAGTTCGTGAAGGAATACGTCTAAGCATACCTACACTCCTTTTCTTAGGGGATGGATTTGGTCGAGCTATCGCCAACATAGATCTCATAAAGATCACCGATTTTGGACTCTACATGGCCTCTAGCTTGTAATTTTGGACTCTAACAGGTCTCATAAGTTTGCTTTAAATAATTAAGCAAATTCCAAATTAGCCACCTTTTTGAGGGACTGCAAGTTTATTTTTAGGGATTACCTCAATTATATTATGTGTCTTACAACGACCGCACACCACAGAAATCACACTTCCTGTAGATGCAGTACAAATTAACATATTACAACTTGCACATCTCACAGGAGTTAAACCTACTTGAGCTACCTTTTTTGTTTGAGTAATCAATCTATAATTCCTCGCCAATTCACTTTTGTGTGATTCGAACACCAAATGTATATACAAGAATCTGTTATTTGCCCATTTGAGATAGGCAAGGCCATTAATGTTTTCATGTTGTCCCAAACATACAACTTATAACCTACAAAGTTCAACTCATACTCTTGCTTACCTATAGATAAATCTACTTTTTCTAAATCGGCAAGCTCCACAATCTTGTTGGGAAGTGGTCCTCTAGGATATAGCTTTTTAGAGCTTTTACGTAACTTCTGAGCAATCGCTATACTTTTTCCGATAAGCTCAGATTGAAAAGAGTCTATATCTCCAGTTTGACTAATCACATAAAGGTATGATTCTGGATTTTGATCGTGATAGAACCTTTTCACATATCCTTGCTGACCCTCACCTTTAGGGTCTTTAGGATCTCGCTTATCACTCTGATAAAAAATAACATTACTTCTACCTAACAATTGTGCGTCTTTAAGTGATTGTATTGGTAAAACTGCACCTGTAGACTTGCGTACAGGTCTGCCTTGAAACCCTCGCAATAGATTCTCAGGGGTTTCGGGGTGTTCAGATAAGTCGGCTTTTGTAGGATTAAACTTTCTCATTTTCTAGTCTCCATCTTGCTCAGAAAAGTATGTTGCTCTTGTAGCTTCTTGACCTACTGTTACACCAATCGCTAATCCCGCACCCCAAGCAAAAATCAGATGTTTTGCGTCTAGATTACCTTTTGATAAGTTTTGCAAGCCCTTATATACTACATATCCAGAGCTTAAAGACGCTAACATAGGAATGAGTTTATTCCAAATCGCAGGTGGTCTATTTCCACTTTCTTTTGCTTTTGGTGCATTTTCTCTCAAACTTAAATCTCTTGTTGCACCTAAAACCGATTGTGACTTATCATTAAGTAGATCTAAAACTTTAGCACTTTGAGGGTCACCGTTTCTCTTTAACTGAGCTAAATCGGCATTCGCCCTCTGCTTATTGTCTCTTTTTTCATATATCTCACCTATACAGAAGTCACCTACACCTACATATAAGCTCTCTAAAGGTAGACTTGGTAGACAATCATCGAAAGCAATTGAGTCTGTGGACTTTATACCCTCTACAGACTTCCCTGCGATTCCTTTGGTCGGACCCCAACCTCCAGCGTCTAATGAATTGTCTTTTATAATAAAGTAAACATACTTTAAACTCGGCCAATCCCAACAAGATGCAATCATGGTACTTCCTCATATTCTACATCAATTATTTCTTCTTCTGTACCATTATTTGATTGAGAAGACGAATTTACATTTGGATCGTTCGCTTGGGTGTTTGAATTGGTGTTTCCTTGAAAGGATGTAGGGTTTACAGCAAGCTGATGCACATTTGCGGCAATGGAAAGCATATGTCCTAAAGGTCCAAGCTTATTGGCAACTTCTGTCCTTTGGTCTGCTTCTAGGCTACACCAATTTTTCCAGATGTTACTTACAACATCTAACTTCTTTTTCTTTTGATTTTCCATAAACCAATACCTACTGCATCAATAATATTATGATCTTTGGGATTTTCAATCCGATCATATTCCATTTTGTCCAATTTTGCAAGTATTCGTTTACACATGATAGTTTTAGGAACTGTACCTTTCCATGCTCTTGGCTCAACCCATTCCACTTCAAACCCTGCAGCTTGAAGAATTGCAGTATACGCTCCACTTGCCGCAGCCAATTTCACGATAGCTTCGGGATTAGGAGTGTCCCTATGTACTTTCGGATACTCTATAATCGCTTTTTTTTCCGCCCATTCATAGTTTAATGCAAGTTCTGCAACATTTAAAAATGAGGGTGGCTGATTAGACCACCTATCCCAATCTTCAGAACTTGCCTTGGATATGTTTGCGTAAAGTAGTTCTTCATCGCTTAGTATTGCATACCCGAAATAGCGAAATCCTGGGTCAATGCTTAATAAGGTTGCTCTTTTTGGGAGACTTCTTTTTTTGGGAATGTTCTTGGTTGGGTGAAAATGTAACTGCATATTGGGCTTCCTGTAAAAGTCGATATAAAAAGACTTTTTGATCTATACCTTGGGGCATTTGACCTGTAAACCCTAAATTAGCAATTTGGTTACCTTTTGTGCAAATCATTACCACCCCATCGTAATCGTTAGGGTCATTTACGTCAGAAATAAGTTTCTTAAGACTTGGCATCTAGAACCTCCCCTTCTAAAACTTCTTGGGTTTCTCGATCTGCTTCTGCAGCTTCAATTTTTTCTTTAAGAATCTCAAAGGCAACTGAACCCTCGGCTAAATTAGCTTCTTCGGACTCGCCAATTCCTTCTTGATAGGCTTCCTCCAAAATCATTTGGTCGTGTTCGTCATCTTCTAGCCCCTCGGCATCTTCTAGCCCCTCGGCATCTTCTAGCCCCTCGCCATCTTCAAATTCTTCATCGTCTTCATCGTCTTCAATGTCAAAAGACATCCACGTTGCAAGCAAGTCTTGAATCTCGCTTGCTGCCACTCCAAGTTTTGAATCTGGATCGGTATCTTGAGGAAGTTCCTCTATAATTGTAGCAAAGTGTTCTGCAATACTTGTCAGGATTTCTCCCAAGAAAGTCTTCTCGTTCATTAGTATTGCAAGGTTCGCACGATCTGCCGCTTGTAAAACATATTGACGGTTTGCTTCAATTTCTGCAAGTAAACTCCCTAAAACAGGAGCAATATAATCACCGATTGCTTGCTGGGCTGTTAGATTATCGGCATCTTCTTCCATTAAGTCGATTAATTTGCTTAACTCGTTTAAAGAGTCGCTTAACATTAAGTTTTGATCTGACATTATTTACTTTCCTTTTTCGGAGTAAAACGAGAACATTCATAAATAGTACGCTCTGCTAGAGCGATCAATGAATCATTAAACACACAGAATCGCTCAGTCAAGGTATAATCTGAACCATCTGATCTTTTATTTTTAAAACCACCCGCTATTTTCATTTTCCAACATTTGTCACAACTGTCACAAAGAACAGACCCATCTTCTTGAGAATTCGCACCAATAATAGGAGGGTCTAAAGGATCTATAAACGGGGAAACATCTTCGATTGATAAAGGCGAAGCTATGGGAGGTGCTTGGTTTACATCTGTAGGTGACCACGTTGGTTTTGGTGCTTGTGGCTTTGGCATTATTTACTTAACCCTTCCACAACTGACTTCAAAGCAATTCGTGACTTGGGCGAACGTAAATTAGGACGAATACCACTTAAAGTATTTACAAGTTCATCGAAATCTTGAGAAAGCACATTTTCAAGAATCTCTTGACTAAACATACCCATCATTTTCGCCATTTTTAATTCATTGACCATTGCTTTTGCAGTTTTCTTTTGTTTCAAAGAATCCGAAAGATACTCTGCTAACTTGATATAGCCCTCATTTGATGTAGCGTCTGACATTTCATTAACCTCCATAGGTTGCATAATTTCTGGTTGGATAGTATCTGGTTGGATAGTATCTGATTGGAGAATCTCTTGATTTTCAAAACTTTCAGAATCTTGTACATCATATTCCATTGGGACTTCAACGTCTTCTTGAGGTTGTAAAACTTGAATTTCCTCAGTGGCTGCTCTTTGCATCTCTAACTGTTCAGCCATTTGTCTTCTTTCCTCCATAGTCTGAGTCTCTTGTTCTCTCTGCAATCTACGTTGCATTAACATTTCTCTACGTTCACGCAACTGCATTTCTCTTTGAGCAGCTGCTTGTTGCTCTTGAACAATCGCACGTTGTTGCTCCATCATCTGCTCTTTTGACTTCAAAGCTTCTTGGGATTGTTGCTGTGAAACTGCTTGTTGGGCAACTGCTGTTGCAGCGTCCACCCTTTGAAGTATTGGGCCTACAATCTGTGGTCCGTAATGCAGTATTTTACCGAATAAGTCTTTTGGCTTTTCTTCTGCGGACTCACTACTGTCTTCCTCATCACCCTTTGACGAATCTATAAACCCATGCTTCTTTAAGCGATCTTTAATGGCTTCTAATTTCTCAAGTTGCTCAAATGGATCATTAGACTCTGGAGCAATCTGACCCACAATCGAATCTCGTTCTTTTTTCGCATAATCTAAATCTTTGTTTAATTCTCTAATCTTAGACTCAAGTTGCTTACGTGACATTTCAGCAAGTGCTTCACGAGATTGTGCAGTGCTTTCCAGGATTAAACGTTGATTTTCACGTTCTTTCTGTGCAGACTGTTGTTCTAACTTGGAGCGTTCAAAAGAAAGTTGCTCTTTTGCTTGATACTCATTTTTCAAAGACTCTATTGTAGATTCTAATCTTGCGACTTGTGACTCATATTGTGAGCGTATTTCTTTTTTCGCAATATCTACAGAAGACTTTGCTTCTTTTTCTGCCGCACCTATTTTTGTCTCGGTGGTTTGACGCAAAGACTCCATTCTCGCTTCGTGAGAAGATTTGATTGCTTCGAGCTTACTATCGTATTTATCTTCAAATTCTTCTTTAAGTCTCTGCCTTTCTTCGAGCAGAGACTTGGAAGAAGTGTTTTCTAACTTAGTAATTCGATCTTGTAAAGTTCGTTCCCTTGTATGAAAATCGTTTTTTAAAAGATTTTCTCGTTCTAAAATCGACATTCGACTTTCGTGATCTTTAGTATTCATTTGAGTACGTAACTCAGACAAGTCTTGTCTTAATTGCGTAATTGTCTCATTCTTTTCACGAGTAATCGAAGCTAACTCATCTCGATGCCTTTCTCGTAAATCTGAGTTCTGGGTCTGAATCAATTGTAATTGGGTTTGGAAATTGCGAAAAGCGTCATCTTTTGATGATTGCTCTTTAGTAAGATAATCTTGACGCACACGTTCTACTTCTTGGGTATAAGAAGTTCTCGCTCGATTCAACTCATCCATTAACTCTGATTGTCGTTGTTCAAAAGAACGTCTTAAGTCGTCAATGTGCGTAGAGTGTTCCCTGGTTAAAGATTGAATTGCTGTATCGTGAGCTTGTCGCAAAGCATCTAGATTACTACGAGTACTAGAGTCGTTGCCTTGTACAGACATGAACTTTAACATTTCTTTGAAAGGTGCGGAACTGCTTTCTGCAGCTCTTTGACTTTCTTCTCTCACTCGTCGCATTTCGTCTTTCTGCTGATCGAGAAGTGTTTTGTACATATCAGCTTGCTGCTGTGCGGTAGCTTGCATTTGAGTATGTACGTCTTTTTGAGCTTCACGAAGAACACCCAATGCGTCATTCTCTGACTTTTTGGTGTCTTGCATTGCTTTATATAAAGTTGAAGCATCTGTTAAAGGTTTATCTATATTGTGCATAGGGCGAGAGCGTGGAATGTTTTCTACTGCATCGTCCTCATACTCGTCATATTCGTGATCTCTATTTCTAAACTTACCTAATCCCATTCTTCGTCTTAGCACGTCCGAACTCCTTCTGCTTGAAACTGACTTTGACATTCGTGACGATGGAAGTGGATGTGGCATATCGTCTGAACCCATGAATGCTTTGGGTAACCCACTAATCTCTGAATGTTTAACTTGAACTTTACGACTACGACCTGTGGAGTCTCGTTGATAGGCTTCTATTTGATAAGAGCCACCACCCCAGCGACTGATAAGCCAATGTTCGTCAATCGGTTCATAAATTTCTTCAATAAATCCACCAATGGATAAACCTTCCCACGTTTTTGGATAAAGTCTATGCAGCTTTAGATAATCTACTCCAGGAGTGTATGAAAACTGCTCACACCAAGCAAAAAGACCCTCGTCTTCTTTTGCAGGTCTACCTACAGGTCGTTTCTCTTGGTTGACTGTAAGTGAGGGCTTAGGCTTTGCCTTACCCAAAATATTTGGTGTATTCAGCTTCAAAGACTCTAGGTCGATACCTAATTCATCGGCTGTGATATCTTCCCCTAAATCTGTAGGGTCTTTGTCTTCATTATCTTCACTGATTTCAGTGTTTTCTTTATCCTCTATTTCTGACTCATTTGGGTCAGTAGGGTCTTCATTTTCAAGGACTTCTTCCTCTATAATTTCAATGTCGTTTTGGCTTTCAGACTCTGCCATGTAACCTCACTTTCGTGAAAATAATTAGTCCGTACATTGACAAATAAACACATCGGTCTTAATATGCAACTAAAATCACTATTATTATCATATATAGGAAAAACACGATGCCAAGAAAAAAAGAAAATCCCTCACCTCCAAATGTGATTATTGGTGACGACGGATACCCCATTCCGCAAACAACATTGAAAGCACAAGATAAGTTCATTTGTATCTGTCCAATATGTGTAGGTGCAAACGCTCGTATGAATGTTGCGAAAACAGGAAATTGGATTGTACGTTGTGCGTCATGCAGCATTATCTTATATCTAAACGACATCACTTCTATGAACCTCTTTAGAGGACTCCAATCTTTCCTCGAAGCAGACCCACAACACCAAGTCGCTCACACTGCAGGGATCATACAACACGCTCCAGATGAGGGGCAGTAAGGGCGAGGGCGAGGGCTATTGCGCAGAGTGCGAAGGGGGTCTTGGTCGCTGGGCCTGCACTTCTGATTCATTCTATTATCCTGCACTTTCGATTCACTTTTTCTGAATGACCTGCACTTCTGATTCATTCTATTATCCTGCACTTTCGAGCCGGCTAGACTATCCAAGAAACTTTTTTTTGTATTCCCAAAACTAGTTTCCGCAAAACCAAAAGTAGTTTTCGCTGCAAAAACAAGTTTCTACTCTGCAAAAACAAGTTTCTATAAGTATTTTAAGAACTTACATGGTGTATATCACCTTAAATGTTTACCAAAATGCACGTTTGTAAAAAAGTCATATTATTGCTTGTACGTTCAGACGCTCATGCAGACCCTTACTAACCATGCATTTTATACAAACGTGCTTTAAATCGCAAAATATGAGCTTTTTGAGCATTGTGTCTTTTTGGTCATTTTTGACCTTATATATACACTAGATTTTTTGAGGTAGTCTTTATCCGGCTAGTTGAGCATGAACACTTGCACTATTTTTAAACTGCTCTAGGTTTATGCTTGACTATCATAGCTGTATCACTTAGAACTACAAACGTAAGTATTTTTTTTGATACTCACTCTTACAACTCCAGAAAGGTAAGCGAAAATGCTCCTGAAAAATCAAAACGTGCATGCTCTGAAAGCTGCTGTTTTAGCTCATGCAGTTCCTACTCAAACAAGTGACAAAACATGCAAGCTAATCAGCGAGCATGGTGTCAATTTCATTTATGAGAATAACTTATATTCTCTCACTCATGCTGAAACAGAAGCAGCGATTAAAAATCACTTAGAAAATCCACTAACTGTAGGTGGTTCTTTTTACAGTGGTTGCTCACTCACTCGATTCAATGAGGTCGTGAACTCGGCCCCCGATTATCCAGCGGGTAAGCACTTTTTACCTGCACTTGAAGTCTCACGCTCTAATACTATTAAACAAGCCGAACGTGCATTATCAAAAATGTTTAGAGAACGGACAGTTACTGTTCGTAACGAACATGCCAAGCCAAGTCAACCTTACAATACGTTTCACATTCACTTGGGTAGCGTTCAAGAGGATAAGTCAAGCGAAAATCTAAGCGAACAAAAATGCACTGTTAACGTGTATTTTGACAAACAAACTGAACAGATAACGCATATTGATTTTATCTCTGAATCCGGCTTGGATACTGAGAATAAAGACAAAATTGAACAAGCATTTGATCATGCACAAGGCCAGATCAATAGCACTCAATGGGGTAATGCTTGGAGAGCCTTAAATCAGTCATTTTCAAGTATTCCTCTCGCAAATCAAACGTATCTTTGCGAATCAGTTTTAGCCCTACAAGTCATTGATTATTTTATTGACGTGTCAATCAAGTGTGGTCAGCACGTTTACCGAGCAGATCAGCCACAAGCTTTGGTTGAGCTTGACCTTGCAGAGCAAGTTCAAAAAATGCTCGACAAGGCAAAATCAGCTAAGGGGTATAAAGCGAGTGAGGTTGATAAACTAAGCAATGTAGCTGACACCATTAGTCGGCTAAAAAAGTCTTTGAATCTCGCTTCTGATACGCTTGAGAAGCAAGTTGAACTTGTTAAACAAGAATGGGAAAATGTCAAGCGTAAACAAGAAGACAAGATCAAACAAGCCGGCTATGTACTGACAGAACAAGGTCAAGCATTTTTGACTCGCAAGCCCGAACAATACGTTATTCTTAATACTGATAACAAAGATTTTGAAGTCCTCAAAGATCAAGTCTTAAACTCTCCGGATAGAGAAAGTCCATTTATCTTAATCACTAAAAAGCTCTTTAAGGAGCCTGTGAGTGTAGCTTATTGTGCTGAACTATTCCAAGTCGATCAAGCCTACCAAAATGCGTTTAAAGCTCTATCAGATTACGAGTTTGCGATAGTGATTAAAGACTTGCACAAAAGACTGCAAGGCTACTCGAATATGAACAAAACAGAAGACTCCACACTAATCGAATATAATCTAATCCATAAAACAATCAAATAACCTAAACGTACACTTACACTTACACTTACAAAAGAAAGTAGAAAAAAAATGAACTTACTAAACACTATAATGAACGCTGCACAAGCACAAGCTCCACAAGCACAAGCACAAGCTCCACAAGCACAAGCACAAGCTCCACAAGCACAAGCACAAGCACAAGCTCCACAAGCTCCACAAGCTCAAGAACAAGCTCCACAAGCTCAAGAACAAGCTCCACAAGCTCAAGAACAAGCTCCACAAGTTCAAGAACAAGAACAAGCTCAAGCTGACTTGTATGCTGATTGCATTGAACATTTTCTTGACGTTGCCACTGAGCCTGCTGTCGATACTCCAAAAATTGAAGACTTGCCCATAAGAAAGTGCCACAAAACGACAGTTACAAAAAAGTGTAATACTGGGTTAAAAAGCACAAAAGTCTCAGAAAACACAAAATCGGACACTAACGAAATATGCCCCGAATGGGTAGACTCGAAAGAGTATTTATCCATGCAAGATTTTGTGAAACTGTTACAAGCAAACTTTGTAGGTGATGATATGATTCTCGCGGGAGTCGCTTCACTCGCGGGTATTGTAAGTAAGCAAAATGTCATGCTTACCGGTAGTGCCGGTACGGGCAAGTCCATGCTTGCAAGATTTATGGGGCAACTTCTGAGTGGTGCTAAAAGCTCATTTATTCAGTTCTCAGAACATACTCCAACAGAAGAAGTGCTTGGTAGTGTAGATATGCAAGCTATGGACAGTAACGTATACCAACGTGATTTATCTAAAGCTAATATAGCAACCAATTTTTTGTTCTGTGACGAGATTGAAAAAGCCTCAGAAGCTATACACCACGCTATGCTTTCAATCCTTGCAGAGAGAGAGATTTATAATGGTGGGCAACGGCATACGTTAAATAACCTTGAGTGCTTGATTGCTACCCGTAACTATGAGATTGAAGATCCGGCAATGGCGGATAGATTTTCGATTTGCGTCAACATGAGTGATATAACACCACTGGATATGCTATCGTCATTTTCTAAACTGACAAATGTTGAGATAACAAACAAGTTTTCAAAATCTCAGATTGAGTGGTTTAGAGGAGCTGC
>MDTG01347163.1_pt1 | contig 22492 bp, 20 predicted proteins | sample 811421 | NCBI WGS metagenome assembly MDTG01 (sample SAMN05326645, study PRJNA326480) | marine metagenome | isolation source: seawater | place: Pacific Ocean: South East | collected 2011
CCGGCTCGCCATCCTTGAGGTCGGACATTCTGGCCCCTTCTCGGTTCGTGCCACATTCTGGTGCAGGTCCGCGGGCAGAATCGCCTGCGAGTCGCGAACGCTCGTAAGTTAACAGAAATAGCCCTTTGGTTAAGGAACCCTATAGGTACTGACTGCAGATGCCCCACCTACGCGCCTGGCTTCTCCTGATCACAGTGCCTGCCCTGTGTGTCGCCCTGTTCCTGATGTCGGCGCCGCCCCGGCATAATCCCTTCGCGCCGGTGGACTTGAGCGACAGAATTGGCCTCGGCACGGGCCACCAGCTGGCCCGGGCGGCCAGGCATCCGCAAGTATGTTTCCCGGCGCTGGACAAGGCGGGCGTGCTCTATACGCGCCTCGATGATGCACCAAAGGGAGAAAAGTGCGGCCTTTACAACGCCCTGACCCTGGACCGGACGCTGACGCCCTATTCGGCCACGCTGCGCATGACCTGCGGCGAGGCGGCGGCGCTCTATGTGTGGGAGCGCCATGTCGCGCGGCCGGCAGCTGTGGAAATCCTCGGCTCGCCCCTCGCGAGAATCGAGACCTATGGCAGCTATTCCTGCCGGAACATCGCCGGATCCGGCCGCCTGTCGGAACATGCGCATGGCAATGCGGTCGATATTTCGGGGTTCCGGCTGGAAGACGGCCGCCTGATCGACGTGAAAACGCATTGGGGAAAAGGCGGCAAGGAAGCGAAGTTCCTGAAGAAAGTGCATTCCGGCGCCTGCGATCTGTTCTCCGTCACGCTGGGGCCGGAATACAATGCGGCGCACCGGGACCATTTCCACATGGATATGGGTCCCGGCAGCGCCTGTAAGTGAAGGTTACGGGTTGGTCCGGCAGACGTAACCGTCTTCAGTCACCTCTTGAATGTTTGACTCACCGCCGCAGACGCGGACCGCAAGCTCGGTGTTCGCCCGCACAGCATCTTCGTCATGCACCCCGCTGACCGCGATACAGCCGGACAGGCTCGCCGCCAGAAGCACGGCAGCGAGGATCATCGAATTTTTCATTGGCATCAGCCTCCAGGAAGCAAACGCCCATCTACCCCGACGTCACATATGACGGCGTCGCCTGAACCGACTATGAATGGATCAGGCTCGCGGATGACGAGTGCAAATTTCTGGGAGGAAGCAAATGAAACTCATCAACTCTGTGGGCCCGAATCCGCACGTGGTCCGTATGTTCATGGCCGAACGCGGCATCGACATCCCGATGGAGGAACTCGATATCCAGAAGGGACTGAACCGTCAGGAGCCCTATCTGAAAACCAATCCGGCCGGCCAGACGCCCTGCCTCGTGCTGGACGATGGATCTGTCGTGACCGAGATCACTGCGATCTGCGAATATCTCGATGAGAAGTTCCCGGGCGACCGGCTGATGGGCGATACGCCGGAAGCCCGCGCGCAGAACCGCCGCTGGACCCGCTGGGTCGATCTCAACATCGTTGAACCGATGGGCAATGGCTTCCGCTCGTCCGAAGGCCTGCCCATGTTCAAGGACCGGATGCGCTGCATTCCTGAAGCCGCCGACGGCCTGAAGGCCTGCGCGCAGGACAAGATCAAATTCCTCGACGCGCGCCTCGCCGACCAGCCTTATGTGGCCGGCGAAGACTTCAGCCTCGCGGACATCCTGCTGTTCTGCTTCCAGGCATTCGGCAATGCCGTCGGCCAGCCGGTCAATCCGGACTTCAAGAACTACGCAGCCTGGTTCGCGAAAATCGGTGAGCGCCCGAGCGCCGCCGCCTGACCCTCAGCCGACCAGCCGTTTGACCAGTCTGTCACGCTCCGGCGGCATGGCCCGGTTCATGGCGTGGAATACCCGCGCCTCAAGAAAATAACCCGTCAGCTTCAGCCCGTCTGCGACATCCTCGTCGCCGACGGGCGCTGAAGACATGACGAGGAAGGACGGAAGCCTGAACAGGCGCGCGACATAATCCTCTGCCTCAGAGCCACGCACGGCCCGTCCAGTGCGGGGTGAGACGTGGGTCAGGCCGTCATTGGCACCGCTGATGGCACATTCGTCCAGATCCAGTCCGAAGCCGAGCGCCGACAGCAGGCCGAGTTCCCAGCGCACATAAAGCGCCGGCCAGATTTCGCGGGCCTCAATCTGGTCCAGCAGCACTTCCGTCGCCTCAAACATGGCTGAGCCTGCGACATCGCCCTCATCCAGCGACATGCGCAGAATGGCCGTAATGGCGGACACGGCGGCGAGCGCCTTGGCATCGTCGAGAACGTGAGAGACGCGTTCCTTGCTCGCTTCCGCGACATCGAACCTGCCGAGCTGGTCTTCCAGCCGGCCAGTCCAGGAGAGGGAAACGGAATTGCCGGCTTCGTACTGCGCCCGGCGACGGCGGGAATTGCCGCCATAGACGAGGCCTGACCGGCGTCCCCGGTTCCGCGTCAGAACATCCAGAATGAGGCCGCCTTCACCGAAGCGGCGCCCCCCCAGGATAATTCCGTCATCGGACCAGTTCATTTCGCCTCAGACATCAAACTCCAGGCCGAGGCCCTGATAGCTCTCGCGGCGCTCCTGCCAGCGCTCGTCCACCTTCACGAACAGGAAGAGGTGCACTTTGCGGCCCAGCATCTCGGACAATTCTTCACGCGCCATGCGGCCAATGTCCTTGATCGTCTTGCCGCCTTTGCCCAGCACCATGGACTTATGGTTCTCGCGGCCGACGACGATCACCTGCTGCACGCGGACGGAACCATCCTTGCGCTCTTCCCAGCTCTCGGTCTCCACCATCAACTGGTAAGGCAGTTCCTGGTGCAGGCGCAGCATCAGCTTTTCGCGTGTCACTTCCGCTGCGAGGAGGCGCATCGGCAGGTCGGCCACCTGGTCCGGCGGATAGAGCGCAGGCCCCTCCGGCATGCGGGCAGCAATCGCTTCTTCCAGCTTTTCGACCCCGTCGCCATTCTCGGCAGAGATCATGTGGACCTCTTCATAGGCGCCGGTTTCGTTGAGCTCAGCGATAATGGGAAGAACCTGATCATGCGGGAAAAGGTCAATCTTGTTGAGCGCGAGAATGGCCTTCCGGCCGCTGGCTTTCAGCTGTTCGACAACCCGGCGGTCATCTTCAATCGAGTGCTTCTGCGCCGCGGTTTCCTTGCCTTCCCTATCCGCCACCCAGGACGCCGCATCGACAAGGTGCACGATCGCATCGGCATCGTCGGCGCCGCTCCAGGCGGCCTTGACCATGGCCCGGTCCAGCCGGCGCTTGGCGGCGAAGATACCGGGTGTGTCGACCAGCACGATTTGCGTGTGATCCGTTTGCGCCACACCGCGCACGGGAAAGCGCGTCGTCTGCACCTTGTGTGTGACGATGGCGACTTTCGCGCCGACCAGAAGATTTGTCAGTGTGGATTTGCCGGCATTCGGCGCGCCGATGATGGCGCAAAACCCGGCATGGGTGATGTCTGTTTCGCTCATATTTATCCTGCCAGCGATTGGAGCAGCAGGGCAGCAGCGCTGCGCTCGGCTTCGCGTTTGGAAGGCCCGGTCGCCACGGCGCTGCCGCGTCCTTCGACCTTCGCTTCGATTTCGTAAATGGGTTCGTGATCCGGGCCGGACCGGCTCAGTACGTCATAATCCGGCAACGGAAGACCCTGCCCCTGCGCCCATTCCTGCAGCAGGGTTTTCGGGTCCTTGGTCTCTGATGGCGTGGACGCAAATTGCGGCGCCCAGGCCTTTTCTATGAATTTGCGCGCAGGCGACAGGCCACCATCCTTGAAGATCGCGCCGATGACCGCCTCGCAGGCATCGCCCAGCGTGGATTCCCGTTTGCGCCCGCCAGCAGCCTCTTCCCCATCGGACAAGAGGATGAACTCCTGCAGCTCCAGATGGCGCACCGCATCCGCACACGCGCCCTTCTTCACCAGCCGGTTCAGGCGCGGGGCAAGTTCGCCCTCGCTCTCCATCTTGCGGCGTTCCATCAGGCGCTCGGCAATGACAAGATTCAGCACGCGGTCGCCCAGAAATTCCAGGCGCTGGTTGGAGTCGCGCACGGCATCGCCTCCGCCGACGGCACTCGGATGGGTAAGCGCGCGGACCAGCAGCGCGGCGTCCTTGAATTTGTAGCCAATCGTCTCCTGCGCCGCCTTCAGGCGGTCATCAGACAGGACAGGCGCAGCGGCCTTCCCCTTGCCGCGCAGGCGGGTACGTTTCGGACGGGCCGGCTTCATTGGCCACTCACCGGGATGGCTTCAATAATCACCTGCGCCTCGGCCCAGGGATGATCGTCCGTAATCGTCAGATGAATGACGGCCTCATGGCCCTCGGGCATCATGGCCTCCAGGCGCTTCGCAGCGCCGCCAGTCAGCGCCAGGGTCGGTTTACCGGTGGGCAGGTTCACGACGCCAAGGTGTTTCCAGTGCACACCGCGGCGGGGCACGCCGGTGCCCAGCGCCTTGGCGCAGGCCTCCTTGGCGGCGAAGCGCTTGGCATAGGTCTCGGCCGTGCGGCGGCGTCGGCGCGCAAGTGCGATTTCCGTCTCGGTGAATACGCGGTTCTCGAACCGCTCACCGAACTTTTCGAGAGTCTTCTCAATACGCTCGATATTGCAGAGGTCATTGCCGATGCCGATGATCATGCGCCCATCCCGCTTCTGGCCTCATCCATCAGGCGGCGCATCTCGCGGATAGCCGCTTCAAGACCGATGAAGATCGCTTCGCCAATCAGGAAATGGCCGATGTTCAGTTCGGCAATTTCCGGGATGGCGGCGACCGGGCCGACATTCTCGAACGTCAGACCATGCCCCGCATGCGGCTCGATCCCGCGCTTGCGCGCTTCTTCCGCAGCTGCCTGCAAACGCCCCAGTTCGACAGCAGCCGCTTCCGCGCCGCCTTCATTCCAAAGCTCCGCATAGCGACCTGTGTGGAGCTCCACGACGGGTGCGCCCAGCACTTCGGCCACAGCGATCTGAACCGGGTCCGGCTCGATAAACAGCGAAACCCGCGCCCCGGCGTCGCGCAGCTGGCGTACGATGGGAGAAATCTGGTTGTGCAGTCCGGCGACGTCCAGCCCGCCTTCGGTTGTGCGCTCCTCGCGCTTTTCCGGCACGATGCAGGCCGCATGCGGACGGAAACCGCACGCGATCGCGGTCATTTCATCTGTGGCCGCCATCTCCAGATTGATCGGAAGACTGGAGGCGGTGCGGATGGCTTCAAGATCCCCGTCGCGAATGTGACGGCGGTCTTCGCGCAAGTGGATCGTGATGCCGTCTGCCCCTGCGGCTGCGGCAATCTCGGCGGCCCGCGCCGGATCGGGATGCGCTCCACCACGAGCGTTCCGGATGGTTGCCACATGGTCGATGTTCACCCCAAGGCGCAGCCGCCCGCTCATCAGGCGAGCCCCCGCGAACCCGGCTTCACGGCCGGCATCAGGGCCAGTTCCGGCGGCAGATCGTCCGCGTCATAGTCGGGAAAATTCACAGAGGCGAGCGAAACCAGCTCGCAGCCGACATCGGCGCGTCCGCCAGACCGGTCAATGATACACGCCCCGCCGACGACTTCACCCGGCAGCGCCTCAAGGGCTTCGACAGTTTCACGGAAGGACAGGCCAGTCGTCACGATGTCTTCAGCGATCAGAACCCGCTCGCCTTCGGAAATCGAGAAACCGCGGCGGAACTGGAGCTGGCCATCCACACGCTCAGCGAAGACTGACCGGCAGCCAAGCTGGCGGGCCAGCTCATAGCCGGGAATGATGCCGCCCACGGCCGGGCCGGCGACGACGTCGATCTTGCCGAATTTCTCGGTCAGCTTCTTCGCGAGGGCCGCGCAGAGCTTTTCAGACTTGTCAGGCTGGGAGAAGACGAGCGCCTTCTGCAGGAATACCGGACTGCGGCGTCCGGACGAGAGGATGAAATGCCCCTCCAGCAACGCGCCTGCTTCGCGGAACACCGCGAGCACTTCTTCATTGGTCATCTTCACCCTCCTGGTCACGCACTGCCCGGTCGACCACTGCGAGCGACCGGAGCGCGGCCAGTATCTGCGTCAGGCGTTTGAGGTCTTCAACCTCAATTTCCATGACCAGCTCAGTGAAGTCCTTCTGGCGTTCCACGGTGGCGATATTCACGATGTTCCCGTTCGACTGCGCCACGGCTGCACAGAGCTTGGCCAGCACGCCGCGTGTGTTCGCAGCATTGATGCGAATCCGGCCGACGGCCATCGCATCGGTCCGGGCGAGTTCGGTCCATCTGAGATCGACCCACAATTCGGGCTTGTCGTCATATTCGGCGAGCTTCGGACAGCTGGCGACATGGACGACGATGCCCTCGTCGGGCACCTGCACCCCCATGATGCGGTCCCCCGGCAGCGGGCAACAGCATTTGCCGAGGTGCAGCGTCACGCCTGGGGTCAGGTCATGTCCCGACACCAGAAGCGGCGCGTGCTGGGAATCGACCTTGGTCTTGGACGGATCGCCCATCGGCTCGGCCTTGTAGCCGGGGAATGCCGCCTGGATCACATCGGCAGAGCTGATCCGGCCGCGCCCGACGGCTTCGGCCATTTCTTCGCGGGTTTCAAACCCGGCGAGCCGCGCCGTGTGGGTCATCTTCACATCGACCGGGTCGATCCCGGCGCGGCGCAGCGCCTGATTGATCAGGCCCTCACCGAGACGGCGGAAGTCTGCCGTGTCGCGCTCACGCACCAGCCGGCGCAGCGCCGAGCGCGCGCGCCCAGTGATCGCCAGCCCTTCCCAGCCGTGAACGGCCGATGGCTGCTTGCCGCGAATGATCTCAACCACGTCGCCATTCTTCAGTGGACGTCGCAGCGCTTTCACCTCACCATTGATTTTCACGCCGACACACGTGTCTCCCACAACCGAGTGAACGGCATAGGCGAAGTCAAGCGGCATCGCCCCGGCCGGCAGGATGATCAGCTTACCCTTGGGCGTGAAGGTGAAGACGTGCTCGCGGTACATTTCAAGCTTGGCGTGCTCGAGGAATTCCTTGGCGTCGGCGCCGTCCTGCAGGAGACTCGAAATGGTTTCGAGGCTGGCGGCCGGGTCGAGGCCTGCCGCCTTGGCCGATTCCGCATCGAAGCCGTATTGCTTGTTCTTGTAGCCCCAGTGGGCAGCCACGCCGAACTCGGCCGTCTGGTCCATGGCTTCGGTCCGGATCTGAAGCTCGACACGGCGATTGCCGGAAGCCCGCACTGTGGTGTGCAGGCTTTGATAGCCATTTGGCTTCGGCACGGAAATGAAATCGCGGAACCGGTCCGGAATACAGGCCCACAGCGTGTGGACCTCACCCAGGACGTGGTAACATTCCTCCGTTGACTGAACGATGATGCGGAACGCGAACAGGTCTGCAACGTCACGGAAGGAAATGGATTTGCGTTCCAGCTTCCGCCACAGCGAATATGGCGCCTTCTTCCGGCCTTTGATGCGGCATTTGATGCCGGCCATTTCCATCAGCTGGGTGAGGTCGGCCCGGATACGCTCCAGGTCATCGGCATTTTCCAGCGCCAGTTCTTCCTGGCGATAGAGAATGGCCCGGCGCGCTTCGGCGTTCAGTTCCTGGAAGGCCAGATCTTCCATCTCAGCCGCCAGCTGGTAGAGGCCCACCCGGCGGGCCAGCGGCGCGTAGATGTCCATGGTCTCACGCGCGGTACGATAACGGCTTTCCGGCTTCTTGCGGAAATGCAGCGTCCGCATGTTGTGCAGCCGGTCGGCCAGCTTCACCAGAAGGACGCGGATGTCGCTGGTCGTCGCCAGGATGAACTTCTGGAAGTTCTCGGCCTGCGCCGCTTCCTTGGAAGAGAATTCGATCTTGTCGAGTTTGGTGACACCGTCGACGAGTTCGGCGACATCTGCACCGAAGCGGACTTCGATCTCGCCAATGTCGATCTCTTCGACATCTTCGACAACGTCATGCAGCAGGCCCGCCACGATCGTGATCTCGTCGAGATGCACATCAGCCAGCAGGCTCGCGACTTCCACGGGGTGGGAATAATAGGCGTCGCCCGAATCGCGCTTCTGCTCGCCATGATGTGTCTTGGCGAAATCGTAGGCAGCGCCCAGCAGTTCGGACTTCACGCGCGGATGGTAGGCGCGGACCTTGGCAATCAGTTCTTCGCGGGTGAGGACATGGTGTTCGCCCACAGCCTCAGCGGCCGGTGACGCTTCGCCAGCCCCTTTGTCCTTGGCGGAAAGGGTGCTGCCGTCCATCGATCCTCCTACAGCCGGTCGTCGCGTCCGGATTCGAGTTCGGCTTGGTAGGCGCGCATGACATCTTCTTCCGTCGCTGCCGGGGCAGCTTCGAGGGCCATACGGTCTGCTTCGCGCTCGTTCTCCTCGCCCGGACGGATGTCCTGCAGGCCGGAGATCAGGGCTTCTTTCACCACTTTCAGGTCAACCGACTGATCGGCGATTTCGCGCAGGGAGACGACCGGATCCTTGTCATTGTCGCGGTCCACGGTGATCGGCGAGCCTTCGCGGATCATGCGGGAACGGTGCGCGGCAAGCAGCACAAGGTCAAAACGGTTCGGCACCTGCTCGATGCAGTCTTCGACGGTCACTCGGGCCATGGATTCAGAGTCTCCTTTGAACCGCTCCTTATATGCAGCGCAACAAGGGCACGCAACCCGTCACTTGCGCCTGATTGCAGCGGAAACTAAGCTAAATAATTGTACTTTGTATAATTTATTGCCACTCCCGCTCCGGCGGACATTTCGAGGCTTCTCATGGCGTTTTACAAGGACGAGCGCCTGGCGCTCTTCATCGACGGAGCAAACCTGTACTCCTCGGCCCGGGCTCTTGGACTGGAAATCGATTTCCGAAAATTACTCAAGGAATTTCAGGGTCGTGGCCGCCTGATACGGGCTAGCTACTACACTGCCCTGGTCGAAAGCGACGAATACAGCCCGATCCGTCCACTGGTCGACTGGCTGGCCTACAATGGCTTTACGGTCGTGAAAAAGGCCGCCCGCGAATATACCGACCGCGAAGGCCGCAAGCGCCACCGGGGCAATATGGATGTCGAACTGACGGTCGATATGCTCGAAGCCACCACGCATGCAGACCATATCGTGTTGTTCAGCGGGAATGGCGATTTCCGGCGGCTGGTCGAGGCCGTGAAAGCCAAAGGCGTGCGGGTTTCCGTCGTCTCCACCAATACCTCAAGCCCGCCGATGGTCGCCGACGATTTGCGCCGGGAGGCGGACGCCTTCATCGAACTGGAAGACATCGCCGAGTTGATTGCCCGGCCGCGCCGTGACCAGCCGGACGCCCCATCTCTCGATGACGAAGACTAAGCCATCCGCCTCCGCGCTCAGCGGCCACACTTGGCACTCCGGGAAACCTTGCTAGGGTCAGCCGATCACTTTTCGGAGATCTGCCATGCTGCGCCCTGCTCTCGTTTCCACGCTCGTCCTAGGGCTCGCCATCGCCGGGTGCACCAAGGGCGAAGCGCCCGCAGCGGATACGCCCGCAAAGGCCGCTGCTGCCAGCACCACGACAGAGTCCACCACGCCAGACACCGCGACAATCCAGCCGGCGACCATGTCAGTCCGCGAGGTTGCCACACCAGAACAGTCGATCCTCGATCTCTACCTTCAGCTTCACCAGGCGCCGGAGCTGTCGTTCAAGGAAGCCAAGACCTCCTCCATTCTGGCGAGCGAACTGGAATCCCTTGGTTTTGAAGTCACGACCGGCGTCGGACAGGACTGGGTGGTCGACAAGGCAACGCGCGACATCGGCGAGGTGAAACCCGGCGTGGGCGGATACGGCGTCGTCGGCGTCCTGAGAAATGGCAACGGCCCGACAGTGCTGATCCGGACCGACATGGATGCCCTGCCAGTGCCGGAACAGACCGGCTTGCCCTATGCCTCCACGGTGGAGGCGCAGACCTGGACCGGCGTGGAAAACAAGGTGATGCACGCCTGCGGCCATGATGTGCACATGACTGCCTGGCTCGCCACGGCCCGTGCGCTGGTTGCCCAGAAGTCCAAATGGAAAGGCACGCTGGTCATGATCGCCCAGCCTGCTGAAGAGATTGGCCTTGGCGCCGAAGCCATGCTGGCCGATGGCCTGTTCGAACGCTTTCCCACACCTGACTATAACCTTGCCCTGCACGTCTCCGCGGATGCGCCGTCCGGCAGCGTGGTCTACTCTTCAGGCTATGCGATGGCGAACGTCGACAGCGTGGACATCCACGTCAAAGGTGTCGGCGGACACGGCGCCTATCCGCAGGCGACGCGCGATCCGATCCTGATTGGCTCCCACATCGTGACGGCCCTGCAGAGCCTCGTCGCCCGCAATGTCGATCCGCTCGACAGCGCCGTCGTCACCGTCGGCTCGTTCAAGGCGGGCGCGAAGCACAACATCATTCCGGATGAAGCCACGCTGCTCCTGACCGTCCGCTCCTATGATGACGACACCCGTCAGATGCTGCTCGACGGCATCCAGCGGATCGCCAAGGCGCAGGCCGCTGCCTTCGATGCACCGGAGCCGGAAATCACCATCGAGTCCGACTACACGCCCTCCACCTACAATGATCCGGACACAACCGGCCGGGCCATGAAAGCGGTCCGCAAGAAGCTGGGCGCGGAATATGTGACCCAGGTAAAACCGGTCATGGGCGGGGAGGATTTCTCCCAGTATGGCCGTACCGACGAGAAGATCCCGAGCGTGCTGTTCTGGGTCGGCGCGGTGGAGCCGTCGAAATATGCCAAGGCCAAAGCCGATGGCATGCCGCTGCCTTCCCTGCACTCCTCGCTGTTCGCCCCGGACTATGCCCGAACGATCCAGACCGGATCGGACGCCATGACCGCTGCCGCGCTGGAACTTTTCAAGGACTGACGCCGCGCCACCCTGACCTTTCTGCGATTGCGTTTTGGCCGGGGCTGCGCTAAACCCCCTTTTGCTCATAGTGCGCAAAAGCTTCAATTGCCTGTCGCACGAGCGCCCTGATCCCGGACGTTTGAAGGTCTTCCCCTTGAAACGCACGCTTTCAGGGCCATATTATACTCAAATCGAGCAAAAGCGCTCGATTGGTCAAAGGAGGACGTGACATGGCTCGTCTGATCGATTCTGGTCCTGGCTGCCCTACCCCCACGCCGCTGCGCGGCCCGAATGCGGCTGAAGCGCGTGGCCTCAGCTATGATGACGCCGTGCGCGCAGAGACAGACCACCTCTATCCTCTGGTCAAAGATTTCGTGACGCCGATGGAGTGGCCGGCCATTGCCCCGCTCGTCGCTGCGATCAACCGCCTGAAAGTCCAGAAGAACGCCGTCATCCTGGCGCATAACTATATGACGCCGGACATTTTCCGCCTGGTTGGCGATTTCCGGGGCGACAGCCTCCAGCTGGCCCGCGAAGCGTCCAAGGTCGATGCCGACATCATCGTCCAGGCCGGCGTGCACTTCATGGCTGAGACTTCGAAAATTCTCGCGCCTGAGAAGACGGTCCTGATCCCGGACACGCGCGCAGGCTGTTCGCTTGCTGCTTCGATCACGGGGGCGGACGTGCGCCTGATCAAGGAAAAGTATCCGAATTATCCGGTCGTCACCTATGTGAACACGACTGCTGAGGTGAAGGCCGAGTGCCACATCACCTGCACCAGCTCCAACGCGGCGCAGGTCGTCGAGGCCGTTGCAAAGGAATGGAACACCGACACTGTCATCCTGGTGCCGGATCAGTACCTTGCGAAGAACGTCGCCGCGCAGACAGACATACGCATCATGACCTGGCCGGGCGCCTGTGAGGTGCACGAGATGTTCAGCGCAGAGGACGTCCACCAGCTGCGCGATGCCCACCCGGGCGTCGTGATCCTGGCTCACCCGGAATGCCCGCCGGACGTTCTGGAAGCGGCTGACTATGCCGGCTCCACGGCAGCCCTCGCCAATTACGTGGCCGAGAAGCACCCGCCGAAAGTCGTCCTGCTGACCGAGTGCTCGATGAGCGACAATGTCGCCGCCGAGAACCCCGGCACGAACTTCATCCGCCCGTGTAATCTGTGCCCGCACATGAAGCGCATCACGCTGGAGAACATCTATGATTGCCTGGTGACGGGCGAACATGAAGTGACAATTCCGGAAGACGTGCGCGTGCGTGCCAAGGAAGCGCTCGACGCCATGATGGCCCTGCCGCGCATGGAAAAGCCGCTCGACTTCGTCACGGGCCTTGAGCCCCTCGAAATCGAGATGGTGGTATAAGCGGCTGGGGCGTTGGCGAAGCCCGCCACCGGGTCTAGGTTAAGCGTGTGAGGACGAACAGGAGTGGCAGCATGACCTTCCGCCTGGCACGCATGGCCGCGATCGCGCTGGCGGGAACCCTGCTGGCGACCGGGCCGGTTCATGCCGGCACAGGGGACGACCCGTCCGATGTGCTCGGCACGTGGAGTTTCCGCACCAAGCCCTATCGCGGCGGCGAATGCCTGATGACCGGCACGATGAATCTCACCCCGCATCCTGAAGAGGGCCAGTACACGTGTGAACTGACCGCCGTGGAAGTGTGCACCGTCTGGGGCCGCTCCGTGGTGCGCCAGTCCTGCAAGGCGCGCCGCTTCGGCGACCAGCTTTCCATCCGGTCCGAGATCGAGGAAATGCTGGAAGCCAAGGTCGAGGGGCTGATTTACGTGCCTGACAATTTCACCCTCACCATTGAGTCGGCAGACCGCATGTTCGGCGCGCTTGTCTCTGCGGTGACCGCACCGGCGGAATTCCGGCGAGCAACAAACGGTATTTCCTGACTTGGCAGATGGGGCGCATGTCCAGACCCTGACGGCAGATGCTCATGCCGGCAGTGATGTCCTGATCGTCGGAGCCGGCCTGGCCGGTCTTTTCCTGGCTCTGAAGCTGGCGCCACGCCCCTGTATCGTGATCTCACCGGCACCGCTCGGTCAGGCTGCGTCTTCCGCCTGGGCGCAAGGCGGCCTCGCCGCCGCGCTTCACCCGAACGACAGCCCGGAGCAGCATGCCGCCGATACGATCGCGGCCGGCGCAGGTCTGGTGGATCCCATCATCGCCCGCCTGATCGCAGAAGAAGGTCCCGCGCGCGTGCGCGACCTGATCGCCCTTGGCGTCCCGTTCGACCGGACGCCGGATGGCGCGCTCGCCCTGTCGCTGGAGGCGGCCCACTCGCACCCGCGCGTCGCCCGCGTGGCCGGAGACCTGGCCGGCAAGGCGATCATGGATGCGCTCGTCGCTGCCGTGAACGCCGCATCGCATATCCGGATCATCGAAGGCGTTCGCGCCGTCGGCCTGATGCAGGACGACCAGCTCAACGTGGCCGGCGTCATCCTGCGCGACTCCGCGGGGCGCCTTTCGACCCAGATGGCCCGCGAGACCGTACTATGCACGGGCGGGTCCGGCGGCCTGTTCCAGGTCACCACCAACCCGCCCGCGGCCCGGGGCGACGCGATCGCCATGGCCTGGGAGGCCGGCGCGTTAGTCGCCGATCTGGAGTTCGTCCAGTTCCACCCGACCGCCATCGATATCGGCCGCGATCCGGCGCCGCTGGCGACGGAAGCCCTTCGGGGGGAAGGCGCGACCCTGCGCAATCGCGACGGCACCCGTTTCATGAAAGCCTATCACGCGCTTGCCGAACTCGCTCCGCGCGACGAGGTGGCCCGCGCGGTTCATACCGAACGCGCCTCCGGCCGCGGCGCCTTCCTCGACTGCCGCGAAGCCGTTGGGGAGCATTTCCCCGAACACTTCCCGACAGTCTTTGCCGCCTGCAAGTCCGCAGGCATTGACCCCCGCACGGATATGATCCCCATCGCGCCGGCCGCTCATTATCACATGGGCGGCATTGTCCCGGACTTCTGGGGCAAGTCCTCTCTCGATGGTCTGTCCGTCTGCGGAGAATGCACGTCAACCGGCGTGCATGGTGCGAACAGGCTTGCGTCCAACTCACTGCTTGAGGCAGTTGTTTTCGCGCATCGGATCGCTGAACGCCTGCGCGAAGCTGACCTGCCGGACATTCGCGCCAGCCGGGGCCATGTGCCGGATGCCCTGCCGCATGAAGCGCTGCAGAGCTTGAGGACCGCCATGTCAGACAAGTGCGGCGTGGTGCGCGATGCCAAAGGCCTGTCCGAAGTTGCGGCGCTCATCGAGCAGCTGCGCGAGCAGCACGGCCCGGCCCGCGCCGTCACCTCTGCCGGCCTGATCGTGAAGAGTGCGCAAGCCCGGCACGAAAGCCGCGGCGGTCACTATCGTTCCGATTTCCCAGACGCCGGCGAGCCTCGCCGCCAATTCCTCCAGCGCCCGTTTGAAGAGACCGTTTCGTCATGACGCCCACACCGCCGCCGCTTCCCGACATCATTCTTGATCCCATCGTCCGCCTCGCGCTTGCGGAAGACCTCGGCCGTGCAGGCGACCTGACGACCGACGCCACGATTGCACCGGACACCCAGCTCAAAGTTGTCATCGCCGCCCGCCAGAAAGGCGTGATTGCCGGACTGGATGCAGCGGCCTACGCCCTCAAGCTGATCGATCCGGACGTGAAGCTGACCATCGAAAAACCGGATGGTTCCGTGCTGGAAAAGGGCGATGTGGTCGCTCGGCTGGACGGCTCAGCCCGGTCCATCCTGATCGCCGAACGGACGATGCTGAATTTCCTGGGCCGGCTCTCCGCCGTGGCAACCATGACCCGCACCTTTGCCGACAAGATCGCGCATACGGACGCAACGATTGTCTGCACCCGCAAGACAACGCCGGGGCACCGAGCCCTAGAAAAACGTGCTGTCCGCTGCGGCGGCGGAACGGCTCACCGTTACGGCCTCGACGATGCAGTCCTGATCAAGGACAATCACATCGCGGCCTGCGGGTCCGTCTCCACCGCGCTCGAACGGGCCAAGGCCTATGCCGGGCACCTCCGCATGATCGAGGTAGAGGTCGACTCGCTCGACCAGCTGAAAGAAGCGCTGCCGCATGGGCCGCACGCGGTGCTGCTGGACAACATGACCCCCGACACGCTGCGCGAAGCTGTCGCGATTGCCGGCGGCAAGACCGTGCTGGAAGCGTCCGGCGGGGTGAATCTGGATACCGTTGCGGCAATTGCCGAGACGGGCGTGGACTTCATCTCGGTCGGTGCCCTCACGCATTCGGCCCCAAACCTTGACCTCGGAATGGATGTGGTCTGACACTGCGCAAAAGGGCAAATGCCCGCGCAGGAGGATTACAGACATGGCCAGCGCAAACGGCCGCAAAAGTATTTTCATTACGGGCGCCGCATCCGGCATTGGCGCAGAGACAGCCCGCCTGTTTTCCAAAGAGGGCTGGTTCTGCGGTCTCTATGACATCAACACCGCCGGCCTCGCAGATGTGGCGGGTGAGCTGGGCGCCGGCAATTCGGTCTATGCGAAACTGGATGTGCGCGATCGCAATGACTGGGCGCTCGCGGTCAAGAGCTTCTCCGAAGCGACCGACGGAAACATGCACGTCCTGTTCAACAATGCCGGCATCGGACGCCATGGCTGGTTTGAGGACATTTCCGGCGAAGACAATGATCTGGTCGTGGATGTGAATGTCAAAGGCGTCATCAATGGCGTGCAAGCCTGCCTGCCGCTGCTAAAGGATACGGCGGGTGCCCGCATCGTGAACACGGCCTCTACGGCCGGCATGGTCGGCTCACCCCGGCTGGCCGTCTATTCCGCCACGAAGTTCGCCGTCCGTGGACTGACGGAAGCGCTTGATGCTGAATTCCGCGACCTGGACATCCGCGTCACCAGCCTGATGCCCTGGTTCATCGACACACCGATCCTGGATATGGGCGCCACCGAAGGCGCCAATGTCAAAATGGCCGACGAGATCCGCGATGCCGGACAGGAAGTTTATCCCGTGTCCCTGGCCGCTGAACGCGCCTGGGACGCGGCGCATGGTGACGACATCCACTATATGGCAGGCAAGGCTGCGCAGCGGGCGAAATTCATCAGCCGCTGGGCTCCCGGCCTGATCCGCAATCAGGTGAAGAAGTCCGTACCGCCACGCGACTGAGCAGACTTGCCGCCGGATATAAAAAAAGCCGCCAGCGACACGCTGGCGGCTTTTTCTAATTTCAAATGTTCAGATCAGCGCATGCCGCCTGCAGCGGACACGGCCTTGGCGGCCTGTGCAGCAGCGTAGGGATCAACAGAAGCGCTCTTCGACGCAACATCGAACGATCCGTCACTGGCAGTGGTCATGCGCGGGGCGCCATTGGTGACCGTCCGGGTTGAGGTGGTGACCGTGGCCGGCGCCGCAGACACTTCGACTTTGCCTGCCACCTTCATCTCGCCCGCCGTCGCTTCGCGCAGGACAGTCAGGGTCTCAGCATTCAGATCCTGCGTGTCGGCCGCTGCCTGCACCACAGGGGCCTTGGCAGAACGGGACGCGCTGGCGCGGCGCACCTGCGCCCATTCAGAGCCGCGCGGGAACCGGTAGAACACGTGCAGGCCGATCTTGTCGGTCTTGATCAGGCCGGCGCTCCACACAGGGTCGACATAGGTCGCGTGATAGTGGGTCGCCCCGCCTGTACGATCCTCGGCGAGGTTCATCAGGACGTGCGCTGCAATCTCCTGGGCCTGCTCCCAGGCGGTGCCTTTCGGCTTCCGGCCAAGGGCGCCGTCACAGGTAAAAGTGAACTGGCAGCCAGTGGTGCGCGTTGCACCCTGGAAGACAACGCCGCAGACGGAGTCCGGATAGCGATGGTCGCGAACACGGTTGGAAATCACTTCCGCCACGGCCAGCTGGCCAGCCAGCGGCTCGTTCCGCGATTCGTAGTAAATTGCCTGTGCGAGGCAGTGCGCTTCAGAGTCGAGCGCTTCAGCGCGCTTCAGGTGCTCCGGCTTGAACGAGACCAGCGAGGCAATCGCCGCACCGTCCCGGTCGCGCTTGGCATAACGGCTCATCGAGGAGGCCGTATCGCGCTCCAGCGTGTACTCGACCGTGCGGATCCACGGCGTGTCCAGCAGGGACGGCGCATGGTCGGCCAGACGGACGCTCGCGCCCCCGTCTTCGATCTGAGCGAACCGCTCAGCCTGTTCGCTGAAATCTGCTTGAGCACGAATGTCGGCCTGAACCGAGCCGATCACCGGCAGGGTCACAGTCGCCGCCACAGCGCAGACCGCTACGGTCGCGCCGCGAATGACAATATCGCGCTGTTCCTCATTCGTCATAGCCATCCACCAACGCTTGAGCTTCCCTTGGAGCCCACGCATTGACGACAGGGTCGCCTGACGTGGTTGAAGATTCCTTAACATCACCGCTCTCCCCAGGTCCCGGTGGGCGATATGATTCCGCCCTGTTGTGCAGTTCCGGGACTGCTTGGTTTGACTGTTTCCGACGGCTATTACCGCCCTTTCACAGGCGGAATATGCTGCCGAACAGCTACCTAGCAAGAAGCTCGCCAGAGTTTGGAGTGACAATTCCGTCAGGTGAAATTCGCCTCAGACGCGAATTAATTCGATGTAATTTCCGCCAGACAGTCAACTTGTTGATTTTTCGTAAAATTTCCACGTTTATGACAAGAAGCATGTTGCGGTGCAAAAAAGCGGCTGTGGCAGGATTACCACAGCCGCTCGCAATCGATTCGGGATCGAAACTGTCAGCTGTCCGATTCTGAGAGGGCAGCGTGTGCCGCGGCGAGACGCGCGATCGGCACCCGGTAGGGCGAACAGGACACGTAATCGAGGCCGGTCCGGTGGCAGAAGGCCACGGAAGCGGGGTCTCCGCCATGCTCACCGCAGATGCCCAGCTTGATGCCCGGGCGGGTATTGCGGCCCCGTTCTGCGGCTGTTTTGACCAGTTCACCGACACCTTCCTGGTCCAGGGTCACGAAGGGGTCTTTTTCGTAGATTCCCTTGTCCTCATAGACTTTCAGGAAGCGGCCGGCATCGTCGCGCGAGATGCCTAGCGTGGTCTGCGTCAGGTCGTTCGTGCCGAACGAGAAGAACGCGGCCGACTGGGCAATATCCCCGGCGCGCAGGGCCGCGCGCGGCAGTTCGATCATCGTGCCCACAAGATAATCCAGCGTGACGCCGGTTTCTTCGAACACGGCCTTGGCCTGCGCATCGACGACGTCTTTCAGGATCTGCAGCTCGCGATGCGTCGCGACCAGCGGGATCATCACTTCCGGAACGGGCTTGCGGCCCGTTTCATTCGCGATGTTCACAGCGGCCTCGAAGATGGCCCGGGCCTGCATTTCGTAGATTTCCGGGTACGTAATCCCCAGACGGCAACCGCGGTGGCCCAGCATCGGGTTGCTCTCATGCAGATCATCTGCGCGGCGCTTCAGTTCAGCGACGCTGACACCCGACGCCTTGGCAACGTCTTCCATGTCCTCATCGGTGTGCGGAAGGAATTCGTGCAGCGGCGGGTCGAGCAATCGGATCGTCGCCGGGCGGTCTTCCAGGATACGGAAGATCTCCTCGAAATCGCCCCGCTGCATCGGCAGCAGCTTGTCGAGCGAGGCGCGGCGGCCTGCTACATCGTTCGACAGGATCATCGCCCGGACTTCCGGAATGCGCGCTTCATCGAAGAACATATGCTCGGTACGGCAGAGGCCGATGCCTTCTGCGCCGAACTCGACAGCCGTCTGCGTGTCGAGCGGCGTTTCCGCATTGGCGCGCACTTTCAGGCGGCGGGCCGCATCGGCCCAGGCCATCAGTGTACCGAAGTCACCCGACAGGTCCGGCTGGACCATGTCCACAGCGCCCAGCATCACCTGGCCGGTCGCGCCGTCCACAGTGATCACTTCGCCTTTCTTGACTTCACGGCCCATGACACGGAACACGCCCGCCTTGCCATCGACCTGCAGGCCGCCCGCACCGCAGACGCAAGGCCGCCCCATGCCGCGGGCCACAACGGCGGCGTGGCTGGTCATGCCGCCGCGGGCGGTCACGATCCCGCGGGCTGCGTGCATGCCCTTGATGTCTTCCGGGCTCGTCTCGACACGGACGAGAATGACGTCCTCGCCTTTCTCCGCCCACTGGAAGGCTTCGTCAGAATCGAACACGACCTTGCCGACCGCTGCGCCGGGGCTGGCCGGCAGGCCAACGACCAGCACGTCGCGCGCTGCATCTTCGGAGATGGTCGGGTGCAGCAGCTGGTCCAGCTGTGCCGGCATCAGGCGCAGCACGGCCTCATTCTCGGTGATCAGGCCTTCGCGGGCCATGTCCACGGCGATCTTGAGCGCGGCAGAAGCGGTACGTTTTCCGCTCCGCGTCTGCAGCATGTAGAGATTGCCGTCCTCGACGGTGAATTCGAGGTCCTGCATGTCCTTGTAGTGACGCTCCAGCGTGTTCGCGACATCGCGCAGCTGGGCGTAGACTTCCGGCATGGCCTCTTCCAGCGGGGCATCTTCAGAGCCCAGCGTGTCGGCCCGCTCGCGCGAGATCGGGGCCGGGGTGCGGATGCCTGCCACCACGTCCTCGCCCTGCGCATTGATCAGGTATTCGCCATAGAAGATCGGATCGCCATTCGACGGGTCGCGCGTGAAGGCAACGCCCGTGGCGGAGGTTTCGCCAAGATTGCCGAACACCATGGCCTGCACGTTCACCGCCGTGCCCCACTCGGCCGGGATGTCGTTCAGCTTGCGATAGGTGATCGCGCGGTCGTTCATCCAGGAGCCGAACACGGCCGAGATGGCGCCCCAGAGTTGTTCTTTCGGGTCTTCCGGGAACGGCTTGCCCAGCTCTTTCTCGACGGCTTCCTTGTAGAGCACGATGATCTTCTTCCAGTCATCGGCGCTCATGTCGGTGTCCAGGTCGATGCCCTGGCGGTCCTTGTACTCGTCGAGCAGGTGCTCGAACTCATCATGGCTGATGCCCAGCACGACGTTGGAATACATCTGAATGAAGCGGCGATAGCTGTCATAGGCGAAGCGCTCACCGGCCTTCTTGGCGAGGCCGGCGGCCGAGGCTTCGTTGAGGCCGAGGTTCAGCACCGTGTCCATCATGCCCGGCATCGAAGCGCGGGCGCCCGAGCGCACGGAGACCAGCAGCGGGTTTTCCGGATCGCCGAAGCCCTTGCCGGACTTCTTCTCGAGATCGGCCAGCGCCTGGTCCACCTGAGGCGCGAGTGTGGAGGGATATTCCCGTTCCAGCTCGTAATAGGCGGTGCAGACAGCGGTGGAGATCGTAAAGCCCGGCGGCACTGGCAGGCCCAGCTTGGCCATTTCGGCGAGGTTTGCGCCCTTGCCGCCCAGCAAATTCTTCATGGAAGCGTCGCCATCGGCGGTGCCCCCGCCGAATGCGTAAACCCAGGTTTCTTCCGCGTGCTTCAGTGCTGCTTCACCCATGGTGTCCTCTTCAGTTATCTGCGCGCGTCTCTGCATGCCCGCTCGCGCGCGAGGGGATTGCAAGTCCTATGCTGCATCGCAACGCCGATGGCCAGCGGCTGAAAGGTCGCTTATGCCCTGACAACGTTGTTTTGCGTCACATAGCTGTATCAAATGGCACTGCCCCGCGTCACCCGGGGAAAATCTGTTCCGAAGCGGCACGCCGTGCCCCCGGGATCAGCCTTCGATCTGAGAGAAATCGGCCACGCGGTGCAGCGTGTCGCGGATACCGGCCAGCAAGGCGAGGCGATTCGCCCGGACCGCTTCATCCTCGACGTTCACCATGACATGTTCGAAGAAGGCATCGACCGGCCCGCGCAGCCTGGCGAGTTCGGTCATCACGGCCCCGAAATCCTCGTTCTTGAGAGGCTCTTCGATATCGTGGCGCACCTGGCCGAGCGTCTGGTGGAGCGCGATCTCCTGATCCGCCCCGGCATCGATCAGCGCGCCATCGACGATGAGATGGTCAGGCAGCGCGCCTTTCTTCTCCTCGGCCTTGAGGATGTTCGCCGCACGCTTGTAGCCCGCCAGCAGGTTCGCCCCGTCTTCCGTGCCGAGGAAGGCGCCGAGCGCTTCGACACGTTTGGTGATGAGCACGAGATCGTCTTCACCGAGCGCGAAAACGGCATCGATCAGGTCATGCCGCTGGCCCTGATCGCGCAGGTACTGTTTCAGGCGGTCGGCGAAAAAAGAGAGGAGATCCTCGGCCACGCCCAAACTGAACTTGGTTCCGACGACATTTTCACCGATTTGCTGGTTCGATTCTAGTTGCGCCAATTGAAATTCAGCGTCGCCAAAATTTCCGCGAAGCTTCAATCGCAGCCCATTCTCCAACACAATTCGCACCACGCCCAGCGCTGCGCGGCGGAGCGCGAACGGGTCTTTCGAGCCGGTCGGCTTCTCGTCGATGGCCCAGAAGCCGACCAGTGTGTCGAGCTTGTCAGCGAGCGCGACGGCGATACCCACCGGATCGGTCGGCACATTGTCGCTCGGGCCCTGCGGCTTGTAGTGATCGCGGATGGCGTCGGCGACGGCAGCGGGTTCGCCCGCTTCCAGCGCGTAATAGCGGCCCATCACACCCTGCAGTTCCGGGAATTCGCCGACCATTTCCGACACGAGGTCAGCCTTGGCAAGGCGCGCGGCACGTTCGGCCAGGGCCGGATCGGCGCCCACTTTCAGGGCGAGTTCACGCGCCAGCGCGGCCACGCGCTCCACCTTGTCGCCCAGCGAGCCAAGCTCTGCCTTGAAGGCAATCGTCGACAGCTTTTCGGCCATCTCTTCCAGCGGCTTCGCCTTGTCGAGATCCCAGAAGAAGCGGGCATCGTCGAGACGGGCGGAGAGGACGCGGGAATTGCCCTCGGCGAGCTTCTTGCCGCCATCGGCCGCGTCGATGTTCGCCACCACTATGAAATGCGGCGCGAGCTTGCCGGTCTTCTTGTCGTTCACGGCGAAGTATTTCTGGTGCGTCCGCATCGACAGCTGGATCACTTCCGGCGGCAGGGTCAGGAAGTCCGGGTCCATGTCGCCCAGCACCACGACCGGCCATTCGGCGAGGCCTGTGACTTCTTCCAGAAGCCCCAGATCCTCGATCCATTCGAGCCCGGCCTTGGCGCAGACGTCCTGAATGCCCTTGCGGATAACTTCCCGGCGGTCAGCCCGCGTGAGCTTCACATGGCCGGCACCTTCCAGCTGTTTGGAATAATCTTCCCAGCCGGTCACCGTGTACGGCCCGCGGCCATGCACGCGGTGGCCTTCCACCTGATTGCCGCTGGCGATGCCGTCCACGTCGAACGGCACGACCGCGCCATCCAGCACGCAGGTAATCCGCTGCAGCGGGCGCACCCAGCGCAGATCCCCGGTGCCCCAGCGCATGGATTTCGGCCAGTGGAAGCCACGGATGATGGCCGGCACCGCCTCGGCGATGATGTCCGTCGCGTCCCGTCCCGGCGTCTCGATCACGGCGACATAGAAATCGCCCTTCTTCGGATCGGAGCGCACTTCAGCCTGGCTGATGTCGCTGAGGCCGGCGCCGCGCAGGAACCCTTCGACGGCCTTGTCCGGCGCGCCGACCTTCGGGCCCTTGCGTTCTTCCTTCACATCGGCCGAACGCTCGCTGAGGCCGGTGACCGAGACGGTCAGGCGGCGCGGGCCGGAACAGGCGGCCAGCAGCTTCCATTTGAGACCGGCCTCTTTCAGGGCCTTCTCCATGGCA
>MDTG01444346.1_pt1 | contig 22485 bp, 20 predicted proteins | sample 811421 | NCBI WGS metagenome assembly MDTG01 (sample SAMN05326645, study PRJNA326480) | marine metagenome | isolation source: seawater | place: Pacific Ocean: South East | collected 2011
GCAATGCTGATATTATCTGAATTATTTATTTTAAGATCCCCATCCCTTCTGCCAAATGAATTGAAAAAATACTCTACTTTTTTATTATTTTCCCAATTCTTATCAATTAATTTACAGTTAGGTTTGTACGTACTAAAGTTTTTTTCTTTATTAAATAATTTGCAGTTTTTATTTCCTGAGGTAATACTTCTGTACCCTAAAAAAAAAGAGATGAATAACTCTATTAATAAAAATATTAATAAAGTTACTGCTATGCTTATCGAAGAATCTTTTATTAATTTCTTAAAATTTACCATTTTTGTTAATAATAATATTAATTAATAATTTAAACAATAAAATATTAAAAAATATTTTTCCATTTAAATTGAATTATTATGAAGTTTAAACATTTTTAAAAACTTTTCATATATAAAAATTATTAAAATTTTAATAGTATTCTTCAACTTATAAATTATTTTATTAATGTAATTTATTATAAAAAGTTAGATTTAGTAATCTTTAAAGAAGTAGTTAAATTTTTTATATCTTAATAGATCCAAGTATAAAAAGTTTCTATAACAAAAAACAATTAATGAGAAATCTCACTTTTTAATTAGTACATAGTATTAGTATATAATAATATTTGAAAATATTTTCCTATCACTTTAAGGATGAAATATTCATTAGGTTATTTAAGAAAAAATATTTATTTAAGAAAATTAATTTTAATTACTATAGATTTATTTACTATATTCTTTTGTAATTTAATTGGAATTTCTATTTTTGCAAATAAAACCTCTAATTTTTATCAGATTGATAATTATATAGTATATATTTTTATAGCTATCACCATCTATATTTTTTTTGGGCAGTACAAAGGTCTAACAAAATATACAGGTAATGGAGAAATTTATAATATAGCCATACGAAATCTGTTAATAATTATTCTTTGTGCATTCGTATTTAATAAAATCTTAAATTTAGATGTTTATTTCGGATTTTGGATTATGCAATGGTATTTATTAACATGTAATATGGCTTTATGTAGATTTCTTTTAAGAGATATACTAATTAATTCAAAACAATATTTAAATTCACAAGGAAAAGTTACTAATGTAGTAATTTATGGAGCAGGTAAGGCTGGAGCACAATTGGCGGCATCAATAAATTTAAATTCAAATCAAAATATAGTTACTTTTATTGATGATAATTCGCAACTTTGGTCAAGAACCATAAATGGCATCCCTATAAATTCACCAGAATTTCTTACAAATACAAGAAAGAATATAGATCAAGTTTTGCTTGCAATTCCTTCTTTAAATAATAAGCAGTTCAAAAATATTTATAAAAAAATTCAAGATCAAAATTTTACATGCCTCAAAGTTCCTTCTTTAGAAGAGATATCTAGTGGGAAAGCTAAAATCAGTTCCCTTAGAAAAATATCAATCTCAGATCTATTAAAAAGGGATATTGTTCCCCCTAATAAAGAGTTAATGTATCCAATTATTAGAAATAAATCAATTTGCGTTATTGGAGGAGGAGGTTCAATTGGTTCTGAATTATGTCATCAAATTATAAATTTAGATCCAAAAAGAATTGTAATTCTTGATTCTAATGAGTTTAACCTTTATAAGATAAATAACGATCTAATTAGTAAAACCCCTGAAAATGCAAGTATTGATATTTTTCCAATTTTAGGTAATGCATTAAACAAAAAATTAATCAGAAAATTATTTATAAAGTATGAAATAGACCTCATATTTCACGCAGCTGCATATAAGCATGTGCCAATAGTTGAAAAAAATCCTATTGAAGGAATAAGGAATAATATTTTATCAACTCATTTTATTTGTAGCATATCAAAAGAGATAGAAAGCGTTAAAAATCTTGTATTTATATCCTCAGATAAAGCAGTTAGGCCAACTAATATAATGGGAGCATCAAAAAGATTTTCAGAGTTAATAGTTAATTCTTACGACCAAATTGACAACTCAACAAATTTTTCAATTGTTCGCTTTGGTAACGTTCTTGGTAGTTCTGGTTCAGTAGTCCCATTATTTAAAAAACAAATTTTATCAGGAGGTCCTATAACACTTACACACGAAAAAATAACTAGGTATTTTATGACTGTGAGTGAGGCTTCTCAATTAGTTATTTTTGCATCTGCGTTGTCTAAAGGAGGAGATATATTTTTACTTGATATGGGCGAGCCAGTAGCAATTTTAGATTTAGCCAAGCAAATGATAAAGCTAAGTGGATTAAGATTAAGAGATAAAGATAATCTTGATGGAGATATAGAAATAGTTATAAAAGGGCTAAGAAAAGGTGAAAAACTTTATGAGGAGCTACTTGTTGAGCCAAGTTCAATTCCCACAAAACATCCTTTGATTTTTAAGGCTAATGAAAAAAAAGCTGACAAAGATTTTGTATTTAAATATTTAGAAAAAATGGAAATTGCTATAGAAGACGACAATCTTAAATCAGTTATAAGTATATTAAAAATAGTTGTTCCAGAATGGACTAAATCAGAAAGTTTTTCTTCAATCTAGAATCCATAAATTAAATTAAATATTATCATAAATTACTTATTTAGAGTTTAGGAATTTTATAGAAAAAGATTGAACTTTTATATTAATTCTAAACTTATTCATTTTTTATATCTAATTTTATTATTTATACTTTTAAAAAATCAACTATAAAAATTTTCAAAAATATGATTGCAGTTTTAAAGATTATGTTATGCAACTTATTTAATTAATTTTTTTTATTAATCGATTGATGTTTAATTATTCCAAAAAATAATAAAAATCTCTAATTTTTGTAATTAAATTTTTTTAAATTATTTAAAAGTAAAAATATTAGGCATCGGAAAAATGCTGTATCTAAAATACTTCCGCTTTTTAAAGAAATCAATATAAAGAAAGTGCAAATCAAATATCTATAGTCAATTATGTCTGCAAAAATATAATGTTTAAAACATTTAAAAATAAAAATAGTAAATGGGATAAAACCAAATAAAATTCCGAAAGAAATTGTCATTTCTAACATTGAATTGTGTGGAGTTTCCCAAAAATATTCTGAGTAGTATGCCTGAAAAGCTCCAAATCCACAACCAGTAAAAGTGCATAAAGTATTATAAATTTGAGATATAGATTTTGCAATGAGAATATCTCGACTACCAAAAGAACCAGTTTCCAAAAGATATATAAATCTATTTAGAGCAAAATTATTTTCAATTAAAGTTCTAAATAAATAAATTATACAAATTGATATAATAGATAAAATGGAAATTGATATTAAATTTTTTAAAAGTTTGGACTTCTTCTTTATAGATAAATATTTTATAAATAATAAAATACTACTAAAAATGAAACTAAAAATTCACCTCTTCCCCCTCCCATAAATGAAAGTAATAAAAATGTTAATAATAAAAATAAATTACATGTCTTAAATAAAATTGAATATCTTGATAAGTATTTTTCATAAAACAAACTATAAGATGCAGCTATAGCAACAAAACCAAAAGAAAAACTAATGCTTTGAGAGTATATTAATTCATCTACTAAAGGTCTTATCTGAGTATAATTAAAATCAAATTTAGTAAAATTAAAACTTTTTGTTATTAAAAATATAAAAATCAAAACTAAACCTATTAAATTTAAAAATCTTGCAAAAATTAACCATTTTTTTTTATCTCTTAAACCTAATGATAGCCATTAAGAAAAGGGGATAGAAAGTAAAGAATAAAATATAGGCGGGGTATTTTGATTTAGACCTGTAGTTGTAAATAAAAGATTAAAACCATAACTATTTTTGTATAAATATGAAGTTATTAGACCATAAGAAATATAAAAGATTAAAAGAAAAATTGAAAATAAAGTTAATCTTTTATTTAAAATCTAAATTTAATTAATCATAATTTATTAATTGTTCTAATTCATCAAAACTTGGATAAGTAATTAGGATTGCTTGATGCGTCCCGTGAAAAACAAAAAAACTACCTGCAGCAACTCCTGATGCACCTGCTTTAATGGCTTCCTTAAGATGTATAAGATTACCTGCTCCGCCAATGGCGATAAGAGGTATAGATGTTAACGAAGATATTTCTTTTATTAAATTTAAATCATAACCTTTCATTAAACCATCACAATGAATTGCATTTATTAACAACTCACCTGCTCCTAATTTCTCAATATTTTTAATATATTCTTCTAATTTTATTTTAGTTTTTTTAGTTCCTGAATTTTTATAAACTCGTAGATTTCCCCTCCAACTTCTTTTAATATCTATTGATACAACAACACTTGAAGAACCCGCTATTTCAGAAGCTTCTGATATTAATTTAGGATTTTCAATAACAGATGAGTTTAAAATTATTTTTTCTACGCCAATCTTAAAAATATTTTTTATTTGTTTAATATTTGAGATCCCTCCTCCATATGCAAATGGCATAAAAGCTTCTCCAGCTATGTCTTCTATAAGTTTATAGTTTGGTCCATCAATAAATCTTCTTTTGGAAATGTCTAAAAATACAAGTTCATCAACTTCTTTTTCATTAAAAATTCTTACTGCATTAATAGGATCACCTACATATTTGGGTTTGATAAAGTTTTTTGTTTTTACCAGTCCTCCATTGTTTAATAAAAGTGCAGGTATAATTCTTGGTCTTAACATTTATAAACTTGCAAAGTTTTTTAGAAGGATCTTACCGAATTTATGACTTTTTTCAGGGTGAAATTGAGTGCCAAAAACATTCCTTGAAAAAATAATTGATGTAAAATCGTATCCATAATTTGTTTTGGCAAGAGAATTAATAGGATCTTTAGGAATAAAATGGTATGAATGCACGAAATAAAATCTACTTTGATTATCTAAATTTGATAATAAGGAATGCTTTTGATCAGGATTTATAAAGTTCCATCCCATATGCGGTATTTTAAAATTAAATTTATTTTGATTAAATTTAAATTTCTTTGTAAAACCGGGAATAATTGAAAGTCCCTCAAGATCTCCCTCTTCACTTCCTGAACCTAGAAGTTGCATCCCTAAACAAATCCCTAAAATAGGAATATCTTTCTTAGCAATTTTTTTTATAGGCTCTATTAATCGTAATTGTTTTAAGGCTTTAATGCCATTATCGAAAGCCCCAACGCCAGGAATTATAAGTTTTTCAGCAGATAGAACATCTTCTTCCTTGGAAACAATTCTTGTTCTTGCACCAATTTTCAAAAGCATATTATTAATTGAACCTAAATTTGATATCCCATAATCAAGAATTGAAATAACTTTTTTATTATTTTTAAGTGGTTTGCGATTTTCAGAAATATCTTTATTCATATTAACTATTAATGATCAATATTTTATCATTTTCTTTAAAATTATCTAAGTTAAGATAAGAAATGTTTATTGATTTAGTAAAAAATCATCAAACTTTAATTCTTCTACATTTATTTTTTTAATTTTAATAAGTCTCTAATCTTAATTAAATTTGCCAACATGCTTGCTCTATTAGGGTAATCTAAGTGATCTTTTTTTGGAAGATTTAAAATATCTTCAAATTCATTATCCGTAAAACCAAGTTTTTTACTCACAAATCTTTTCTCTTCAAATATCTCTTCCTCAGAAAGAGAACTATTTTCTAAATCTTTTAATGCCTCATCTCTTGTCATTTGATTACTAAGAATAAGACTTGATAGATGCGCTAACCTTTTGTCGTATCCGAAGACTTTTGGTAAATACCAACCCTGATAAAATTTTGTGAATCTTGATTCATAATGTTTATATCCATGATCTTCCCAGCCAAAGTTATCTTCTAGAATCTTTTTTGAACTTTTAATCTCATACTTTAATAGATTAAGGGGCTTAGCAATTTTAAAGTATTTTGAAAAAATCATTCTAATCGCAAAATTACTATAGCCCATCATTGGGTAATTTTTTAATTTATTCTCTCCAAACAAACTATGAATTTTTTTGATATGGTAAATATCTCCTGCATTATAAGCCCATGCAGTTGGAAGGATGCTCTCAGTTGCAAAGTTACTTCCATTAAGAACCCATTTGATTCTTTGATCAGTGACCGTTTTATATAAAGCAGCATAAATAGCTTGATCTTGGGGGATATCTTGATTAGGAACAGATGCTTTAAAAAATGATCTTTGTAGGTCTTTCATTTCAGACCAATCAACAACATGCGTTATTAAATCAAAGCCTGTTGTATCTAAGAGTAACTTTATGTTTTGTACTGCTCTTTCTGAATTCCAACCAGAGTCGGTGTGAATCAAAAGAGGTCTTAACTTGTACTTCCAAGCTATATATACAAGATAGCTACTATCAAGTCCTCCACTGATACCAATAGCGCAATTATATTTTTTTTTAAAACCATCTTTCTTTATTTTTTCAATTAAATTTTCAAAAGCATTCAAATTTCCATTGGGATCCCAATTTTGTAAGGTTATTTTTTTAAAGTTAGTAAAATAGTTTGATTCTCCTTTGTTATTGAAGCTTATATTAGGATCAGATGTATCCATTATGGTTTTTGTGCATCTCTTATATTCCATGATTTTTAAGCAGATTTTTTTTGAAGACAAATAATGTATGATTCAAAATTCCAATATTTTCTTAGAAAAATTCTATACTGGATTTTATTAATTATTCCAAAAAATCTATTTAAATTATGACTTCTGGCGGAATAGAATTCAAATAATGGTGCTCTTCTAAACCAAATCCCTTTTTGAGAAAACTTTTCTATTCCATTAAACATTGGTGAGCTAGAGTTTTGTATGCCGCTATTTAGAGACCTTATTGCCTCTGGTGGCCAAGGCTTTGAATTCTCAATATGTCTAAAAAATCTTGGGGACCAATTATGCGTTGATATCACAATTAATCCATTAGGCTTTGTAACCCTAAATAATTCTCTTAAACATTTAATTCCATTATTAGTGTCAAAAATTTGCAAAACATGGGATAAAAGTACTCCATCAAAATGATTATCTGGAAAATCTAAATTTCTTGCATCACCTTGTACTACATTTAAGCCTATTGATTGGCAATACTGGACATTCTCAATATTAAATTCTATGCCTGTAATTTTTTCTGGATCTAATTTAACAAATGTTCCAGAGCCACAACCTATATCAAGTACTTTGTTGCAATTTTTTAAATATCTATATAAGAATTTGTATTCTTCATTTCTTACATCTCCAAGAAAATTACTTATATTAAGACCAATATTATAAAAACTAATCATTTTTAAAAACTAATCATTGAATAGAAAATTAAACCTAATATAGTTTATTGAAACTATCAAATGTATTATTAATAAAAATATTGTAAAGAATAATAATTGATTAAAAGTAAGTATTAATTTTGCAGTATTAATTAGTATTAGCAAAGGAATTATAGATAAGAAATAATTTTTTAAAATATATAATAATTTATTTATTGATATTTTTAATAACTTAAAGATAACTACTAACCATGTCCAGCCATAAATCATCATAATAAAACTCATCATAGAAACAATACTTAAAGAGTTTTTACTTAAAAAACCAACAACAAAAACACAAACAACCATTAAGATTGAAAAATAAAATTCAACTTTAAACATTTCTTTTTGTTTTTTGATTACATCAAATATTCTGTCTAACCAGCTTGAAGTTGCAATTATAAAAGATGGAATTGCAAGTAGCCTGAAATATGGGGTTAAACCAATCCATTCTTCTCCTAATAAATATTTAATTAATATTGGTGCCCAAATTAGACCAGCAACCCAAAAAGGTATGGCAAATAAAATTAATGCCGATATTATTTTATGTATTATTTTTTTTGTATTAACTATACCGTTTTTAACTGTAAATCTTAAAAAAACTGGCCTTACTGGAGATGTTAAAAGAGTATTAGATAAGCCATTTAATTTTTGACCTAAATTCAAAAAAGATATTGAGGTAGCATTTCCATATATCCCTAAAATAAAAAATATAACCTTTTCTCTTAAAATAACGGCATAACTAAAAGGTAATGTATATTTAAGATATAATCTATTTTTAAATATAACTTTTTTTAAAAATATAAAATCTAAATTTTTTAGCTTGTTTCTTTCAGAATAATAAATAAATATTAATCCTAAAAAAGCTAGAGATGAATATCCTAATGAACCGGCATAAAAGATATTATTCGAATTTCTACTAATAAAAGTAACGCAAATTATTTGAGAAAGTGAAGCTAATATATTTGGGACTATAAGAAAAAGATTATGGAGAGAAATCTTATTCTTCCTAAGAAACCAACTTGCAGTTGAAAAAGAAATACCTCCAAAAAAACCAGTGATAGATCCTACTAATGCATTAATAAATATAATTTCATTGCCAGAAATTTTTGAAGCAATAAAAAAAATCATTAATACTAATGAAGCAGAAATTATTAAAAAAGTAACTATCGAAGTAAAAATATAAAAGGCCTCTTTGTCATCCTCTGTAATATTTAATGCAAATTCATATTTGAAAGTTCCTGTAGCAGCTATTAAAGTTGAAAGATTAAACCAAAGAGCCCAAACATAAAGTTCTTTGGGAGTTATTAAATGCGTCAATACTGGAATAAGGGCAATATTAGCGAAATATAAGAAATAAAAACTTATCCCACTTCTCTTTAAATTTGAGATAAAATCTTTCATTCAGCTTTTAAGCTCCCTTACATCCAAATACTCAATATTAAAATTCTGGAAATAAACCATTTTACTTTTTGCATATCCAATATAAATGGGATTTAAAGAATCTTGCCAGTTCCTTAACTTAAATAATGATTTTGGACTGGGTTTAAGTTCAATTTCCTTTTCCAAAAAAACTTGTTTTAAATTTGATCTTTCTGGAAATTTAGTTACTCTCAATTTATATTTATGCTGGATAATATTTCCACAGCTAGTAATATATAATTCAAATTTATGATTAATTTTTTTTAGAAAATCTATATAACATTGATATATTTTAATGCTTTCTTGGTCTCGACTTGATCTTAAAGTACTAATACATTTTTCTAAATTTAATTTAGGTTCTGGATAAGTTTTTAACAATTTATTAAATATATTTTTAATCAAAATTGTATAAAGGTAAATTTATGGTCATATTTTTTTCAGCTGATTGATATGCTGCAACTAATAATTCTAGCCCTGCGAATGAATCTCTATTATTTATTTCAGAGTCATTTTTATTTAATAAGATATTCAGCATATTCGCATAGTAATTAGGATGCCCAAAACCCTGCTCTTTGGTTGTTTTATTACTAGCCTCCTGAATTTCAGTGTCATCCAAACTATTTTCTAAAAACTCCCAATGTTCTATTACATTTACTCCCTTTCCACCAATACGTACTGTTCCTTTCTCTCCTAAAACGGTAATTGAGGCTTCAAAATTATTTGGATAAGTTAGCATAGTAACCGACATTGTACCTAAAAATCCTTTTTTCCATTTGATCTGAAGAGTTGCAGTGTCTTCTACTTCTATTTCTCTTCCAATAGTTGACATAAACGAACAAATTTTATCAACTGGGCCAAATAACCAAGTTAATAGATCAGTATAGTGATTAGCTTGATTCATTAAGACCCCCCCATCAAAATCTTTTGTTCCTCGCCAATTCTCTTGGTCGTAATAGCTTTGCGGTCTTTGCCAAAATACGTTGATGCTTACTATTGAGATTTTTCCAAATCTACCTTTGTCAATTTGTTTTTTTAGTAATTGCATCGTTTTGCTAAATCTATTTTGCTTTATCTCAAAAAGTCTAACTCTATTTTTTTCACAGGATTTTATCATTTCAATTCCATCTTTCAAATTTGTTGCCATTGGTTTTTCTGTACAAACATTTATACCTGCCTCAGAAGCCTCTATAGTTTGTTTCGAATGCAACCCACTTGGAGTACATAAGACTACAAGATCAATTTTGTTCGAATTGTTTTTTGATGATGTTATTAAATTTGTAAAGTCATCAAACTTTTTAATTTTTAAGAAATCATTTTTTGAGAATAATTCTCCTGCTAAAGAATATGCATTTTCAAGATTATCTCTATTTTTATCACATATACCGACTAAGGTGCATAAATTAGAAAATATCGCTATAGATTTCAAGTGATTTTTACTAATCCTTCCACATCCCACCAAAGCAATTCGAATCTTATTTTCTTTTTTATTTAAAGTGTTATCTAACATATATTTTTGGGATATTGTGGATCTTAAAAATATTTTGAATTTTTTATATTATACAACTAGCAATAGTATTAAATTAAAGGTTTATTTAATAAATTTGATTATTGTATTAAACTCTCAAGATATTCTGAGTATTGACTATAAATCTTATTTGCATCAAGTTCTTTTTGGTAAAGCGATAAAGCATTTGCTTGAATTTGCTTGAAATAAATAAGATCATTTTTTATCTTTAAAAGTTCTCTAAGTAATATTCTCGGATTTTCGGAGTAGGAAAATCCTGCATTATATTTTCTTAATTTTTCAAATAGTATCCCTTCATTAATACCAAGAGCAATTGGTAAACTTGCAGATAAATATTCAGCCGCTTTATTTGAAATTGTATTTATAAAAGAAAAAATATTTTGGTAAGGTGCTATTCCTACATCAGATATCGCTAGTAAAGATTTGATTTGATTTTTGTAAATCCACCCTGGCACTATTAAATTATCTATTTCTTTAGAGCAGGTTTTTAAATCTTTTAATTTAGGGCCTTTTCCACAGATAATAAATTTTATTGGTAATTTATCTGTATTTGCAATTCTTGCTGCTTCTATAATTGGACTAAAATTGTAAACATGACCTAATACTCCTAAATAGCAAACATTGAGGTATTTAGTATCATCATGAATATTAAAATTCGCCCAAAACTTTAAACCTTCTTCTTTTTCTTTCTTTTTTAATTTTGGTGAGATGTATCCATGTAAAAATGAACGGTCAATGCTTGTCCTTTCTCTCTCTGCTTTGGCTAGTCCCCATTTTACATAAGGTTCCGTAATTCCATTTATGGCTGTTGCTGATTTACATGCATTTTTCAATGTTCTATTAAGTATTAAATTGATTAAAAATGAAATATTTTTAAAGTATTTTGGTAAGACATCAAAAAATGCATCTGGCCATAAATCTCTTATATCTACAACAATTGGGATATTAAACTTTTTTGCGTAAATAGATGATTCTAAAGCTAATTCTGCAAGAGGTATTGAGGCTAAAATTATATCAGGTTTTAATTTTTCTTTTTTTATTAATGACTTAAACCTTTTTGCTAAAAGAATATGGTCTAAGATTCTTTTAATTGAAACGTTTTTTTTATATCCAAGTGATTTTATATATTGAATAGAAAATTTATCACTTAATGCAATTCTCTTATTAGATTTATGACGATGTATTCTATTTTTGTGATCAAAATCTGAAGTCCACCATAAAACTTTATGTCCATTTTTAATTAAGGTATTTGCTAGTATTCCAGAGCGCCATAACCTTTCATCACTTTTGCTATCTAATGGTGTCGACTCAAAAGGTTGAACTATCCATATATACATTTTATTCGAAAGTAAATGTTATTCTAATATTAAATTATTTAGAAGTTTTAACTATAAAAGTCTCTTATTTTTTTGGAAACTTTATTAATATCATTTTCACTTAAATGTTCACCAATTGGTAGGCTTAATATTCTATTAGAAATTTTATCGCTTATTGGCGAGTGGGTTTGATTCCTTAACTTCTCATATGCTTTTAGATTTGGAAGAGAAGTTGGATAGTGAATTCCTGTTTGGATTGAACTCTCTTGTAAATATTGTCTTAGAGAATCTCTATTATCTACTTGTATAACAAAAAGATGAAAGGCATGCCTTGTCTCTTTATATAAACTTGGTAACTTTATTTTTTCATACAAATCATTTAAATTCTTTTTATAAAGAGTGGCAATTTTGTTCCTATGCTCTATCCAGTCGTTTAATCTTTGAAGTTTAACTTCTAAAATTGAAGCTTGAATTGAGTCAAGTCTACTATTTCTGCCTTCCATTAAGTGATCGTATTTTTGTTTTCTGCCATGATTAGCTATTAGCCTGCATTTCTCTGAAAGAAACTCATTATTCGTAATAATAGCTCCACCATCACCATAAGCTCCTAAATTTTTGCCTGGATAAAAACTAAAAGTTGCAATATCACCAAAGTTTCCAACTCTCAAACCTTCGTATTCAGCTCCATGAGCTTGAGCACAATCTTCAATTATTTTTATATTATTGGATAATGCAAAGTTAACAATTTCATTCATATCAGCGGGTTGTCCATATAAATGAACCACGATTATTGCTTTTGTTCTTAATGTTACTAAAGGCTCAATGTTTTTTAGAGAAATTGTATATCTTTCAGGATCTACATCAGCGAATATAATTTTATGTCCTGTTCGAGTAACAGCTTCAGAACTTGCAATAAAAGAATTAGCAGGAACTATTATTTCAGAACCTTTTGGCAAATCAAGCGACTCTATTGCAATTTCTAATGCATCAGTTCCATTGGCACAACTAACACAAAATTTAGACCCATGATAATCGCTAAAAGCCTTCTCAAAATTAACAACTTTTTCGCCACCTATAAATGAAGATGTATTTATGGTTTCATAAATAGCCTTATCTATATCTTCTTTAATTGTTTTATATTGGGAATATAAATCTAAAAATCGAATCATTAGTTTTTATCTTTTATTTTCATATTTTAGGAATATTTTTTGGAATAATTGCCAAGTTTAGTTTTCTTTTGTGCATTCTTTAATAAAACTTCTTTTCCAGTTTCTATAGATTCATACATGGCATTGATCAGTTCTAAACTTCTTCTCCCTTCGATCCCATCAACTAACTGATTTGATTTATTAACTATGCACTTTACTACGTGGTCGTAATATTCTTTATGTCCAAAACCATAAACATTTGGAGGATTTACTGAATATTTTTCAATTACATCTTTATCTGATTCTTTGGATTCTACAAACTCCCATGTTTTTAATTTATTTACGGCAAAACCCTCTATAACAACACTTCCTTTTTCTCCTAAAATTGATAATGAACCTTCTAGATCTCGTGGTCTTACTGCAGTTGTCGCTTCTACTATCCCAAAAGCACCATTTGCAAATTTAATTAAAACACAAGCTGTATCTTCGGCCTCTATTTCTACAAGTGATGTTTTAGATATTGCAAAAACGCTTATAGGTTCCCCTAGCATCCACTCTAGTAAATCAATATGATGGCTTGCTTGATTAGTTAAGACTCCACCATCATACATCCAAGTACCTCTCCAAGAATCTTGATCGTAATATGATTGTTCTCTAGACCATCTAACTCTGACTGTTCCAAGAGTTAAATTACCAAACCTACCTTGATCTAATGCTTCTCTTAACTTCTGTACTGGAAGGTTAAATCTATTTTGTTTAATTACGAAAAGTTTTATACCGGCTTCATCGCATTGGCTTATCATTTTGTCTGCATCATCTAAAGTTAAGGCCATAGGCTTTTCAACTACAATGTGTTTCTTATATTGAATTAAGGAAAGCACCACTGAAGCATGTTTACCGCTCTCGGTAAGAACGACTACTACATCTATCGATGTATTCTTCATCATTTCATGCATGTCTGTATAAAAAGGTACTCCCATCCTCTTTGCTATTTTCTCAGCTTTTTCTTTTTGAGTATCGCAAACACATACTAGTTCTGCATTATCTATTTGGTTATGACCTAATAATTCGGAATGCCTCTTGGCAATTCTTCCACAACCTACTAAGGCGAATTTAATCATTAATATACTTAACGAGGATATATATTTTTTGACCTTAGCAGATTTACAGTCTTTTTCATTAATTTAACAATACTATATATATTTTTAAATTCTCTAAAAGTTCTATTGGGTGAATTCAGTATTTTTTGATATTCTTCTTTTGATAAATTAAGTTTTTTTAAAACGTAGTTCAAGTCTTCTTTTTGCATCTCTTCTGGATAGGTTGGTTTTTTAATTTCTACTAATGCTTTCTTTCTAGTCATTTGGCCAGCATTTATAAGATCTGATAAATGGGCATATCTTTTATCTACATTAAATTTTTTAAGTAGATAATATCCATGATAAAAACGAGTATATATAGATTCATGATGTTTACCTTTATAGGGTCTCCAATTGAGTTCAGATTTTAAGGTCTCTACTGCAGATTCTTTCTTATAATCTATATAATTTAATATTGAAATAGACTTTATTTTTCTTATAAAAGTTATATAGGCTAAGTATAAAGGTGTGAAATGTGGATATGTTTTCAATTTTTTTGAACCAAATTTAGAGTGAATATCTTTTATATATCTCCAATCTGAATGGCCATAAGACCAATCAGTTACACTCATTGATTCAGTAGCATAATTCATGCCAGAAATTATATATTTTATGTCATATTTATCGGCTGTTTTCCATAAAGTTGCAAATATTGCGTGATCAGTTGGTATATCACCATCAGTAGTTGAAGATTTAAGAAATGAGATTTGAAGATCTTTAAATTCTTCCCAATTAATTACATTTGTAATTAAATCAATTTTAAGCTTTTCTAAAAGATTTTTAATATTTGTTACTGCTAAGTCAGAATCCCATCCGTTATCCAGATGTACTGCTAACGGACGCAATCCTAATTTCTTAACCAAATAAGCCACGTATGAACTATCAACTCCTCCACTTACTCCTATTAGACAATCATAAGATTTATTCTTTCCTCTTTTTTTCATATCTGAAACTATTTTGTTTAATTCATTATTAGCTTCTTCGCCTCTAATTCGCCTTATATTGCACATCAAATCGTATCTTGTGCAATGAGAGCAGATACCATCTTCATTAAAAGAAATTTTTGGATCTACATTGTTATTCATAATGCAACGGTTGCATTCAATCAAATTATTCAAATTATTAAAATTTTAAAGAGTTTCGACTATTTATTTTATTTTACAGAAAAATAAAAAAAAAAGTTAAATTCAGAAAGTTTTTAATAATTTCAAAAAATTTTTAAATGAAAAACTTGTTCTCTTTCTGATTTTATAGAAGTAATTTATATCATCATGTGTTGGAAACTTTCTGTAAATTCCATTATCATTCTTTTCTCTTTTTTCTAAACTAATATTTTTTTTATTGCAAGATTCAATTATTTCAACAGCATCTAAAATCACTTCAGGAGACTTCTCATAAGCAGCTATATAATTATCACCAAGACTATTATTTATTTTTAAGCAGCATTCTTTTATTATTTCTCCTGTATCAATTCCTTTATCAATGAAGTGAACTGAAATTTTTAATATTTTTTGATTTTCAATCATTGCCCAAAAAATCGGTTTAATACCTCTATAAAGTTTTAGATCGCCAGGATGGCAATTTATTAGATTAAAATTTAATTTTTGAGGATTTTTTATTATTTGAGGTTGAAAACTTATAAAGATATCATTTTTATTTAATTTAAAATTTCCTAGTAAATAATTTAAATTATCAGTATAAATATATGGTATTTTGTTGAATTCAGAAACTAACTTTACTGTGCTTTTATGTTTCCACTTAAGGGGGATAGAAAATAAGCTTATTATTTTTTTAAAAAAGAATATAAGTCCAATTTGTAAATAAGAAATTTTTGACCATGGGGAAGGATGTCTATTTTTTTTATTACTAGAAACCTCAACTATACATGAAATGTAAAATTTTTTATTTTTTAACTTTTTAATTAGCTTATTTAAAAAAAATGGTTTGAATATAACATCTTTAGATACAGCAATTATTATATTACTCATATTTATAAACTAGATTGAATTAATAATTGATTCTATAGCAATAAGCGTTTTAAATTGAATTTACAATTTCTTTAGAACCTGGAGGTGGTTTTGGAATTAATTTTTCTTTCCTAGAAGCTAACAATACTAAATCTTTAGGCGCATTTAATCTTTGTAAAAGAATTTTGATCTGATATAAAGACTTTTTTTTATTAAAAATTGCCAAAACAGTAAGTAGGATTATATAAAAATCAATCAAGATATTATTTCTTTTAAGATAAAATAAGGCTAATGCATTTTTGCCTGGTCTTATAAGTTGATGATATCCCAAATCTGGGTTCTTATGATTTTTTAAAATACTCCCTTCATCAGAGAAAATAATAGATGCAAAATCTGTTATTCCAGGTTTAACTCTTAATAGTTTTTTCTCTTTCATAGTATAAAGTTTGACTTCACTTTCCACGTTAGGTCTTGGGCCAACAAAACTCATGTCTCCAATTAAAACGTTCCAAAGTTGAGGTAATTCATCTAGTTTGAATTTTCTTATAAATTTACCTATTTTGGTTATTCTTATATCATTATCACTAGTAGAATTAATACCAGATTTATCAGCATTTATGAGCATTGATCTGAGTTTAATAAAGTGAAAACTTTTAAAATCTTTTCCAACTCTTTTAGATATATAAAATGGTGAATTAAAATCTTCGCAAAATATTAGCAAGGAAGAAATAATAAAAATGGGAGAAAAAAATAACAACCCGAATAAAGCAAGAACAATATCAAAAATGCGTTTCATTAATTAAAGTTTTTATAAAAAGAAATTATTTTATCTGATATGTAATCTATATCTTTATTTGAAATAAACATATTTATAGGGAGCATAATGCATCTCTTAAAATATTTTTCAGTTTTAGGTAGTTCTTGATTAAATCCAAGTTTCTTAAATTGATGAACTGCTTTGCCATTCCATTGTATAAGTGTACCAATGCCATTCTGTAGAAGAAAATCTTTTAATTTATTTCTATTTAAAGCTTGAATTTCATAGTTTTGGAAAATATCAAAATGATCATCATTTAACTTTGGAGGGGGAGGTAAAATTAATTCTGAGAGATATGATAACCTCTCATTATATTTAAAAGCAATTTCTCTTCTTCTTGAAATTACATGGGAATAACTTTGAAGTTGTAAATCAAGTAAAGCTGCTTGAATATTATCTAATCTAGTATTTCTTCCCCAGCAGTCAACTTCACCTTCCTTATCTCTTCCATGATCCCGTAATTTATAAATATTTTCATACATACTTTTGTCTTGTATTAAAATAGCTCCTCCATCGCCTAAACAACCTAAAACTTTAGCAGGATAAAAACTTATGCATGATGCAGATCCAAATGTACCTGCATGCTTTCCTTTGAATTTAGAGCCTAGTGCTTGCGCTGCATCTTCTATTAAAATTAACGAGTTCTTATCAGCTATTTTTTTTATTCTTTCCATATCACATGTTCTCCCATTTAAATGAGTTGGAGAAATACCTACAGTATTTTTATTAATTGCTTTTTCAATTTCATCAGGATCAATAAGACCATCTTCTCCTATGTCTACAGGAATTGGAGTCCCCCCTGATAATTTTATTGCAGATGCAGTTGCAAGCATGGTGTGAGAGCTTATTATTATTTCATCATTTTTTTTAAGTCCTTGATAATGCCAAGCCAACTCTAAAGCGTCAGTAGCATTTCCTACTCCCAAGGCGTACTTCGAACAGCAAAAAGAAGAAATATTTCTTTCAAATTGTTCAAGTTCTTTTTGCATTATAAATCCACCTTTAGAAGCGACTTTATCAATGGTTTCTAAAAATTGTGTTTTTTTGTCTAAATAAAGTCTTTTATAGTCAAAAAAAGGTATTTGTTTCATGATTTAATTCTTGATTAAATTTATCGCATTTTTATAAATGGAATTTGCATCCAATTTATAGTAGTTTCTTAAAAATTGCTGATCACCAACAATAGAAGTATAGGAATCATTTATAGCTAATCGAAGAAATTTCTTTGGGATAATCATATTATCTAAAAGAACTTCTGCAATGGCAGATCCTAAACCTCCAAATATATTATTCTCTTCCACGGTAATTATACCCCCTGTATTCTTTGCAGATGAAATGATTGTCTCTGAATCAAGAGGCTTTATAGAATGACATGAGAGAACTCTAGAATTAATTCCTTCTAACCCTAATTGATTCGCAGCTTTAAGAACTTCTAATAAAATTCCTCCTGTAGCGATAAAAGTGATTTCATCTCCCTTTCGAAATTCTCTCATCTTTCCAAATTCAAATTCTTTTAATAAACTTTTGTCTTCGGGGGCTTGAGTTTTATCAAGTCTTAAGTATCCGACACCTTTAATGTTAGACAACTTTTCTGTAATAATTTCCGTTTCATATTCTGTACAAGGTGAACAAACTGTAATATTTGGTAAACTCCTAAGAATTGATAAGTCTTCAGTTGCATGATGTGACATACCTAATTGGCCATATGAAAATCCCCCACCAGAACAAACTATATTTACATTTACTTCATGATAGGCTGCATCATTTCTAATTTGTTCAAGACAACGCAATGATGGGAAGTTCCCTATTGAGTAAGTAAAGACTTTTTTACCTTCTAAAGCTAATCCTGTTGCTATACCTGTCATGGCTTGCTCAGCTACCCCAACATTCAAATACTGTTTTGGGAAATTTTTCTCAAATTTTTCAAAAACACCATATCCTAAGTCAGCAGTAATAAGAGTTACATTTTTATCTGATTTTGCCAAGTGAGTTAATTTTTTTAGGAAGGAATCTCTCATATTTACTCAAGTTCTTTTAATGCAATTTTATATTCTTCATCTCTAGCGGTGCGATAATGCCATAGGACGTTATTTTCCATAAAGGATACTCCTTTTCCTTTTATGGTTGTTGCAATTATACAAAGAGGTTTATCTTTAGTATTACTTTTAAGGGCATTTAAAATTTCTAAAATGTTATGCCCATCAATTTCTATGACTTCCCATCCAAACGCAATCCATTTGTCTTTAAATGGTTCAAGATTTAAAGTTTCATTTGTTGATTTGATACTTTGGAGCCCATTTTTATCTATTATTACAATCAAATTATCTAATTTATGATGAGAGGCAAGTAAAATCCCTTCCCAATTGGAACCCTCATCACATTCTCCGTCGCTCATTAAACAAACAATCTTATGTTCTTGTTCATTTATTTTTGCTGCCAATGAAAGGCCAACTGCCACAGGTAATCCATGTCCTAGCGAACCAGTAGAAAACTCTACTCCCTTTATTCCTTTATGAGAGACATGTCCAGAGAACAAAGAGCCATTTTGATAATGTTTAAGGAGCTCACTTTTTGAGAAAAATCCCTTTAAAGCTAGGGCAGCATAAACTCCTGCACCAGCATGGCCCTTACTCAAAATAAAACGATCGCGATTTTGATTTTTTGGAAAATTAACATCTAAATTTAAGAAGTCATTAAACAAAACGGCTAATATATCAGCGATTGAGAAAATTGAACCTATGTGTGAGCTCCCTCCTTTGGAGGTCATTTTTAAGGTTAAAATTCTAATCTGCTTAGCAAAATCTTGTATGTAAGATATTTCCAATTAAATTATTGGAGCTGTCTAATTATTATGCATTTTTTAATTGTATAAGTCAATTTGTTTAGTTCTTATTTAAATAATACTTTTAAAAATTGATGATATTTCTTCAGCCTTTTTTATAGATATTTTTTTATTTGTAGGCAAAGTTAAAATATTTTTTGCCAGATCCTTTGCATTTTTGCATGTATCTATGTTCCAACCTTTTGATAAGCAATCCTTTATTGATAATGGATCTACGGGAGTTCTATACCAATCAGATACTTCAATATTTTTACTTTTTAAATAGTTATATATTTTAGTTTTATTTTTAGTTAAAATTGGATATTTCATAAGATAGTTAGTCTCACTAATATAAAAATTCAATTTTTTATTTTGGGGGATATTTTCTAAATAAATTCTTTTTATTAAATTATTATGCTCCAAAATAATTTCATATTGATTATGTTTAGTGTTCAATATCCTTTTCCTAACTAACGGTGATATTTGCCATTCATACTCTTTCTTTGAGGTTGATTTTGTATATTCAGTTTTATTCCCAATGGAGAATCCCAATTTATTAAAGAAATGAAATAGTTTTTTTAATAAAAAATAAGTTTCTGGAGTATAAAGGAATTTAAATGCATAATATTGAATTTCAATTTTTAAGATGGCCATAAAAGTTGGCTTTTTTAATTTGATGATTAATTCATTACATTTTCTTGATAAATTTTTATCTTTAACAACTAATGCACCTCCCAATCCATGAGGAAATGGTTTGCCCCATTCAAATGAGTAAAATTGCAATGATGAGTATTTGAATTTAGTATCATCTTTAATACTGAAGGGTAAATGACAGTTGTCCTCTATAATAGGAATAGAATAATTAGAACAAATTTTATAAATTGATTTTAAATCACATTTTATGCCATAAGTATGTTGAATAATAAGAGCCTTTATTTTTTTATTAATTTTTAAGTTCAAATCAATCTTGCTTATACAAAGAGTATCTTTTTCTATGTCTATAAAAATTGGGATAGCGCCTAAGGACTCTATAGCATCTGGAACTGCGATACATGTGAAAGCCTGGCAAGCAACATAGTCGCCTGCTTTTACTCCTAAAGCCTTTAAAGCTATTTTCAAGCAAACTCTACCCCTAAATGCATAAAATACTCTAGCCATAAAATCTAATCTAAATAATGCAACTTATATTTTTCTTTGAAAAGATTAAAGTTATCCAACATTTCTTGTTCAACTTTATAAGGCATTCTCATATTAGATTCTCTAACTTTTAAATTTTTTTCTAAATTTATATCCAGACAGTTATTTATTTGATCACATAAGAAATTAATTTCATTTCTATAATGTCTAATTGCAAGAGTATTAATATCATCATTAGAAAAGACAGGGGTAATTCTTTGAGAGATTATGGATCCCAGATCAATATTTGAATCAATTTTATGCATAGTAACTCCTAATTTTAGGCCATTAAGTATAGACCACTTAAAAGAATCAAGACCTCGGCTTGCAGGAATTAAGCCAGGATGGCAGTTTATAATGTTAAATCTTGAAACTACATCTTCTTCTAGAATACCCGCACCTGATATAGCAATATTCATAGGATGATTAACTAATTTGTCGGACAAAAGTGAATCGAAGGGGTACGATTTTATTCCATAATAATCACCAAGTTCTTGAGGTTTTGGACCAATGAATTGATTAGGTCTATGTTCAAAAAGTACATCTCTTTTTTTTCTTTCTTTGAATGGGATTAAATATATTTTTGTTATAGCGTTATGACATCTTTCCAAGATTTCAGATGTCTTTAGATGAGGAATATCATATGTAATTATTCCCCATTTCTTTTTTGATTCCATATATTTCTAATTGAAAAAAATACTATAATTTAATTTTGGAAAAAGATTTTTTTAATAAATGTTTTAATTAATTAATAACATAAATTAACCATAATGTATAAAAAGGTAAACAAAATTAGAAATAAATTAAAATCACCTAATTTTTAATGATAATCATTTATTAGAGATTAAAAATTTATAAATGCGAAAGAAAAGCAAAGGAATAAATATGCATATATATCCCTCTACATTTATTTATGAAAGTAAGGTATTGAGAGAATCTAAATCCATACTTAAAACAAATTTATTTAAGGAAGTTCATTTAGTAGGAATAAAAGATAAAAATTTATCTTCAAAAGAGTACTTAGATAAAAATCTTAAGGTTATAAGAGTTTCTTATTTATATAAGGGTAAAAATCTTTTTATTAAAGCTTTCTCTTTTTTTATATGGAATATAAGAGTTATTTTTTTAAGCATATTTAAAAATATATCTTGCATAAGTTGTCATAGTTTAAATTGCTTGCCTCTAGCTTTATTTTTAAAAATTTTTAATAAAAGTAATATTATTTATGTACCTCATGAATTAGAAACAGAAAGAAATGGTTTAAATGAGATATCAAAGCAGATTAGTCGATTTACAGAAAAATCTTTAATAAAATATGTGGATCATACTTTATTTATTTCAAAAAGTTATCAAAAATGGTATTCAAAAAAATATAAATTAACTAATACGGAAGTGATTTATAATTGCCCATATAACAGTGATTTCATAAATTCTAATATACTAAGGAAAAATTTTGAAATAAAAGATCAAAAACCTATCTTTATTTATCAGGGTATAATTTCAGATGGCAGAGGTATTTATAATATGGTTGAGGCTTTTAAGACTCTTTCAGATAAAGCCAACTTAGTTATTCTAGGTTTTGGTCCCTTAGAACAATACGTTATAAATGAATCATCTAAAAATAAAAATATTTTTCACCACCCCCCTGTTTCATCAGATGTCCTTTTGAATTATACCTCCAGTGCTGACTTTGGAATTCTTTTAATAGAGAGTTCATCTTTAAGTTATGAATTGAGTATGCCCAATAAATTATTTGAATATGTTTCAGCATTACTTCCTGTTATTATTTCTCCTGTAAAAGCTCAAAAGAATTTTGTAAGAGAAAATAAAATAGGAATATCCTGTAATTCTCTAAAAAAGGAAGATATTTGTAATACGGTAAATAAAATATTAGATTCTGATTATGATAAA